>Ga0306926_10003953_pt1 | contig 15484 bp, 10 predicted proteins | sample flu12Cox44000178_FD_203759 | JGI IMG/M metagenome (GOLD analysis project Ga0306926, IMG submission 203759) | Lab enrichment of tropical soil microbial communities from Luquillo Experimental Forest, Puerto Rico - flux8day.12C.oxic.44.000.178 (v2)... | ecosystem: Environmental > Terrestrial >...
ACATCGCACTTCTTGACGTGGTACTCGACCCACTCCTTGTTGATGGTGATGTCGCCCTCGACGAAGTGGAAGCGGTCGTTCTTCGGCAGGTCACCCAGCTTGTTGTCCGAGAGGTCGATACCGTAGACCTCCCAGGATCGCTTCTGCAGGATCGCGTTGGTGAGCGCGCTGCCGATGAAGCCGTTCGCCCCGAGGATCATGATCTTGAGTGCCATGTCGCTACCTCCAGCAGCGTGCTGCCGCGCGTGGCCGGGGCCACCGGGGCGGAAAAGGGTGCGATGTTAGCATCTTCGTCACCGCTCGAGACAGCGGCGCTGCCTGCGTGCGCCGTGGTGCGCCTGCGGCGGGATCAGCGCTCCGCCAGTGCCGCATTCGTGAGCGCGCGCGGCCGGTAGGGGGATTCCGAGCTCGAGCGCACCGGCAGACCGCGGAGGCTTCTTGCGGCCACGCGGGCCATGTCGAGGATCACGAGCCACAGGATGGCGGTGAAGAGTACGGTCAGGCCTGCATCGAGCCGCTGATTGAAGATCAGCTGTGGTGCGACCGCGGCGCGCTCGGCACTGAGGGTGCCGGCGGCCAGTTTCGCCGCGAGATCGCCGGCGGCCGCCAGGAAGCCGAGGTGCACGTCGGGGCTCACGATCTTCTGCCACGCGGCGCTCGTCGTGACGAGCGCGAGCCAGGCGAGCGGCACCAGTGTCACCAGTGCATAGCGCGGCCGCCCGGACTTGACGAGAATCCCGCTCGCCACCGAGAGCGCGATGGCGGCCAGCATCTGGTTGGCGATGCCGAACAGCGGCCAGAGAATGTTGACGCCGCCGTTGGGATCGATGACCCCGACATAGAGGAAGTAGCCCCACGCTGCCACCAGCAGCGTGCTCGCAAAGAGCACCGAGGGGTACCAGGAGGTGCGGCCGAGCGGCTGCCACACCTGCCCGAGCAGATCCTGCAGCATGAACCGGCCGACGCGCGTGCCGGCATCGAGCGTGGTGAGGATGAACACGACCTCGAACATGATCGCGAAGTGGTACCAGACTGCCGCGAGCCCACGTCCGAAGCTGCTGCCGAAGATGCTCGCCATGCCGACCGCGAGCGAGGGAGCGCCGCCGGTGCGCGCGAAGAGCGTGTGCTCGCCCATCGCCTGAGCGAGCGCCTGCATCTGCTGGGCGGTCACCGGAAAGCCCCAGCCGCTGATCGTGTGCGCGGCGAGCTCCGGGGTGCTGCCGACCACACCTGCGCCCGAGTTGATGGCGAAGTACACCCCCGGATCGAGCAGCGTTGCGGCGATCATCGCCATGACGGCGACGAAGGACTCGAGCGCCATGCTGCCGTAGCCGACCAGACGCACGTCCGCCTCGTTGCTGATGAGCTTCGGTGTCGTGCCGCTCGCGACCAGTGCATGGAAGCCGGAGATCGCACCGCAGGCGATGGTGATGAAGACGAACGGAAACAGCGCACCGCCGAACAGCGGCCCGCTGCCGTCGATGAATGGCGTCAGCGCCGGCATCTTCAGCTGCGGGTGCGTGAGCACGATCGCCACGGCAAGCAGCGCCACCGTGCCGAGCTTGAGGTAGGTCGACAGATAGTCACGCGGCGCGAGCAGCAGCCACACCGGCAGAGTGGCCGCGACCCAGGCGTAGATCACCACCGCCGTGGCGAGCGGAAGCGCCGCGTAGTCGAACCAGCTGCGCAGCTGCGCCTGGTGGTCGAGCCACCCGCCCGCCAGCACCGCCGCCAGCACCAGCGTCACCCCGATGAGCGACGCTTCCAGCACGCGCCCCGGCCGCCACAACCGCAGGTACAGCCCGATGAGGATCGCCACCGGAATGGTGGCCGCCACCGTCGAGGTCGCCCAGGGACTGTGCTTCATCGCGTTGACGATCACCAGTCCGAGCACCGCCGACAGCACGATCAGGATCAGCAGCGTGCCGATGAGCGCCGCGAATCCTCCGAGCGGCCCGAGCTCATCGCGCGCCATCTGCCCGAGGCTGCGGCCGTCGCGGCGGGTCGAGAGCAGCAGGATGGTCATGTCCTGCACGCAGCCGCCGAGCACTGCGCCTACCAGTATCCACAGCGTCCCCGGCAGGTAGCCGAACTGCGCGGCGAGCGTCGGACCGACCAGCGGACCCGGGCCTGCGATGGCCGCGAAGTGATGGCCGAAGACGATCGCCCGGTGCGTGGGCACGAAATCGCGGCCGTTGTTGAGCCGCTCGGCCGGTGTCGCGCGCGAGGCATCGACCATCAGTACCCGGGTAGCGATCCACGCCGCATAGAACCGGTAGCCGAGCAGGTAGATGCACACCGCCGCCGTGATGATCCACAGTGCATTGATCGGTTCGTGGCGGTGGAGCGCAATGCCGCCGATCGCGATGCCGCCGGCGAGCGCCAGCACGGCGGCGGAAAATCTGCGCATCACGATCTGACCCCCTGTCGCTGGTGCAAGGCTCTCACGCGCGCAACCGCTGCAGCGCCCCTGAGTAACGCGCGATGAGCGCATCGCGGTCGCGGTGGCGCCCGCCGCTCACGACCCGCTCTCCCGCCCGCCACACGCAGTCGATGAGCTCGCGTCCGCCGGCGAATATCCAGCTATCGAGGATCTCATCATCGGAACGCTCGCGGAGCAGCGGATGGCCTCTGTCGAGCGTTACCAGATCGAGCGACGCTCCGACGCAGAGTCCCCGGGGCGGCGTCCTCGCGTCCCCGTGCAGCGCCTGCCAGCCGCCGGCGTGGGCCGCCTCGAACAGCGTGCGCCCGGTCGAGGTGTTGGCCCCCGCCGCCAGCACGTTGCGCGCCCGGTGCGCGAGGCGCTGCGAGTACTCGAGCGTGCGCAGCTCCGCCGCAGCATCCAGCATGATGTTGGAATCGCTGCCGACGCCGAAGCGGCCGCGGTGGTTGCGGAAGTCCGCTGCCCGAAAGATCCCATCGCCGAGACTCGACTCGGTGATCGGGCAGAGCCCGGCGACCGCGCCACAGGCGGCGATGCCGGCGAGCTCCGCGGGCGTGGCGTGGGTGGCGTGCACCAGGCACCAGCGCGTGTCGGGCGGCTGCAGATCGAGCAGCCACTCGATCGGCCGTTTGCCGCTCCAGGCCTGGCAGTCTTCGACTTCACGCAACTGCTCGGCGATGTGAATGTGCACCACGCCGCCCTGCCCCAGCTGCACGACGCCAGCCAGCTCCTCTGGTGTCACCGCGCGCAGGCTGTGCGGCGCCACGCCGACACCCGCCCCGGCGAGCGGCCGCAGCGCGCGCCGGCAGGCCTCGAGCAGCCGTGCAAAGCCCTCCACATCGGTGACGAAGCGCTTCTGGCGCGCGCTCGGCGCTGCCCCGCCAAAGCCGCCGTGGGCATAGAAAACCGGCAGCAGCGTGAGCCCGATCCCGCTCCCCGCGGCGGCGGCGACGATACGTCCCGCGAGCTCACCGGGATCGGCGAACGGCTTGCCGTCACAGTCATGGTGCAGGTAGTGGAACTCACCGACGTGCGTGAAACCGCCTTCGAGCATCTCGGCGAAGCACAGTGCACTGATCGCCTCGAGCTCCTCGGGACCGATGCGCTCGACGAAACGGTACATGAGCTCGCGCCAGCTCCAGAAGCTGTCCTCACCCGCCGCGCGCCGTTCGGTGAGTCCCGCAAGTCCCCGCTGGAACGCGTGGCTGTGTACGTTGGGGAGCCCGGGCAAGGCGATCGCGTGGCGCTCGTCCGCCGGCTGCGGCTGCGTATCGCTGTCCAGCTGCACGATGCGCCCGGCACTCGTGCTGAGCCGCACGCCGCGCGCCCATCCCGAGGGCAGCAGCGCCGACTCAAACCACAGACTCGCCATGCGGTACATTATCGATGATCGGCCGCCGTAACGTCAGCATTGGAAAGGATTGCGATGATCGCTGCAGGGCAGCTGCCATGGCTCACGGTGCGACAGGGATCGGCGCCGCTGCTGCTGTGCATGCCGCACGCCGGGACCACGATCCCTGCGGAGATGGAGGCGCGGCTGGTGTCACCGTGGCTCGCACGCAAGGACACCGACTGGTGGATCGACCGGTTGTACGAGTTCGCCTTCCGGCTCGGCGCGAGTGTCGTGCGCATGGACGTTTCGCGCACGGTAATCGACTGCAATCGCGATCCCTCCGGCGCCTCGCTGTACCCGGGGCAGGCGACGACCGAGTTGTGTCCGACGACGACGTTCGACGGAGAGTTGCTGTATCGCATCGGCGGGGCGCCGCAGGAAGCGGAGATCGCCGCGCGGCGCAACGCCTGGTTCGACCCCTATCACCGCGCCATCGAGCAGGAAATCGCGCGCCTGCGCGCGCTGCACCCGGCGATCGTGCTGTACGACTGTCATTCGATCCGCTCGAGGATCCGGCGCCTCTTTACCGGCACGCTGCCGCATTTCAACATCGGCACCTTCGCGGGCGCGAGCTGTGCGCCGGAGCTGACGGCGCGCATCGAGCAGCTGTGCGACCGCGGTCCCTTCTCGCGGGTGACCAACGGCCGCTTCAAGGGGGGATACACCACGCGCCACTACGGCCGCCCGCGCCAGGGTGTACACGCGCTGCAGATGGAGCTCGCCTGCCGCGGGTATCTGCGCGAGCCACAGGGTGAGGTGGATGTGTCCAACTGGCCCTGCCCCTGGGATGAGACCATCGCCGCGCCCATGCAGGCACTCCTCGAGCAGGTGCTCTCGGCGTGCCTCACCTTCGCCGCCGGCGCGCGCAGCTGAAATCCGCGGTGTCCGCTATGCCGTGCGGCGCAGCCGGCGCCGCAGGCCGGCCATGATGTCGTGTACTTCGCGAATACCGAGGGCGTTCGCGCAGAGAAAGAAGGCGGCCGCGCCCACGCCGATGACGAGCACGAGGCTGGCGCACTTGGGCCAGAAGGGCTGCACCGCCCAGTCCGCGAGCAACAGGTGAGCGCCGGCCCAGGAAACGGCGAACAGCGCCGCCGAGGCGAGCGCCACCTTCCCGAGCAGTGCCAGCATGGCGCGCGACTCGAGACGCCCGAGCTGCGCGCGCATGAGGAAATAGAGGATGAGGAAGTTGCTGCTCGCCACGCACGCGGTCGAGAACGCGAGCCCGCGGTGTCCCCACCCCAACTGGAAGGTGAACACCCAGTTGAGCAGCAGGTTGAGGGCCACTGCAATGAAGCTCACCACCATCGGAGTCTTGCGGCGGTCGAGGGCGTAGAAGGCATTGACGAGCACCTTGAGAGCCGCATAGCCGCAAAGCCCAATGGCATAGAAGCGCAACGCCCCGGCCGACTCCGCGGTCTCGTGGGCGCCGAAGCGTCCGTGCTGATAAAGCACCGAGATGATCGGCTCGGCGAGCACAATGAGGCCGATGCTCGCCGGGATGGTCATGAGAAAGGCGAGCCGCATGCCGTGCGCCAGCTCGCTGCGGAACGCCGCCGTGTTGCCCGTGGCCGCCATGCGCGCGAGCAGCGGCAGCGCCACCGTGCCGAGCGCCACGCCGAAGATGCCAAGGGGCAGCTGCATCAGGCGAAAGGCCACCGTGAGCCAGAAGGTCGGCCCGTCACCGAGCTCGGAGGCAAACACCGAGTTCACGAGCACGTTCACCTGCGTGGTGCTCGCAGCGATCACCGACGGACCCATGAGGCGCAGGATCGCGCGCACGCCCGGATCGCGCCAATGCAGGTCGGGCCGGAAGCGATAGCCTTCGTGGCGCAGCGCCGGCAGCTGCACCATGAGCTGCAGTCCGCCGCCGACCAGCGTGCCGATGGCCAGGCCCAGGATGGCACGCGGCCCGAAGTGCGGATCCAGCCAGTAGCCGAGCAGCACACCAGCCATGATCGATCCGAGGTTGAAGAAGCTCGAGGCCATCGCCGGCATTCCGAACACGTTGCGCGCGTTCAGCATTCCCATGACCAGCGCCGCCAGCGACACCAGCACGATGAATGGCCACATGATCCGTGTCAGGGTCACCGTGAGTGCCGCCTTGGCCGGATCGAAACCGGGAGCGAGCAGCGCGACCAGCCAGGGAGCGGTGATGATTCCGAGCACCGTAATGGCACTCAGCGCTACCACGGTGAGCGTCGCAACCTTGTTGGCGAGCCGCCAGGCGGCCGCGCCATCCTGCAGCGCTGCGGTGCGCGTGAATACCGTGACGAAGGCAGTGGACAGCGCTCCCTCGGCAAACAGGTCGCGCAGCAGGTTGGGGATGCGGAAGGCGATGGTGAACGCATCCATCACACGTCCACCGCCGAACAGCGCCGCAAAGATCTGCTCGCGCGCGAGGCCGAGCACCCGGCTGCAGAGCACGGCGAGGCCGACGACCCCGGCGGCCCTGGTGTTCAGCTTGTCGGCGCGGGAGATCGCCTCCGGCTGCGCGGGCGCCGGTGTGTTGCCTTCGGGCATTGCGGCTCCACGGTACCATCGTTAGCGCGCCATGCGCATCCTCGGCTCGGATACAATTGCCCCCGAGGGTACGAACCATGAGTGCAACTCCTGATCCGCTCCGACGGGACCCCGGCTACCTGGGGTTGACGGCCCCGGCCGAAACGCTGCCGGCGGCGTATTACTTCGATGCAGCCCAGTACCTGCGCGAGCTCGCTCAGGTGTGGTACCGGAACTGGATCTACATCTGCCGCTCGAGCGATGTGGCTGAGCCGCGCGGCTTCCGTATGCTCGAGATCGGCGATCAATCGGTGCTGGTGGTGCGCGGCGAAGACCGCGTGCTGCGTGCCTTCCACAACACCTGCCGGCACCGCGGCTCGGCGCTGTGCCGCAGCCCGGCGGGGCGCTTCCCCGCGGCCGGCATCGTCTGTCCCTATCACGCCTGGAGATACAACCTGCGCGGCGAGCTGCAGCAGACTTCATCCCGCCAGGCAGGCGAGGGCTTCGACCTGCGCAACTATCCGCTCTACGGCCTGCCGGTCAGTGAGTGGCGGGGGTTCGTGTTTGCCGCTCTCACGCCCGATCCGCCGCCGCTCGCGGCCAACATCGATGTGCCGCTGCAGACGCTCGATAACTGGGAGCTCGACAGACTCGTCGTCGGACACCGCATGTCCAAGACGATCGAGTGCAACTGGAAGATTTTCTGGGAGAACTACAACGAGTGCCTGCATTGCCCGGGCGTGCACCCGCGGCTCTCGCAGCTCGTGCCGATATTCGGACGCGCCCTGCTCGAGCGGCGCGACGATCCCGACTGGCGCGATCACGCGGCGGACGAGAACCCGCGCTACGCGGGCGGGCTGCGCCCTGGAGCAGAATCCTGGACCAGCGACGGCAAGCCGGTCGGAGTACCGTTCCCCAACCTGACTGCTGAAGAGCGCAAGGCCGGGCACATCTACCTCACCTCGCTCCCCTCGATGTTTCTGGCGGCGCACGTCGACTACGTGCGCGTGGTGCGTCTCCTGCCGCTCGGCCCCGAGCGCACCGCGATGAGCATCGAGTTCCTGTTCCTGCCGGAGACGCTGGCGGACCCCGGGCGCGATCTCAGCCGCGCGATCGAATTCACCGACCTGGTGATGAGCGAGGATGCGGCGATCTGCGAGGTGAACCAGCGCGGGCTCCGCGCCCTGCCCCACAAGGCCGGCGTGCTCATGCCGGAGGAGTACGTGGTGCGGCAGTTCCAGGACTGGGTGCGCTCGCAGCTGAGCCGGCCGTAACCGCTCATTGCATTTCGCTGAGAATCCACTCCACGAAGCGCCGCGTGTGGTCCTCCATGGGGGTATACGGCCCCGGCTCGTAGAAGCGCGAGTTGACGCCCTGTTGATTCAACTCGATGATGCGTTTGTCGGCGAGACTCGTCACTCTCCACAGCCAGGTCAAGCGCGGCAGCTCATAGTCGATGCCCGCGCGGGCATCCGCACGCACCAGCCAGATCACCTCCAGATCGGTGCTCTGGACGGTGTTGGGAATGAAGCGGTAAATGAGTCCATGATCGGGATACGCCAGGAAATTGCTGGTGAGACCGACGTCGAAGAAAGTCACGCCGCCGTCGTAATCTGAGAACTGCCCCATCAGGGGCGCGAGTGGCCGCCCGTCTTCGCTGCCGCTCACCGCACCCGCGCCGAGCGCGGAGCGCGCGCTGTCGGCGGCCTCCTGTCCCGCGCGCGCCTTCAGGGCAAAGAAATCGGCCTCCTCGATCGTGACGCCGAGCGCGCGGGCGCGCTCGCGCACGCGTTCATCCGCCGCGCGGTTGAGCGGCGCGGGCCGTGCGTACAGATGGAAGCGTGAGTACTCCTCGTGGGCCGGGCCGCAGTGATAGCACTCCAGGTAGTTCTCGACCGCGAGCTTCCAGTTGGCCCGGACGGGATAGGTCTCGCGATGCGCCACCTTCGCCTGCGCCCAGCCGTAGAGGCGGGCCGAGCCCGCGAGCGCCGCCTCGACGTGCTCGAGACCGGGCGGGGATTCGGCAAAGGACACGAAGATCAGCCCTTCGACGAGGCGCGTATGGATCGCTCTCAGGCCATGGCTCGCGCGATCGAAATCATCTGCCATGTGGCGTGCCGCGCGCAGCCGCCCGTCGAGCCCGTAGCTCCAGGCGTGATAGGGGCAGACGAACACCCCGCCGCGTGCGTGCCCGGACTCCTGCGTGCAGACACGCGAGCCGCGGTGGCGGCAGACATTGAGCAGCGTCCGCACCTCGCGGTCCTGGCCGCGAACCACGAGCAGCGGCTCGCCGCAGAAGCTCGTGGTGAAGAAGTCGCCCGGTTCGGGCACCTGGCTCTGGTGCCCGAGGCAATGCCAGTGGCGCAGCAGCAGCCGCTGCACCTCCTGCTCGAAGAGCTGCTCGTCGCAGTAGAACTCGCGGCTGAGCGCGTGCCCGGGTCGCTGGGCGGCAAGCGCCTGCGCGCAGCGGTCGGCGCGCGGCGCCGCCACGCTCGGCACGGTCTGCGCTGGCTGCGGTGCGTTGCTTAGCATCAGCGCTGGCACCCTTGGGCTAATGCCCCGCGCCCGCGTGCCAGATCAGCTGCAGCCCATAAGTACGCGGCCGGAACGTGTAGGTGTTCTGCTGCGGCGTAAAGGTAGCATCGGTCTGACCGAGGATGTAGTTGGTGGTGGTGTGCGAATCGAACAGGTTGTCGCAGAAGGCCGCGAGCTGCACATCGCCGAAATTCATGCCGGCACGCAGTGAGGTGAATTTGTTGGATGGATACGTGTAGGAGAAGCCCGAGTTGTACACCGCGCCGGCGTTCGGATCCTGCACGGCAGCGAGCCAGGGGCTGCGACTCGCGTACTGCCAGTCCGCGCGCACGAACGTCTCGCGTGCCGCCAGATGGAAGTTGTATTGAAGACCTACGGCTACCGACCATGGGGGCGTCGTGCCCGGTGCGTAGTTGATACCCTCCTGACCGGTGATGGCATCGCCATTGATGGCGTTGCACGGCTGGCCGGTGCTCGGGTCGTAGCTCCCCGGGACGCAGTCGACCGGGGAGTTCTTGGTGAAGCGCGCGTCGGTGTAGCCCGTTGCCAGGTCAATGTTGACCGGCCCGAACAGCATCTCCGCCTGCAGGTCGAAGCCCTTGGCGACCGCGGTGCCGAGATTGTCCGTGAACTGCAGCCCGCAGCCCCCGGCGACGTAGAGATTCTGCTGGATGTTGTGCCACTCGATGTAGTAGACGCTCGTCGCCACCCTCAGCCAGTCGCCGACTCCGTTCTTCGCGCCGACCTCGTAGTTCTGCGTGTAGTCAGACTTGTAGGTGAGTGGCGCCCCGTTCGGATAGCCGGCGTTGTGCAGGTCCGTGTCGCAGTACGAAGGCAACGGCGCGTTGCCGCCACCCACGCGGAAGCCCTTGGCGTAGCTCACGTAGAACAGGTTGCGCGGATCGACCTGGAACGAGAGGACTGCCTTGGGGGTGTTGGGCGTTTCGCTCTGGTTCGTCGACGTTGACTGCGGTCCAGAGTTCTCATAGCCGTCCGCATAATGCTCGAGCGAGAAGGTGGTGTGCGCGATGCGCTCCCCGACGGTGAGCTTCATCCAGTCGGTGAAGGCGAAGCTCACCTCGCCATAGCCTGCGATCTGACGGTCGATGGTGTTGTTGTTGTTGTAGTAGATGTCACACGCAGGGATAACGGGATAGGCAGCGTTGGTTGGGCACGAGTAGAACGCGCCGCCATAGAAATCCGCAGGTGCCAAGTTATAGAGGTAGCTGAATACCTGGTCGATGTTGGTCGACTTCAGCTCCTCGATGCTGCCCTCTTTCGCCTGCTGCCAGAACACGCCCGCCGTCCAGGTCCAGCGGGAGCTGGCGTCCGCCGACTGCAGGCGCAACTCCGCGGTGTAGCTCTTCTGGGTGTTGGTCATGGTGTTGGGGGTTTGCGTACCCCGCAGTGCCGCGGGCAGATGGATGCCGGTGGCATCGATCAGCGGGAACCAGGAGCAGCTCGTCGCATCGTCGGGGGCGGTGCATTTCGGCGGCAACGGGAACGAGTCGTTCGGTCCGCCCATCCCGCTCGGAAGGGCGTTCCAGTAGCTCAGGTCGTAAACGGTGCCCTGGTAGGCGGTGATCTGCTTGCGGTCGTAGTAGGAAGCGTTGCCGATCAGCTGGATCTTGCCGAGGTCCCACTGCAACTTGATCGCCGGCAGGTAGTACTCATCCGGACCGCCGATCCGCTCGGGGGTCGCGGTGTTGAACTGCCCCTGATCGGGGTTCGAATAAGCCGGCCAGTAGGTGGGCTCGTCGTGCCGGTCCTGCTTCTGATAAAGAAAACTGGGCGTGATGGCCACACTCGGGCTCGGCTGCCAGGTGGCTGCGAGGCGCGCCATGTAGGAGTGCGAGTAGTTGATATTGTGGTCGATGATCACCCCGGTGTCAGGATCGACACGGTTGATCCAGCCGCCATCGTAGCGGTACCACAGGCTCGCGCGGATGCCGAAAACGCCATCGACGAGCGGCCGTCCGATCGCAACGCCGACCTCGCCATTCGGCTGCCCGTGCTCCGTATAGGAGAGCTCGCTGCGTATGTAGCCGTCCGCAGCCGTGGTGCTGGCCGGGGTCATGATGTAGCGCACCGCACCGCCCTCGGCGCCTGCGCCGAACAGCGTGCCCTGCGGTCCGCGCAGCACCTCGACGCGCTGCAGGTCGAAGGTCTTCGGCAGCGTGTCGTCGGGGTTGAAGCCGACCGAGCGCATCTGAATCGGCGTGTCGTCGATGTAGATGCCGGTAGTGCCGGCACCGCCGGAGGAGGAGATGCCGCGGATCGAGATGGCATTGGTGCCGGAGTCATCGATCGTCACCCCCGGGGTGAAACGAACCATGTCGCGGAAGTCCTTGATTCCTCTCGAGTCGATCGCGTCCTGGGTCAGGGCGGTCACGCTGATCGGCACCTTGCTGAGCTCCTCCTCGCGGCGAGTCGCGGTCACGACGACTTCCTGCAAGCCTCCACCCCCGGTCGTGGTCGGCGCCTCCGGGCCGACTGCGCCCGTGGCACTTGCGGCATCGCCGGCCCGGGCCGTGCTCAGCGCAAGCCCTGCCAGGCAAAGCGCCAGGATGGGTAATGACATCAGGGACGTGATGGCGCGAATGGACTTCTTCATGGTCTCCCCCGTGTTCTTCAGGCGCTAGGTCTGCAGCAGCACCGCTGCATCGGCGCTCCAGCTTACAAACACCTCATCGTTCCAGTCTATGAGTGCCTCGGATGTGCGGCGCTCGTTCTGCGCAAACACCGTCACGAGCTTGCCGGTCGTGGTCTTGATCTGGTATGTGGAGCGGTTACCCAGATAGCCCAGCTCCCACACCGTGCCGCGCAGCTGATTGATGCGCGTGCCATTGGCCGGCTCCTTGCCGAGGCGCACCTTCTCCGGGCGCAGCGAGATCCACACGCGCTGCCCCAGCGCGAAGCTGCCGCCGTCATCGACCAGCAGCTCCCCGCCGGTCTCGCCACAGCGCACGCTGATCAGCCCCGCATCGCACGCGCAGACCGTTCCCTCGAAGAGATTGGTGGTGCCGACGAAGTCGGCGACGAAGCGGCTGCGCGGGAATTCGTAGATCTCGGCAGGTGTGCCGACCTGCATGACACGGCCACGGTCCATGACGGCGATGCGGCTGGCGAGCGCCATGGCCTCGTCCTGGTCATGTGTGACGACGATGAAGGTGATGCCGAGCTCGTACTGCAGATCCATGAGCTCGAACTGTGTCTGCTCGCGCAGCTTCTTGTCGAGCGCCGACAGCGGCTCATCGAGCAGCAGCACCTTGGGACGGCGAATGAGCGCGCGGGCGAGCGCCACCCGCTGGCGCTGGCCACCGGAGAGTTGGTGCGGCCGGCGCGTGGCGAGCGCACCGAGCTGCACCATCTCGAGCGCCTCGCGGATGCGCTGCCGCTTGACCGCACGCTCGAGCGACAGGCGCCGCAGCCCGTAACCGACGTTGTCCTCGACCGTCATATGCGGGAAGAGCGCATAGGACTGAAACATCATGTTCACTGGCCGCTCGTGTGGCGGCACGCTCCCCATATCGACCCCATCGATGAGGATGCGTCCGCTGCTCGGGGCCGCGAAACCCGCGAGCATCCGCAGCAGCGTGGTCTTGCCGCACCCTGAGGCACCCACGAGGGCGAACATTTCGCCCTTGTAGATGCCGAGGCTGATGTCGGCGACCGCAGTGGCGGCGCCATAGGTCTTGCTGACGCCCTCGATCAGGATCTGCGGTATCGCGGCCGGATCGAGCCAGGGGCGTGCGCCTGCGGGCTTGGCCTGACTGACGATCATGCGCGCTCGCCCCGCATGCTCAGAAGTCAGCGGGCGGGGTCGCGCGCCGGCGCGCGGGCGCGAAGAATGGCCGCTCGACCACCTGCGCTGCGACCATGCGGCGCTCCCACACCAGCTCGCGGTTGAGATAGACGTCCGCCCACAGCGTCGAGCCGATAGCGCTGTGCGCCGCCTCGACGATGGCGAGCGCGAGGTTGCGCTTGCAGGTCGGCGACCAGGTCGCCGAGGTGACACTGCCCGCCTCGCGCCGCCCCGAGCGCGCGGAATACAGCAGCGCGTTGTGGGCGGGCTTGTTGCCGGCCACATCGAGCCCGACGAGTGCGCGGCTTGGCCCGCGCGCGCTTTCGGCCAGCAGCGCACGGCGGCCGGTGAAGTGACCCTTGGTGAAGTCGACGAGCCACGCGAGCCCGAGCTCGAGCGGGGAGCGCTCGGTGCCGAGGTACAGGGTGTGCGCCGCCGACACGAAATCCACCCGCGGCAGCAGGAAACCCGCTTCGATGCGCGCGATGTTGAGCGCGCGCGAGCCGATCGGCCGGACGCCGCGCGTGCGTCCGACTTCCATGAGCGCATCCCATACCGCCTCGGCGTCGGCGGGCTGCATCCACAGCTCGTAGCCCAGATCCCCAGTGAAGCCGGTGCGCGACACCATGAGCGCAACGGGCGCCGCGGCACCGCGCGCCATGCTGAACATGCCGTGCTCGAAGGGCTTGAGCCGCTCGACTCCCGGAACTCCCGCCAGCTTCAGCAGCTTGCACGAGGTCGGCCCCTGCACTGCGAGCGCCGCGATTTCCTCGGTGACGTCGCGGATCTCGACGTCGAATCCGATCGCCGAGGCACGCAGCCAGTCGAGCTGATGCTCCGCCGTGCACAGACGGTAGTCGTTCGGTGCCAGGCAGAACACCGTGCCGTCGTCGATCAGCTGTCCCTCGTCGTTGCACCACACCGTGTAGGCCACCCGGCCGGGCGCCACCTTGCTCAGGTCGCGGGTCGTCAGGCGATTGAGAAAGCGCAGTGCATCGGCGCCGGCGATGCGGTACTTCAACATCGGCGTCAGATCGTAGAGGGAGCTCGCGTTGCGGATGGCGAAGTACTCCTGCTCGACGCTGGTGAAGACATCGACAGTGGTATACCCGCTCCAGGGAACGAAGCTGTCGAGTTGACTCAGAGAGCGCGCGCGCTCGTGGAAGGGGGTCTTCAGCAGCGGCTGGCGGTAGTGCGGTTCGCTTTCGGTGAGCATCTAGGCAGCCTCACGAATGAGCGCCTGCGCCGCGTTGCGCCCGGCGAGTCCCATGACGCCCCCGCCGGGATGACAGCCGGCACCGCACAGGAACAGTCCGGGAAGCGGCGCACGGTACTGCGTCGCGCCCGGCACCGGGCGCACCATGAAGAACTGATCGAGTGCCAGCTCGGCGTGGTGCCAGTGACCACCGCTGATGCGGAACTCACGCTCGATGTCGGGCGGTGTCAGGAGCTCGCTCGCCACGATCGACTCGCGCAGCCCCGGTGCGTAACGCTCGAGCGTGTCGATGATGGTAGCCGCGAACCGTTGCCGCTCCCCGGCCCAGCCGCCGGCGAGCGCGTACGGGGCGTATTGCACGATCGCCGAGAGCACGTGCCTCCCTGCCGGCGCGAGTGACGGATCGGCGAGCGTCGGGATCGTGACCTCGAGCATCGGTGCACTGGAGAATTCGTTGTACTTGGCGTGGTTGTAAGCGCGCTCGATGTAATCCGACGAGGGCGCCACCAGCAGCCTCCCGCGCAGCGCCGACGGCGCCAGATCGCGGAACCCGGGAAGCCGCGCGAGCGCAAGATGCAGCTTCGCGGTGAGCCCACGCGAGCGTAGTTGCGACACGCGCCGCACGAAGCCGGCGTCGAGGTGCTCGCAGCCGAGAAGTCCGAGGAAGGTCGTCTTCGGATCCGCGTTCGACACCACGCTGGCTGCGGCGATTTCTTCGCCGGAGGCGAGCCGCACGCCGGCAGCGCGATCCTCGCGGACCACGATGCGCTCGACCGCTGCCCCGGTGCGGATCTCCGCGCCCGCGCGCTCCGCCGCGCGCGCCAGCGCCTCCGACAAGGCCCCGAGGCCGCCCAGCGGCTGTGCGAGTCTCGCTGCCCCCTGTGATGCGGCCGCCCGGTACAGGAGGGTGAGGACCGTGCCAGGCGAGCGCGGGCCGTAGTTGGTGCCGAGTACCGCATCGAGCGCGAGCGCGCCCTTGAGCAGCGGCAGGCTGAAACGATCCTCCAGCAGGTCGTGCACGCACATGCCGCCGATGCGCAGCAGCTCGCGCAGATCCCGGCGCCCGAGGCGGCGCAGGCGCCAGCCCAGCCCGAGGAGCGCCGTGCGATCGCGCCAGGCATCGGTGCCGAGCCGCGGCGGTGTCGCATCGAGCACCGGATACAATGCGCCGGCGAGTCGCTCGAGCAGCGCCTGCCATTCGGCGTACGCACGTGCGTCTGCGGCCGAGTGCGCACTGAGCTCCTGCGCCCCCCTGTCTCCGAGCGTGAGATGCGCACCCTCGGTCGCGAGCGCCGTGCTCGGCAGGTCGGCCGCAGCCAGTTTGAGCCCCAGTGCCTCCAGATCCAGCTCGCGCATCAGCGTGGGTGGCATGAGGTGCAGCAGATGTGCACACGCGGACACCTTGAACCCGGGAGCGAATTCTCGGGTGACGGCAGCCCCGCCGACCTGGGATGCCACTTCGAGCACGAGTACCCGGCGTCCGCTGCGCGCGAGATAGGCAGCGCACACGAGGCCATTGTGGCCTCCGCCGACGATGATGCTGTCGTAGCCCCCCGCCCTGCTCATGAAAGCCGTCCCGGATCGGGCCCG
>Ga0306926_10003954_pt1 | contig 15483 bp, 16 predicted proteins | sample flu12Cox44000178_FD_203759 | JGI IMG/M metagenome (GOLD analysis project Ga0306926, IMG submission 203759) | Lab enrichment of tropical soil microbial communities from Luquillo Experimental Forest, Puerto Rico - flux8day.12C.oxic.44.000.178 (v2)... | ecosystem: Environmental > Terrestrial >...
GGGGTACAAGACCGCGCGGCACCCGTAGCTCAGCTGGATAGAGCGCTGCCCTCCGAAGGCAGAGGTCGTGAGTTCGAATCTCGCCGGGTGCGCCATTCCTTGCCGCGGGGCACCTCGGAAAAAATGAGGGTTCCGCCAGCCGCTCAAGGGCCGACGGGAAAGAGCCGAATAACGCAAACCGGCTGGCGTCATGCCGTGACGGGTGTGCTGCGCTCCACGTCGCTGCACCTCACGCACCACGAGGGTCGCCTCTGCTCTCGCTGAATGCAAGACCAATAACCAACCTGATCCAACTCTTCATGCGATCAAAAAATGCATTGATTCCAATATTGCTGCTCGCAGCAGTAGCAGCTGCGAGCCTGGCGGTTCACTCGCCGACGCCGAGAGCGGGGGACTTACGATTACCTGGCGCCGCAAGCCGCTCGACTAGGTGGCGCCGGAACCTTCGTGGCACGGCTATCGCTTCGACCTGCGGACCGGAGAGAGCGCCGACGGGCGCGGCTATCGGCTGGCGATGGCTCCGGGCGCCGCGGTCGACCCGGCCAGCGGCGAGGCTTGCCGGTTACGCTGCTCGCGGCCGAGATCGGGAAGAAATACCGTCAGCAGGCCGAGCAGCGGTAGGAAGGCGCAGACCTGATAGACGAAGTCGATGCTTGTTGCGTCGGCCAGGCGCCCCAGCGCCACGGCGCCGATCCCCGCCATCCCAAACGACAGGCCGAAGAACAGCCCGGCGACCGTGCCGACCTTTCCGGGGACGAGCTCCAGCGCATAGACGATGATTGCCGCGGAGGCGGAAGCCAGGATCAGGCCGATTACGACGGTCAAGATGCCCGTCCAGAACAGACCAACATAAGGCAGTATCAGCGCGAACGGCAGGACACCGACGATCGAGATCCACAGCACGCGCTTGCGGCCGATACGGTCGCCGATCGGGCCGCCGATCAAGGTTCCCGCCGCAACCGCCGCGAGGAAGGCGAACAAATAGATCTGCGCGGCTTCGACCGATACCTGGAACCGGCTGATGAGATAGAAGGTGTAAAAACTGTTGAGGCTCGCCGTGTAGAAGGATTTGGAGAAGACCAGCGCCAACAGGATCGCCACGGACCAGACGACCTTGCGGCGCGACAAGTGGCTGCGCTCCGCCGGTTGACGGGCGCCCGAACGGGCCGGGCCGGCATGTTCTCTGCGGTACCAGTTGCCGACGCCAAAAAGGACCGTCATCGCCAGCAGCGCCGCCGACGAGAACCAGGCGATGCTCGACTGGCCTTTCGGGATCACGATGAAGGCGGCGAGGATCGGCCCAAGGGAGGAGCCGATATTGCCGCCGACCTGGAAGAGTGACTGAGCCAGCCCGTGCCGTCCGCCGGAGGCCAGTCGCGCGACGCGTGAGGCTTCCGGGTGAAACACCGCAGAGCCGACCCCGACCAGCGCGGCTGCGGATATCAGGACCGGGTAGCTGCCGGCGCTCGCCAACAGCAGCAGGCCGATCAAGGTCGCGCCCATTCCGACCGGCAGCGAATAGGGTTGCGGCCGATGGTCCGAGAACAGCCCGACCGCCGGCTGCAATAGCGAGGAGGTCACCTGCGTGACGAGGCTGATCAGTCCGATCTGCGCAAAGCTGAGGCCGTAGGCGCTCTTCCACATTGGATAGAGTGCCGGCACCAGCGACTGCATCATATCGTTGAGGAAATGCGAGAAGCTCAACGCCATGATGATCGAGAACGCGGCGCCCTGCGCAACCCGGCGGCCTCGAATGGCGCGGCCCTTCCCCGCTTGTACCGAAACGCTGGTGCTCATTATTCCTTTCCAGGCCGACCCGCAGGGGCCGGACTATGCCGCAGCTCTGCGCAAATTCTGAGCGCATTTCCGCGATGGCAGCCATTCGGCGTGCCGGACGATCGCTCCCCAGCCTAATTTGCTATGTCGATCTGTGCTGCAGCGGAGAGCCAATATGATCAAGCTAACGGGCATCGGCCACATCAATTTGGGAGTCGCCGATCAGGAGGCCTCCAAGCGCTTCTACCGCGACGTGCTCGGGTTCCGGATCGCCGAAGAAGACCCCGAGCATGGCGGCGTCTTTATGACCCTGGGGGAGAATTTTCACACACTCGATATCGGCCAGCACCCCTCTCCCGAGGACGCGCCGCGCCCGCACCGCGGACAGATCGAGCTCGCCCACATCACCTTTCAGGTGGGCAGCTACGCCGCATTGCGCGAGGCCTACTCTCATCTGGTCAAAAGCGGTGTCGAGATCATGCGAGCCGCCAACCACGTTAACCAACGCAGCTTTTATTTCGCCGACCCCGACCGCAATGTTCTCGAAATTTACTACGAGATGCCCTACGCGCTCGAACTGTTCTCAAACGGCCGCAGCGACGAGGACGAGGCGCTCCCCGTCAGCGCTCCTGGCGAGCCGCTGCCGCAGTGGCTGCTCGAGGATTGGCCGTCGCCGGAGCTGAAGGCGAAGATCGAGGGCCTGCGGCGCCAGAAGCAGCACGCGCCGGCTTAAGCGATCATCTCCCTCAGGGCGGTACGCAGCCGGTGTCATTGACATAGGTCTCGCCACAAAGAATGTTCAGCCGGTGATCGAACGGCGAGCCTAGTAACGGCGTAGTCTGCGCAACGAAAGCAGTTGTGACTGCGCTGTTCTGCCAAGCTGTGTAATGCGGTCCGGTGTCCCAGACTTCGAGGAGTACATAGCGGTTGGGGCGATCGAGCTGTTGCAGAACCGTATAGCTGAGCAAGTTTCCACGATTTGCTTTGCTGGAAATGGCGCCGTACGCCACCAACGCATTCTGGCCCGCATCGGGGTCTTGCTCCAGCACCTCTTGCAGGAAATCGGTATAGGTGATGACGAACAGCGCACCCTTGGCCCCCACTGTCAATGGCAGGCTGGCACTGGTCCAGGGAGTGCCAAACGATTTTATCAAGCTGTATTGGCGATCATCGATCGGGCTGCCAATGCAGCAATTGAAGCCAGGAGGGGGCGGCGGCTGGACCTGTACGGCAAAACGGAAATCGGTGCTGTGCTCTTGAGCTAGATGCCGCTCGAAGGCCTCAAGGCTGCTCCAGACGTCGACGATCTGAGAATGGTTCGAGGCTAGAAGCCAATTAACGACCCGGAAGCTCTGGAGCCCCGGATCAAACTGGCTCAAATCCCGATATTTGAACAAGGCCGTGTAAGCTGTCTGCCGAAAATCGACACCGTTTTGGGTCAGTGGGATAACGTCGAAATGGGTGATGTCGAATATCGGTCCGCTCGGCGATGGCTGGCGGTCGCCTTCCCCGCCGCCGGCATAGCCCGGCGACACCAGGGTTAGCCACGCCAGAGCCATGAAAGGCATTCGCAGCCGACACATCCCCATAGCATTCCTCCCGTCTTTTGCGCACACAGAGATCATTTTCGACCTCAGGTTATGGAACCTCACCTGATCGCGTCAATTGCAAATTGGCCTCAGGCACGATACTGACCGCCCCTGTGCAAGCCAGGGGGAAGCTCTGGATGCCGCCGTCGCGGGTATAGCGGGACCTTTCTGCTTCTCGGATAGTTAGTGAACCCACTTCAGGCCAGTAATGGTTAATATTACTTAACGCCCAGTCACAAATATTGCGCTAAGATTGCCTTTGTGATAAGTCCACAGTGTTTAATACCTGTTAATTCGTTCGAACACGAGTAAAGCGGCTGGACCGGCGTCTGCTCCCGGATTCCGGGAGAACGTCCACTTCCGCCTGCTCGTCCAGCACACAGAGGGAGAAGAATGAAACTTCGGCATTTGGTTATTTCGGGCGCGATCGGCCTCGGAATTTTATCGGCAGCCTGCCCGGCTGTCGCAGATGGTTATTCCGTATCTCCCGGCTTGCCGAGTCAGGCTGCGCTTCAGACGGCACTCGACGCTGCGGTCAATGCAGCCAGCAATGGCGGGCTCGGTTTCAACATGTGGGGAACGATTGTTGCGACGGATGGCACGGTGTGCGCTGTCGCATTCTCCGGAAGCCAGTTCAGCGATCAGTGGCTCGCCAGCCGGGTTATATCGGCACAAAAGGCCAATACCGCAAATGGCCTGAGCTTGGGAGAGGGCTCGCACATGCCGGCTAGCAGCCATTTCCCCAACGGTCTGGCGCTGTCCACAGCAAATCTGTATTCGGCCGTGCAGCCCGGCGGCAGCCTTTACGGCCTGCAGCACAGCAATCCGGTCGACCCGGAGGTGGCCTACGCCGCAAACGCGGTGCTGTTCGGCACCGCTCATGATCCATTGGTCGGCACCCGGGTCGGCGGCGTCAACGTGTTTGGCGGCGGTCTCGTGCTCTTGGCCAAAGGCGGCATACGGGTCGGCGGCGTCGGTGTAAGCGGCGATACGTCCTGTAGCGACCACATGGTCGCCTGGCATCTTCGCCACAATCTCAATCTCGACCATTTCGGGCCAACCGGCTCGGCGGTCGGCGGCGTCGCCGGTGACCCTGCTCATCCCGACAACATTATCTTCGATATAACGCCGAACCCGAACGGCGGGACGGGCATCAGCGCAGGCGGGTTCGGCCACCCGACCTGCTTGTTCAACCCCAATCCCTCCACGCTGCCGCAGGTTCAGAACCCCTAGACCACAAAACGCCAACGGGAGGCGGCTTATCGGCCGCCTCCTTCCGGCTCAAGCGATGACGATGTCGAAGGTGCCAGCGAGGGCATTGGCCTCGATCTCGGCAGCCGGGCGGAGCGGCACGATTAAGCGGGCGCGCGCGGCTGGGTCGCGCACACCCATCAGGACTCCGTCGCGCTCGTTTAGCGGTTCGCCGGCGACGTACATCTGGGTCGTAAAACGCGGCAGCCCGGGTGCCGACACCGTAAAATGGATGTGCGGAGTGCGGCCGGGATAAGGCACCGGCCTGATAGTGCGAAACCGATAGCCGCCCTCCGCGTCCGTCGTCGTCTGACCATAGCCTTGAAAATTGTCGTCGAGTGGCGGACCGGCGCGGTCGTCCCGGACATGGTGATAGCGGCCGTTTGTGTCGCATTGCCAGATCTCAACCCGCGCACCGCGCAGCGCGCCCGCATCCGGATCCAGGACGCGTCCGATCACGTAAGTGATCGAACCTTTTGCAATGCCGCCATGCCCGGCGATTTGCACGAGGTCGTTGTCCGAATCCGCGGGCATCGACAAAGGATAAAACGGCCCTGCGGTTTGCTGTGGCGTCGACAGCAGTCTCGCCGCTCGGCCGTGGCGGCCAAACGAAAACAGCGCGGCAGAGCCGGCGGCGAGCTCAAGCATCCGTCGTCTGGCAATCATCGATCCACCTCCTCAGCGCGGCTTACAGCATAAATGTGGTACGGTTCGGCCACGAACCGCACCCTGACAGCAAGCGGGCCATCTTACTTCAAGGGAGGGAACAGCATGCGAGCGATCCTTAGCTGCCTGGCCGTTACAGGCCTCGCGGGCGCGCTAGCCGCACCAGCCAGCGCTCAATTGCTCACCCAGAAGAGCCTGTCGGCCGGAATGGCGCTGGAGATCGCGCAAACTGCGCTCGAAACCTGCACGAGGCAGGGCTACAACGTTTCGGTGCATGTGCTCGGCCGCAACGGCGAGGTTCTCGTCGCGGTTCACGGCGACAACGCTCCCCCGCACACAATGGAGAACAGCCAGCGCAAGGCCTATACAGCGCGCAGTTTTCGTATTTCCTCGGGTGAATTCGCGCAGCGGGTAAAGGATAATCCGACCCTCGGAGCTGTACACCTATCTGGGATCATCGCGGCGCAGGGCGCGCTGCCGATAAAGGTGGGCGACGAAGTCATCGGTGCCGTCGGAGTTTCTGGCGCACCGGGCGGCGAGAAAGACGAGGGTTGCGCGAAAGCCGGCATCGACAAGATCGCCGACCAGCTCAAGTAGTGCCAGCCCCGGGATCGGGTGTAATTTCTCGGTAAAGGATGATTCTGTGAACTATCCGCCCGACCCACGTCGATCTTCCCTCGACGTCGAGAGCGAGCGGCTCGCCGGATCGCGACGCATTGCGCGGATCGTGCTGGCGATCGTTTTGGTCGGATTCGGCCTCTGGATCTTGCACAGGTTCCTCGCCGCACTCGTTTGGGCTGGCGTCTTGGCAATCGCGCTCTGGCCGCTCTATCGCCGCATCGCGCGCGCCCTCCCCGGCGACAAAGCCCGCATACTCGCGCCCTTGCTGGTCACGCTCTCGGTCGGTCTCATTTTCACGATCCCGTTTATCTATGTCGCGGTCGAGGGGGCTCGCGAGCTGCGCATCGTCGTCGACTTTCTCGGCGAGGCGCAGCGCAATGGCATCCCGACACCGGAATGGGTCCCGCACCTGCCGGTCATCGGTGGAGCCGCCGAAGATTGGTGGCGCGCGAATCTAAGCGATCCCAATGCGGCGCAGGAGCTGTTGGGAAGGCTCAAGCCCGGATCGGTGGCCGCGTCGGCCCGGCTCTACGGCGCCGAAATCGTCCACCGGCTGATCATCTTCGGCTTCACGCTGTTGACCCTGTTCTTCCTGTTTCGCGACGGAGCGCTGTTCAGCGGGCAACTGCTGCGTGTAAGCGATCGGCTGCTCGGCCCGGACGGGGAGCGCGTTGGGCGCCACATGGTGCAAGCGGTGCTCGCGACGGTGAACGGCCTTGTGCTGGTCGGGCTGGGGGAAGGTGCACTGATCGGGATCGCGTACATCATCGTCGGTCTTCCCCATCCCGTCTCCGTAGCGGCACTGACTGGTGTCCTCGCGGTCATCCCGTTCGGTGCGCCGGTAGCATTCGGAGCTGCTGCCCTGTACTTGGCCGCGATTGGGAACACGATCGGCAGCGCAGCGGTTTTCTGTTTTGGTCTCGTGGTCGTCTTTGTCGCGGATCATGTGGTCCGACCAGTGATCATCGGCGGCGCGGCGCGGCTGCCGTTTTTGTGGGTGTTACTGGGTATCCTCGGCGGGCTGGAGACATTCGGCATTATTGGGCTGTTTCTTGGCCCGGCAATCATGGCCGCCCTGATTTCCCTCTGGCGGGATTGGACGGGATCACCCGATGTCCGCGGCGGCCCGGTAAGCGAAACGTAGCAGATCGGCAACGCGCCGGAAAATGCTGCTATAATGATTGGTGCGGGTCGCGGACCAAGCCTTGCCGGCACGTCCTCCGCCGCCGATAATGCTGCGCCTGCCCGATGGTTCGCGATACCGGCTCGCCGTAGGAAAATTGGGAGGATGCATGAGATACGTTTGCGATGCCCCAGGCGGGGAGACCTGGTTTCGAATCGAGACCGAAGCCGAAGCCGCCATAGAGTCCGAAGGCATGCGCCACGCTGTCGAGAAGTTCTTTCGCAAGGAACAGGAGAAGGCGGTCCAAAGCTTCCAGCCTGCCTCAAAGGTGAACTTCGAGCAGGAGATCGGTCTCAAAGCGCATATTCAGCGCGAAATGCCATTATTCCTGACTCTGCGCGACGACGAGGGTAATCCGCTGGTGACCGCGATGCTCGCGCCTGGCGGCCGCGACGACCGAAACTTCCGGCCCATCATCGTCGGAATGGCGAATGCCGACCCTTATGTCGAGTACACGGACGCCATCCGCGCTCTCGGCCAGCATTACGGTCTCTCCCTCGACCGCAGCCGCTGTTACCCCTATCGCCGCGACTGACCTCCCTCACCGAATGGCGACTTTAACCGGCGGTGGCGGGACTACGGAGCATTCGGCCTTCTTTTTGTGAAGCGCAGCACATGCGCCCTGCGCCTCCTGAGGCGAGAAGTTGAGGAGGCGGGCGCGGTAGAAGTGCTCCTTGCCGCCCTTAGAGGGCTGGACGATTTGCACGGGTTTGCCTCTGGTTTCGGGTACCCCTGCTGCAGCACGTGCCGCCTGTTCTGCAGCACCCTCGACGCGGAACGCACCGAGCTCAATGCTCCAGCGATCGGTTTCCGCCGGCGCGCGCAGCTGACGGCCGATCGGTGCCGCCTCCGCCTTGGCAACGGGCGCGAGATGGGCGGCGATCTTGCGGGCGGCTTTGGCCAGCTGTCCGATTTTTTCGCGCGGACGGACCGGTTCGGGCTGGTCCGTCTCGGCCACCGTCTCAGAGGACGCCGGCGGTTCGCGCCGCACCACCACTGTCGCGCCGGCCCCGAGATCGGCGAAGCCCTGATCGAGCAGAGCCGCCATTTCCCGGTCACGCGAGCTGGCCGATGCTCCGCCCATTACCACACCGATCAGCCGATGACCGTTGCGCACCGCGGAGGCTGCGAGGTTGAAGCCCGAGGCGCCGATATATCCGGTTTTGATCCCGTCGGCCCCGTCGTACCAGTCCAGCAGATGGTTGTGCGTGAGGATGACCCGGCCGCGGAAGAAAAATTGGCGTGTCGCGAAATAGCGGTATTCGCGCGGAAAGTCGTGATAGAGGGCGAGCGCCAGTTGCGCCACGTCGCGTGCCGTCGTGCGCTGCTCGGGGTCCGGCAAACCGGAGGCGTTGCGGTAGACAGTGCTCGTCATCCCGAGCTGACGCGCCCTCGCAGTCATGCGGTCGGCGAAGGCCGGCTCGCTGCCGGCCAGCCCCTCGGCGAGGACCGCAGCGGCGTCATTAGCCGATTTTGTGACCACCCCGAGAATGAGCTCGTGAACCTGGACCGAATCGCCCGGCACGAGGTGGAGTTTGGTCGGGCTCTTGCTCGCCGCTTCGCTCGAGACCGGCAGCGACTGATCGAGCCGAAGTCGGCCGGAGTTCAGCGCCTCGAACGTCAAGTACAACGTCATCATTTTGGTCAGCGAAGCCGGGTAGGTGATCGAATCGGCGTTCATCTCGCTAATCACCCGGCCGGTATCGGCATCGATGACGATCGATTCGTTTTCCCGCGATGGGTCAACACCATGGAAACCGTGTCGGGCATGCGCATGAAATCCCGCATGGTGCCGCGCCTGCGCGGGATTCGGACCGACCGTCAGGAGAACCGCAACGGCGCACAAACCAGCGCCAGCGAGAAGACGTAGCGATAACGGCGCAGCGCGCGCCGCGCCGCGCGCGGTGTTCTTGAATACTCTCACCTCAACCCCCTCTTCCCCCGAGAGACTATACGCGACCAGCGATCGCACATAATCGTCGCAAGATAGAGTAGAAAAACCGGGCACCGCTGTCTACGTCTTCAATCGGATAATGGATCAAACCCCGCAGAACCCGCGGTTCGGGGCCGGTGAGGTAAGCCTCCACCACTCGCGAGCCGCTAATGCTATCGCAAGGAGTGATAGGTAGTATACCACAACGAAACTGCTGATGGAACGGTGTGATGCTCAGCGCCTTCTCCGTCTTTGTACTCTTTGTCGTTTTATTCGCGCTGATTTTTGTCATTCTTGCGGTAAAACGGGTACCCCAAGGGAATGAATGGACGGTCGAGAGATTCGGCCGCTATGTTCGCACGCTCGAGCCGGGTCTCGCGCTCATTGTCCCCGTTGTCGATCGCGTCGGGGCCAAAATGAACATGATGGAAACGGTCATCGAGGTTCCCTCGCAAAGCGTCATAACGCGCGACAACGCTGTGGTGACGGTGGACGCAATCGTCTTCTATCAAGTACTGGACGCGGCGAAGGCCGCCTATGAGGTCGTCAACCTCGAACTCGCGATCCTCAACCTCGTTATGACAAACATTCGCACAGTAATGGGGTCGATGAATCTCGACGAGTTGCTGTCGGAGCGCGACCGCATCAACAGCCAGCTTCTGACGGTGGTCGATGCGGCGACGACACCTTGGGGAATAAAGGTCCAACGCGTCGAAATCAAAGACATCACGCCGCCGCAGGAACTGGTCGCGGCAATGGCGCGGCAGATGAAGGCCGAGCGCGAGAAGCGCGCCAACGTCTTGGAGGCGGAAGGCTTCAAACAGGCGGCGGTGCTAAAAGCGGAAGGTGAGAAGCAGGCAGTGATCCTCGCTGCCGAAGCCCGCCGCGAGGCAGCATTTCGCGACGCGGAGGCGCGCGAGCGGGGGGCCGAGGCAGAGGCCAGCGCAACGACCTCAGTATCGGAGGCGATCGGGCGCGGGAGCATACAGGCGATCAACTACTTTGTAGCGCAGCGCTATATCGATGCTCTTGGCCGATTGGCCGGAACGCCCAACCAGAAGGTGATCCTGATGCCGCTCGAGAGCGCCTCGATGATCGGCTCGCTGGCCGGGATCGCGGAATTGGCGCGAGAGAGCTTCAGTGCACCTCGGACTGGGTCCGTTCCGGCGGCGGGCAGACCGACAGAGGGGCGTTGATGCCGTATTGGTATTGGGCCGTGCTCGGCGGTGTTTTCGCCGTGATCGAAGTCGCAGTCCCAGCGATGGTCTGTATTTGGCTCGCCGCCGCGGCGCTCGGCGTCGCGGCGATTTCGTGGCGGTATCCAGGGCTCGCATGGGAGCATCAGGCGCTGATCTTTGCGGCGCTTGCCGTTGCCAGCGTTGCGCTTGGCCGTACGGCCGTCGGCCGCACGAAGGCGAGCGAGAGCGAGCGGCGCCTAAACCGCCGAGCCGAAACTTATGTCGGGCGAATGTTCACCTTGGATGGTGCGATAGTAGATGGCCGCGGACGGCTCAGAGTCGACGATACGGTCTGGCTCGTCGCTGGAGCGGACCTCCCCGCTGGAACCCGAGTGCGCGTGACCGGAACGGAAAACACCTTGTTGCGGGTCGAGCCGATCTGACTATCTTGTGCGTCGCACAATTTGTGCTTGAGAGCCCGGATGAGCTCGCTTACATTCTCTGTTGTGCGGCGCAAAATGATCCGCGATCATGGACAAGGCTCATCTAATGGAAACCAAGGGCAGACGCTCTTTGCGCTCGTCCGGGCCAACCCGGGGCCCGACCGGACCCGCGAAACCGGTCGAGGCTCCTCCACCGGTTAACGGGCCGAAGGAGGTGGAACCTTCCAAACTGGCCGAACCCCCGGTCGAGTTCGGCCAAGCGAGCGAAACAGCTCTAGAACTCGTCGCCGCAGCCGCGACGATGACACCCCAACCGAGCGTCGCTCCGCTTCAGCCGGTGACGAGCGCGAAAGCCAGTGGCAGCGGAAGTTTTGACCACAGTGGTGCGGCAGCGCTCGCGCAATCCCAAGCAGCGCTGACGCGTTGCCTCGAAGCGCTCAGCGCCGAGATGGCCGGACTCGCGCTTTCGGGTATGAACGAGCTGGCGCGGACAGCCACCAAATTGCTCGCGGTCAAAACTCTTTCCGATGCGATCGAGGTAAATGCGGGGTTCACCTGCAGCAGTTTTGAAGCGGTTGTCACCGGCTCCGCGAAGCTTTCCGAGCTCGGCGTAAAACTCGCCGCCGAAACCTCTCAGCCCCTGTTGAGCCAATTCGGCAAGGGCCGGAGTAAGGCGGCGCGGCCCGGCGGCTGAGACGCCGGACAGCGTCGCCGACTATTCGGTCTTGGCCAAGAACGCGCGGATCTGGCGGTCGACGAAATCGCCCTCAGGTGTTCCCGACCCGCGCCGCGCCGCGCGATGACCAAGGTTTGAGGGGATTTCGGAATAGATCACCTGCTTGACGCCGTCGCGGATCCGGCGCGCGCCGTCAACCCCGAGCAGCCGATCGCTCGCGCTTGGCAATACGAGCGTCGGCGCCGTGATCTGCGCCAAAGCTGCAGCCATATCACCGCCGAACGGTGCCGAGACGTCGTGAGCTCGGCTCGCGGCATAACGCAATACCAGTGAATTGGCGTCCCAATTGGCGAAAGCTCGGGCAGCATCCTCGATGTCCTTCGCCAATTGATTGGCCGGCAGGCCGTCGAGATAGGCCGCGGACACGGTCCATGGGTAGTAGACCATGCCGGCGAGCCGCAGACCCTCGATCGGGTTTCGCGTATAACGGCCGCCTTGCCACTTCGGGTCTAGTGCAATCACAGAGGCCATCAGATCGACGGTGAGCTGAAAGTTGGCCTCGGCCTTGGGGCTCGGGACCAGAAGAATGAGACTGCGCACTGTTTCCGGGTGGTGAATTCCCCATTCGAGGGCCACGAAGGAGCCCATCGAGCTCCCGCCCACCGCCCGCAGCGTTGTCAGTTCGAGCCCGCGAGTAACCAGCGCGTGTTGCGCCGCCATCATGTCGCGGATCGTGTAGCGCGGGAAATCCTGTCCTAGCCCGTCCTTGGGTGAGGACGAATCCCCGCCACCGATCGCGTCGATGGTGATCACGAAATTCTTTTCGGTATCGAAGGTTTTCCCCAGTCCTGTCATGGCCTCGAAGGAATGACGGTTGCCGCTCGTCCCATGCAGCAGAAGGATCGCATTATCGCGGCCGGCGTTGAGCTTGCCTTGGGTTTCATAGGCAACCCGCAATTCCGGCAGCACAGAGCCATCCTCGAACTCGAAATCGTAAATGTTGAAAATCTGTGGTTCCGCACGCGCCATCGCGGCGACGCAAACCACCAAGGCGACAGCCATGAAAGCGTTCATTGCTTCTCGCGATCGCTTGGTTAAGATTTTGTTCGACACCCGCGCCGCGCTGCAGCTAGAGTTAATCGCCTAGCTGCTGGATGAGCGACGCCATGCGTATGCTGCGGTCAGCCTATCTTTCTCCCATAGCGCCGGGCTCGGCCCGGGCGCAAAACATTCTGGCGCTTCTGCTTTGGAGCGGCGTCACCGTCTTCATCTTCGGCATCCTCATCGATTTCTTTCGCTGACCCCTGTCCCGTCCCACGGCGCAGCCACCGGTCAAGGGTCGCGAAGCACAGGTCGGTAACGATCGCGAATAGCGCGACCAGAACGGCGCCTTCGACGACAAAGGGCAACTTATTAGCGACCAAGCCATTAAAGATCGGCGTGCCGAGCGTCAAGGCACCGACTGTCGAGCCGATCGTCGCGGTGCCGATCGCAATTGTGACCGAGACGCGTATTCCTGAAAGGATCACCGGAGCGGCCAAGGGTAATTCCACGTCACGGAGCTGATGCCAAGGCGACAGGCCCAGCCCCGCAGCGGCTTCGCACACTCCGCGAGGCACTCCCTCCAAACCGACGATCGCGTTTTCGACTATGGGCAAGAGGCCGTAGAGAAACAGGGCGAGCATCGTCGGGCGGGGGCCGAAACCGACAGCCGGGACGGCAATCGCCAGGACGGCGGCGGGCGGCAAGGTCTGCCCAACGGTTGCCAGCGCGTTAACCATCGAACGAAAATCCCGTCCGATCGGACGGGTGACGAACACGGCGAGTGAGACGCCGACCGATATCGCGGCAAGGCTCGACACTGCAACCAGCGTGAAATGGGAGAGAAACAACGCCGGGAAGCTGCTGCGCTGGTAGATCACTGGCTCGACGCCCGGAAATGCCCACTGGAAGGCCGGCCTCAGTACGTCCGTCCGGAACAACAGCGTACCGAAAAGAAGCCCGACCCACAGGATCGGGCTGACAAAGATTCCGCCTTTCATCCTACGAACCAGAACCACACCGCGCCCTCGGCCATGCGGAGACGGCCCAAATTTGCGGGAGCGAGGCTGCGCTGGCGACCGATCGCGTGGCGGCGGCGCCGCTAAGTGTCATCTCGATTGCCCATGCCGGGGACATTAGCGCGCATACGTCGCTCCGATGCTACCATAGGAGCCGGACCCGCCAACACGGCTTCTATCCGACCCAGGTGATGACCCGTTTCCGGCTTTGCTCCGCAATCCTCCGCTTAGTGTCGGCCGCCCTCCTCTGCCAACCCGCGCAGGCCTGGGCCTGGGGTGGTGAGGCGCACAGGATCATAGCGCTGCTGGCTGATCGGCTACTGCAAACCGGCGATCCGCCGGTCCAAAAACACATTACAGAGATGCTCGCCGCCGACAAATCCAATATCTGGACTACGACAGACATTGCAGGAGAGGCGATCTGGGCTGATGCGCTGCGCGAGAAGAGCCAAGAAGGCCGAGCGGCGACCTCGAAGTGGCATTATGTGAAACTCGATCCCGACAACCCCGACTTGAATAAGGCCTGCTTCGACCGGCCCGTCCTGCAGACGATGATGCCGGCGAGCCACGGGCCGCAAGACGACTGCATTGTCGACAAGATCGGGCAGTTTTCGAAAGAGCTGCGCGAGCCTGCTACCTTAGCGACAGAGCGCCTGATGGCCCTGCAATTCTTGCTGAATCTCGTCGGCGATGTACACGACCCGTTGCTCGCGATCGAGCACAACGACGAGGGCGGGCACTGTGTCGCCGTCCTTCCACCGGGGAGCAAGACCCCGGTGCGGCTCAGCGTTCTTTGGGAGGATGAGCTGGTCGTCGAGGCGGAGGGCGCGAACCCAGCCAAGGCCGCGGAGCAAATCGCCGCCGGGTTGACCGCCGTCGATATCCGTAAATGGTCCGGCGGTACTCCGGAGGAATGGGCTCGTGAAACCTACGAGCTCGCGAAGTCGGTGGTCTACGCGTTTCCGAGCAAAGCCGAGGGAAAGTTCAGCTTTCCCGTGCGAAAGGGGGAAACCGATGTCTGCGGCCCGGTCTCGCTATACCGGCTGGATCCCGGCTATCGCAGCCGCGCTGTCGCTGCGGTCAAGGAGCAGTTGGCGAAGGCAGGCGTCCGTCTCGCCGCTCTGCTAAGAGAGAATCTACAATGACCTGGGGCGATTACCGGTCCCGTGCCGGGCGCGATTTGACCAGCGCAGCGGCGATGTCTATCGGGTCGTCGTTTGCTCCAGCCAGATATTCGATTGCGCGCGAAACCGGCCGCTCAAGCCGGTCCGCCAGTTGCGCAACTTCGGAGATAGGCACCGGCCGGGCCTCCAGATACTCGGCGCACTGACCGAGCACCCGTTCGAGAACAAAGGCGACAGTCACGCGGCTGGCCGACATGGACGATGCCACACACCCGCGGGCCGATATCGCCAGCTCGAGCAGAGCATCCAAACTGCCGAACCTGCCGCGCTGCGCCTGATACAGAAATTGACGCCTGAGATGCGCCGCCGCCAGGTCGATTACCGATTTGCTCAACTGAAATCACGCCAAGTGAAAATAGATTCGAATTTGATGCCCGCGGCTCGAAAGTTCTCGGCGGCGCCCTCCAGCCGATCAACCACGGAGACGACCTTCAAGATCGTGCAGCCGAAGTGCCGCGCCTGGTCAACCGCCTGCATAGCCGATCCGCCGGTGGTCGTGACATCCTCGACGAGAATGACTTTCGATCCCCTTTCAAGCAGGCCATCGACGCGCTGGTTGGTACCGTGCCCCTTGTTTTCCTTGCGGACGAAAAAACCTTTAATTGGCTTTTCGGGCCAGCTTCTTGCGCATAGAGCAGCAATAATCGGGATCGCCCCAGTTTCGAGACCTCCGATATGCTCGACATTCTCGTCCTTGATAAGGTCGAACAAAAGATCCGCCAGCAGGGCTCCTCCCTCCGGATCGAACATCGTTTTTTTCATGTCGAAAAAAAATTTGCTCGATCTTCCCGAAACGAGCAGAAACTCCCGGTTCTTTAAAAGCGACTGCCGCGCAATGATAGCGATCAGTCTTTCTCTTTTCTGGGTCAGATCGGTTATTTGGCAAGGTGCCGTTCGCTGCTCATTGCGCAACTGTTCTTCTT
>Ga0306926_10003955_pt1 | contig 15480 bp, 16 predicted proteins | sample flu12Cox44000178_FD_203759 | JGI IMG/M metagenome (GOLD analysis project Ga0306926, IMG submission 203759) | Lab enrichment of tropical soil microbial communities from Luquillo Experimental Forest, Puerto Rico - flux8day.12C.oxic.44.000.178 (v2)... | ecosystem: Environmental > Terrestrial >...
ATACGATCTTGGGGCCGGAGCTATGCGCACCGCAGCGCAGCAGAACATGAGAGTCGATGTCCGCTTTGGGTCATAAGCGGACATCGACGCATGTTCGCAGTATATCTGCTTTGCCCCCAGAAGCGGAGATTGATCGGTGCCCTCGAGAGGTTCGCTTCGTGCCCGAAGCGGACCGATTAATAAAAGGCCTGATGATGAGCGAAACGTGCCGAGCTGCGGCGCGTTCGCCTTCTTCAAGCTCCACCATCGCGTCGGTGCCGGGGGGCGGGGCCCCCGCCGGCACGGCCTGGTGCCCGCGAGCGAGAGACTGTGTATCCTCGCCTCATGACAGCCTTTATCTGCACCGCCTGCGGCACGCAGTATCCGCCCTCCGACGCTCCGCCCGATGCATGTCTGATCTGCACCGACGAGCGGCAGTTCGTCCCAGCATCGGGCCAGTCCTGGACCACACTGGAGAGGCTGCGGAGTGCGCACAGCAACAAGTTCCGGCGCCTCGCGGCGGGTCTTACAACCATCGAGACCACCCCGGCGTTCGGCATCGGCCAACGCGCGATCCTTGCCCGCACGCCGGCCGGCAACGTGCTGTGGGACTGCCTCGCGCTTATCGATGACGCCACAGTGGATTTGCTGAAAGGCCTGGGCGGTGTCGCGGGCATCGCTATCTCCCATCCGCACTACTACACCACGATGGTAGAGTGGAGCCGCGCGCTCGGGGGAGTGCCGATCCACCTGCATGCGGCTGATCGTCAGTGGGTGACGCGGGCGGACCCCGCAGTGCAGTTCTGGGAAGGGGACACCAAGCCAATCGGATCGGGTCTTACGCTAGTTCGGCTGGGAGGCCACTTCGACGGCGGCACAGTCCTGCACTGGTCGGATTGGGGCGAAGGTCGCGGCGTACTGCTTTCGGGCGACATCCTGCAGGTGGTCCCGAGCGGGCACGTCAGCTTTATGTGGTCCTACCCGAACCTAATCCCGCTCTCCGCCGCCAAGGTTCAGCGAATGGCGGAGATCTTGGAGCCATTCGCATTCGACGCGGTCTACGGTGCGTTTTCCGGCCGGGGGCAGATAGATGCAAACGGCAAGCAGGTGGTCGCGGCGTCGGTCGCACGCTACATCGCGCGGATCAACGAGACCAGCGAAGTGAGCGTTGAACGTTCAGCGGAGCCCCGCCGCGCTGCGGTTTAGCGCCGACTTGGCTGGACTCCCGAAAACAGACGTTGTTCAGTAGGGTTGTGATATCAGCTTTGTGCTAACGGACAGCAATTCGGTTTAAAAGCCGAGGACACCAGAGCCATGCGAAGCTTGCGGTTCCGCTCCACATTATAATGGTATCTCTCGTTGAACGATGAGGGATCCCGTGGCTGAGAGCCCCAAATACGACCTTCTTCTGCGTGGTGGGCGAGTGATTTGCCCAGCATCCGGCATTAATGGTGTTCGTGACCTTGCGATTCGCGATGGCCGCATTGCCGCGATCGAAGAGACAATCCTGTCGTCGAGCGCGCGCGAAACGATCGACGTTTCCGGCAAGCTGGTACTACCGGGAATGATCGATACCCATGCTCACGTCTATCAGTATGTCACTGGTCGCTTCGGCTTGAACGCCGACATGGTCGGAGTGCGCTCCGGCGTCACTACGGTCATCGACCAGGGCGGCCCGTCCTGTATGACACTTCCAGGATTCCGGCATTTTGTCGTCGAAAAGGCCGAGACGAAGGTTTACGCCTTTCTCTCGGCGTATCTGGTTGGCGGCCTCGAGGGCCATTACTACCCCAATCTTTACAGCCCTTCCGGCGTCGACATCGACGCGACGGTTGCCTCCGCCAGCGCTAATACGGACATTGTGCGCGGCATCAAGGGCCACGCCGAGATCGGCGGCTTCGCGCGTTGGGGCATTAAAGTGCTGGAAATGTCGGCGGAGATCGGCCGTCGTGCCGATCTTCCGCTTTACGTGCACTTCGGCACGCTCTGGAGCTTGCCTGAGACCGGCGCCAACGGCGAAGATGCCGACACCATCATGGAGCGGGTCATTCCGGTACTGCGGCCTGGCGACATCCTGGCCCACCCGTTCACCCGCCATCCCGGCGGGTTCGTCAATCGGAAGGGAGAGGTGCACGGCGTCATTCGTGCCGCACTCGACCGTGGGCTAAAGGTCGACGTCCGCCATGGCAGCCATTTCTCCTACCGTGTTGCCCGCAAAGCGCTCGCCGCCGGAATCGTGCCGCATACTCTGGGTGCCGACATGCACGGCTACAACACCGAGGTGCCAGCGCCAGCCGGCACGCCGGCGCAGCACTACGATGACGAGAACCATCCATTCCGCGGCCAGGCTCGCTTTAGCCTGACGCAAGCGATGAGTTCGATGCTGGCGCTCGGTATTCCACTAGAGGACGTGGTGCCGATGGTGACGTCGCACCCGGCTCAGATCCTTGGGCTGACCGACCGGCTCGGGGCGCTCAAGCCAGGCTACACCGCCGATGTGTCGGTCCTATTCGATGATCGCGGCCGCTTTGTTTTGCGCGACAACGAGAACAATGAGGTGATTACGGAACGACTCTTACGTCCGGCTTTCTGCTTGTGCGCTGGCAAGCGTTTCAACGCCGATGCGCCGATTCTGCCACGGGCGATCGCTGCTTAGCGCATGTGATTGTTGTTTTCGACGCGACGCATCAAATTAATATCGGTCCGCGCACAATCTGCTCTCACCAGTTGCGAATTCCATCTGGTCGAGCAACCATTGCGCATAGACTTTGAGTTTGGATTTCGTTTAGATCTCGGATCAAGTTGCAAGTAAAACGGGTATCTCGGCGTTCTCCAGAACATGTCGGGTTGCGCCACCAAAAATGACCGCATATTACCACCTGGCCCAATGAGAATGGCGTTTTGGTTCACCGCAAAGTAGGCAGTTATGCTGCACGCCCACCATCTCAGTGCGCTGCACTGGCGAAATCTTGCATTACGCGCGAGCGCGTTACACGCGCCCTACGCGCGGTCGGCGGCGTGTTGCGGCTACGGCCCACAAAGCGCGGCACGCCATCGGAAATCACGGCGCCGATCGCGGCAATATCTCCATGCTTGATGGCGGCAAGTGCACTCGATTGCGTGCCGCCATCCGGTGCATCAATCAGCACGACATCAGCATCCTTGCCTGGCGCGATAAAGCCGCTGTTGAGGCCATAGATCCGCGCATTGCTGCCGGTTGCCGCACAGATGAAGCGATCGGCTGTCATCTCGGTGAGGCTCGCAAGATGCGCGATGGTGTAGAGCATACCGAGTGGCATGACGCCGCTACCGGTCGGCGTGTCGGTTGCGATGATAAAACGATCAAACGCACCATGTTTTTCAGCGAGTCGAGCGCATAAAAGTGTAGTGCGCAAATTACCGGCGGTGCAGACCTGCAAGGCAATCTGCGATTCGCAGATTACACGCTCGAAGTCAGCATCCGGCATGGCGGTTGGACCGCCATTGATGTGAAACGATACGTGCGGATGCATCTTGAGCAGATGGTCGCCAGTGATAGCGGCGGAGCCTGGGATGGATGAGCCGCCGGTGTGACACGTCGTGATCAGGCCGGCTGCTTTTGCATCACCGACCAGCGGTACATATTCGTAGGCCGTATTGACCGCGCCGAAGCCGGCTTTGGCGAGCTGCACTCCCTTTTTCGCGAGCTCATCGAAATCGGCGCGGGTGAGCCCTGGTTCCAGAATCACCGAACCAGCGATCACACGCATGCCGCCCGGTCGGTAATCGCCGAAGCAGCGCTGCGCCGCGATGGCAAGCGCCTTCACGCCTTCGACGTCGCGCGGTCGGCCCGGCACATGCACTTCCGATGCTGAAATGGCGGTGGTGACGCCACCGTGCAGATAGCTCTCGAGGTAACCTACAGTGCGCTGACGCGGTGTGTAATCGCCGAAAGTGATATGTACGTGCGAGTCGATTAGACCGGGAATCGCGGTCATTCCATCTGCGTCGATTACCACGTCAGCATCATTGATTGCGTCATCGCTAGCCCAACCGACATCAGTAATCCTGCCGTTTTCGATTAAAATTACGTCGCCGATAGCAAGCGGGCTGTGCCAGTTGCCGGACACGATCGCACCTAAATTGACGATGGCAACTCTCATCCGACCTGAGCCCAAGGACGATGCCTACCACATTAATGGGAACTGTTTTTGCATGACAGCAAATTTGCGCCGCCGATGCCTCCTTTGGGTCAAAAGCGGACATCGCATTAGGTCAGCGTCATGTCCGCTTTACCCTCGAAAGCGGACATTCGGTAGACCAGGGCGGCGTGAAGTCGCGCGATGCCGCAACATTGATGATCGATACAAAAAGATCTGCGATCGGGCTTCCAAGCTTTGCCGCCGCTTGAGAAAGCCGCCGACGAACTCGTGCAACCTCCCGAGCGGGCGCTCGGCCGCTTTCAACATTCTTTAATTTCGAGACGGTAAACTTGTTTTGAACCTTATTCTAGAATTGCTGAGGTTTGCGGGGAGCTGCCATGACGCTCAGTTTGCGAGCCGCAGCTATCGCCAGCGTGATAGCTGTCGTCGCGTCTACATCTGTCATGGCCCAGACTACTGGGACTATTCCGCCCCCAGCGCCACCCTCCCAGCCTCCGTCGCAGCCGCTGACCGCAAACCAGTATTCATCCAACGAAATAATCGACGCTGGACACCGCTTTTTCGGCAGCCTGTCACGCGGTCTTGCCGAGGTAGTCGAGAAAGCGGTGAGCAAGTGGGGCCTCCCCAACGGCTATATTCTGGGTGAAGAGGCGGGCGGTGCTTTTATCGGCGGCCTGCGTTATGGCGACGGCACGCTCTATACAAGAAATGCCGGTGACGTTCGCGTGTTCTGGGAAGGACCGAGCGTCGGGTTTGACTTCGGAGCCGATGGCGCACGGACGATGATGCTTGTCTACAGCCTGCCGCAGACAGGAGCGATTTTTAATCGCTTCGGCGGTATCAATGGCTCGGCTTATCTCGTTGGCGGTTTCGGCATGACGGCGCTTACCGGAAACAATATTGTCGTGGTGCCAATCCGCTCAGGGCTTGGTCTACGGCTCGGAGCGAACCTCGGCTGGCTTAAGTTCACCGACACTCCCACTTGGAACCCGTTCTGATAATTTATGTTGCTGCCGATGTCCGCTTTGGGTCAGAAGCGGACATTGCACCACCTCCGATCGATGTCCGCTTTAGCCTCGAAAGCGGACATTGAAACTCAGCCGCGAAATGTCCGCTTTGTGCCACAAGCAGACGTCCGCCGTCTTATTAATCACTACCCAATCTACTGAGTCGCAATGTGGTTGGCGCGGATCACGTCGCCCCAAAGCTTGATCTCGCTCTTGAGCAATGAGCTTGAGGCCTCGGGCGTTTCCTCCCCGGGCGGGTAGAGATCCATCCCGCCGTCGGCAAAAGTCTTGCGGAGCTTAGCGTCGGCAAGGCCGGCGCGCAGCGCGGCGTTGAGCTTGTCGACTATCGGACGCGGCGTGCCAGCAGGCGCCAGCAGCATATGCCAGAAATCGACGTTGAGCTTCTTGTAGCCTAGTTGAGTCATGGTTTTCAGCTGCGGCAAGCCGGCAAAAGGTTTTCTGCCAATGAGCGCATAGGTCTTGAGCTTGCCACTATTGACCAACGGTGTGGCGACAACTGCCGAGATCGGACCCAAGTCCACCTGAACTGCCAACAGGTCGACCAGTGCTGGCCCCGCGCCGCGATAGGGAACCTGGGTCACTTTCACGCCGAACTCCTGGAACATCAGCACCTCAACTAAGTGACCAAACGAGCCAACGCCGGGATGCCCGACCTTGATGGTCTGGCCAGGCACTTTCATCCAACGCAACAGCTCATCGAAATTGTTCGGCGGCAGCAACGGGCGCCCCGCCAGCGTAATTGCGGTGGCATTGACGAGGCCGATCGGGACGAAATCCTTTTCGGCGTCGAACGTGTGATCCGGGTAAAGCGTCATGCCTGCTGCGAGCGCGTCTTGGTGCAGCAGGATAGTGTAGCCGTCGGGCTCGGCGCGGGAGGCCTTGGCGGCGGCGATCATGCCACCGGCACCGCCCACATTTTCGATTACGATCGGCTGTCCAAGCGCTTTCTGCATGGGATCCTGGAGGATGCGCGCGGTCGCGTCGTCAGCACCACCGGGCGGGAATGCCACAATCATGGTGACGGGACGATCGGGATAGGCCTGCGCTGCGGCGGCGCCGGTCGCCAAACTGCATGTGATAAGAAGCGCCGCCGCGAACGTGCGGGCAAAGATCATTTTGTCCTCCCCAGCGGTGCCTGGTGTTTGTTCTTGTTCGGAAGCGCCGACTGTTTGTGAACTGCTGGGATGTTCAGCCTTTCCTTATCCGGGCGCAAGACAAATGCCAGGTGTGCGACTTCAAGTCCGCTACCGAATGGTGCGACCCGCTCATGTCCAAGTAGGGGTCACTCGCGTCGATTTTGCGAACTTTCGCAGGCGGCCATTGAAGCGCTGGTCAACGGCAAGCCGTAGGTCAGTAGAAAACATCGCCCATCATCGCACGATGGTGAGAACGCGAGGATGTCGTTAAGACGTGCGCCTTGCTCAAGCGCATCCTGAAGGGTGAGAAGCCGGCCGATCTACCGGTGCAGATGCCGACCAAGTACGAGCTTGTAATCAATCGTAAGACGGCCCAGGGCCTCGGCCTCACTATTCCTTCGTCATTACTCGCCCGCGCCGATGAGGTGATCGAATAATGCCAGTTTCTGCCGTGATACGTCGCGGTCAACGTAACCGGCCGCGCGGCGGTACTGTTCGACGAAATCGGGTCCATAGGAGATCAGGCGCCAGCAGTAACGAAGATGCGTTCGTAGTAAACTGTGGGTAGCTTGTAGCGCGCCGCCAGTTTGACGATCAGGTCGCGATGACGCAGCGATGCCCCACCTGCCGTTATAATGAGACCCCCGTTTGGAGCACGCGCGAAACTCTCGATTGACTGCGTAATCTGGTCCGCGTCGCCCATGTTGATCGGATTGACGTTCACGTTGAGCGCCGGTGCGGCGGTGGCAATGGCAGCAAACTGGCTTGTCCCGGAGCCTTGCGAAGCGTCCCGAAGGATCGCCACCCGTGTCACACTTGGCGCCGTCTCTTTAAGCAACTCGAGCCATTTGGCGGCCATGCTGTATTCGGTACTCATGAAACCGGTGACGTTGCCGCCCGGCCGCGCCAAGCCGTCAACGAAGCCAGCGCCGACTGGATCGCCGAACACGGGAGCCACGATCGGCACCGTCCGAGTTAGCTGCAGCAACGGCGCTACGGTCGATGCTCCATGTGCCAGGATGACGTCCGGCGCGAGTGCAACCAACTCTGCCGCGTGTTTGCGAATTCCAGCGGCGTTGCTCGTCGCCCAACGCGTCTCGATTCGCACGTTTTGGCCGATGCTCCAACCCGATTGCTGCAATCCTTGCAGAAACGCCCCAAGCCACGCCTGAAATTCCGTATCATCCGCTGTCGCAGCTAAGATCACGCCGATCCGTCGCATGCGCTCGGGCTGTTGCGCATGAAGCCCAAGCGGCAAAGTAGCCGCCGAGCCCGCAACAATTCGGATAAAATCCCGCCGCCTCATATCATCCCCGATTGACGACGGTTCATAGTACTGGTTCGAACCATTGATAGGAATGAGGACTGAAATGTCCGCATTGGGTCAAAAGCTGACATTCCTCGCTTCATTCGATCACCTCGTCTGCGGTCAGTAATAGGGGCTGTGGCACCGTAATGCCGAGTCCCTTTGCAGTCTTGAGATTGATGACGAGCCTGAATTTGGTTGGCTGCTGCACAGGGAGATCGGCGGGCTTCGTCCCTTTGAAAATGCGATCAACGTAAGTCGCCGCTTGCCCGAACTGATTTGCGAGATCCACGCCATACGAAGCAAGGCCGCCAGCTTCCGCGAAAAAAGAGATCGTATAGACCGCCGGAATTCGATGGCGAGCCGCCTGATCGATGATGAAGTCGTGATTAACGTAGGTAAAGGCGTCTAATAGAACGATCAAACCGCTGTTCGGCTCGCGTGCCAAATCCGAAAGTCTGCGTTCAAGATCGGTTTTGTCGTCGATCTCCATGGAAAACGGTTTTATCCCGAAGCGCGGCGCAGCGGCACTTATGGACTGAAAATACAATTTCACGAACGGCGCCGTTGATGACACTGGATTGGAAAGGACAGCTACGCGCTCGATGGATGGCGTCAGCTTTTTAAGCAGATCAAGCCATTTTTCCCCCATCGACACCTCGAACATCGCGAACCCAGTGGTGTTTCCGCCAGGCCGTGCCAAGCTCTCGACAAAGCCCTGACCTACCGGGTCAGTGACGTCGGCAAAAACGATCGGCAGTGTTCGTGTGGCATGCCGCAAGGCCGCGAGCGCAGCGCTACCTTGAGCAACGACCAGATCAGGTCTCAATTCCAGAAGTTCTGTTGCAAGGGCCTGCACCCGGCTCACATCGCCATTGGCCCAGCGCTGATCGATCCGAATATTTTGCCGCTCTCGATCCATCCCAGACGCTGGAGTTCTGTCGTGAACGCCGTGCGCTCTGCCTGTGCTAGGGAGTCAGTTTCGGCGACAAGCATCAGCAGACCGAGCCGCCGCACCCGATCGGACTGTTCAGCGCGCGCCGCGAACGGCCACGCCACGGTGCCGCCGAGCAGAGTGATGAACTCGCGCCGCCGCATGTGCCGCCCCGGCCAGGACCACGCAAAAGTGGGTCAAAGGCTAACACGCAGCGGCTAGTCCGGTATGCGACGCAATGTCCGCTTTGTTGGTTCAGGAATCAATGATTTCAGGAGCTTAGACTGTCAAAGAACGACAAAAGCGCGCTTTGATGCACAAAGGTTATTTCTGAAACTGTCAAACCGCCTTAGCGTAGAGCTTGCACCACCTGATGCGGCCGATGATGCCCAGCAATGTCGCCAAGCTGCCGGAGCTGGGTATCATGGGCCTGGGGCTATAAAACGATTTCTTGTCTCTGTTTCTGAAAATGATAGTTTGAAGAATGCTAGTCCTTTTGTTCAATCTCTTTCTCAGCCTGTTCGTTCTCGTCTTATGCTACCTCGCGGTCGTCGCGATCGTACGCGGCTACAGGCGACCGAGAAAACTCGAACGAAAAACGCGCTCGGAAGATTAACTGATTTGGGCCCGTGATGAGGCGCGGCGGATCGCGGTGAATATCGCCAGGCTGCCGGACCTAACTGTTTTCGGCAGGGCATCCCGATTGATTTATTGATTTAAGTCAAGGCCCGGCGTGCTGTTGTTTGCTTAGGTACTCGCCGGGTTTCGAAAAGATTGTACATGCCATACTACTGGATTACGGGAAGTTTTGATGCCGGAAGCCGTGGACCGTGGACGCACGAACTGAATATAGCTCCAAGTTCAGTGTACGCCCTTGCAAACCTCAACTCCTATGGACAAGGTGGGGACTATTCTTCTGCTGTTGTCGGTTTTCTGGATTATACGACTGGATCCCCGGATGGCGTTTTTACGCACACATGGCCGTGGGTTGCACCAGCCATCAATGATCAGAATGTGATCCAAATCACCCTTGTATGGACCTGCATCGGTGATTCGGTGCAAGCATCGGGATGTTTTACCGTGTTCCTTAATTTGGACTAGAGGAAGCCACATGAGTAGTCTTTTCACTGATGGACGAAAGGCTCTGAAACCCGAAGATGTGAAAATCTGCGTACTATACGATCCTAAAGACGGTCGTATAGCCCATTATCATATGGTATCCACGTTTCCTGGAGGCCAAAGAGTCGATGAGAAGGAAGTTGAACGGAGAACATTGGCACGGGCTGCGAGCTTTGGAACAGACACTTCCAAGCTTAAAGCGTTGCATGTTTCTGAAAATGACTGCAACCCCTCTCATAGTTATAAGGTCAACATCAAAACGTTAACACTCATCGAACTTCCGAAGCCAGAACGCCTTGGGGGTAGAGAGAATTACCGTAAGCAGCGAATGAAACGAGGCAAACGCAAAGGTCCTAGACGTTCAAGCCGTTAACTGAAAACTATTGCAGATTGAATGAAAGAAGGGGCCTTCGCGGCCCTTTTCATTTTCAGCCCACTTATAGCTTGATCAATCACTTGTGGATGCCGGTAAGAATGAGCCGCATCGCCGTTCAGCGGCCAAGCCGCTCACCAAGGACGAGGCGTGGCGGATCGCGGCGAATGTAGCCAAGCTGCCGGAGTTGGTGCGCAAGTGATGTGCCCATGTTCGGCGAGCACGCGACGCGCTCGCTACACGCGAAAGTCAAAACAACGACGACGATGCTTTGGTCGGCTTTTTACTGCCAATGACGAGCAGCGCGGGGCAATAGGGGAACATGGCGTCGAACAAAGGGGTGATTGTACCAGGGGTTATTCCACGTCCCGTATCCGCCAGCGGAGCTATAGGACTGGTACTGCCCATAACCCGGGTAGCTCCAGCCGGTCGCATAGCTATAAGTCGGGGCATAGCCGTAAGCGGTCGCATACGCATTGCTCGTCCCCGGCGCCGCAACCAGTCCGGGCCAGCCCCACCAAGCCAGAGGAGCCTGAGCTTGAGCCGGACTTGTGATTGACATAACGGCAGCGGTCATCAGCGCCGCCGTTAAAGTTGTAGTGCGTAACAGTTTCATCAAACTCTCCTACAAATCCTCCGCCCTATGTATCGGGAACAATTTTGTCAGCGGCATTGGCCCAGCGCTCCTATCCGCAGTAGGAATTTCGGTGAATTGGGCGGAAAATAGAGTACAAGGCCACCGTCACCGAACAGGATTCACTACGGAGCGATTCAAATGCCGATGACCATGGGACAACGGGAAACTCAGTTACGGCTTCTGATGCCGGATGCCACGGCTGACCAGGTGGTCCAACGGCTACGACAACAGGAGGCTTATGTCGGGTTTGTGTCCTTACAATACATAATGGGCACGACGACTAAGTTCGAAGTTGAGGGTTGGCGCGTAAAGGAAGGTATAACGCCAGAGGTGGGGCAATACAGTTTTAGCTTTCCGCCTAACGACCCGAAGTACTTGGCGGAATTCGTGAGAGCACTCAATTATCCGCATCTCTATCTATCTATCTATGTCTCTCACCTCCCGGGTGCCGAGCTCTCTGGCCACCCCCCGACGAACATTATTGATTGGATGGAAGTGTTTCCAGAGTGGCGCCTGGCCAGCGTTGGGGGGATAACTCACGAACAAATAAGACAGCTTTATAATGGTTGGAATGAAGTGAAAATAGACCCATGGAATAATGGAGTGAAAATAGTAACGTAGCTCGCTGCATAGTCCAACGGCGGGTTTAAATCGTGCCAGTACAAATGTACCGGCAAATGTTGCCGAGGCGACGCAAACCCCTTCATGCTGAATGGATTCCCGGCCACCTCGTTGCGCTCGATCCCGCGGTTCGCGGCCCGCCATCGAAGCTTCTGCGCCGCTGACGACAAGCCAAGCGGTATGGATTTTTTACTAAGGCAATAGACCAGAATTAGATCAACTGTCCGATTTACGGTGCTTGGCGATCATCAGGTGACGGCCAGTAAATGCCCGTCAATCGCGTGGTCGCAATCGGCGACTGTCCCAAGAATTCGGACAGTTCGAGCATAGGAAAAAATAACAAGACGTATCGGGATACCACAGCGCCAGGAAGCCGCACGGCGTCGATCAGGATCGAACTTTGCCGGCAAGTGAGCTTCTGCAACTCACCAGGGAATGAGAGGGCGTGGCGACGGATTTATGAGTACACGTCCTAGTGGATTTGAGCCTTTGTCATTTTGATACGGTCTAGGCGTGCCTTGGCGTCCTCATTGCCATTGTCAGCTGCCTTTTGGTACCACTCGTGCGCCTTGGCGAAGTCCTGCTCGACGCCGATACCATTCTCGTAAGCAAAGCCAAGGTAGAATTGCTGGCCTGCGTCCTCTACGATATCCCCTTCTTTAGGATGATGCTGACTTGGGGCATGTTCGGTATTTTGTTGCTTTGCGACTGCCTGTTGGGCGAGCTCTTCTTCTCGCGCGCGTTGCTTGGCTTCGGCCTCCTGTCGCTGCACCTCGACATTAGCCTGCTGGTCCGTGAGACCCTTGATCAGCCTGTTCATATCACTGTGGAACGATGAATGTCGTACATTTATGCCATTGCGCAGCGCAAGTTCTTTGAGTTCTTGCGGCAATTGATCCGATTTTGGAATTTTCGCCCCGTCCAGCAAGACCGGAATTACGGGGATGTCGCGTTGCAACGCTGCGCCAATCTCCACGCGAACGAGATCAGTTGGACTGTCGAGACGGCGCTCCCCTTGCTCATCGCAGGCGGTGAGCCAGTCGGGCCCGATGACGGCCAATAACACATCGCATTGAGCGACTTTCTCACTTAATACCCTAACAAAGTTGCGACCTAGCGGAATGGTATCCACGTCCATGAAGAGAAGACCGCGTCCGAATTTACGCTCAAGTCTGTCGTGAACGCGCCCTGCATGACCAGCACTATCGTCGCGCCGGTAACTGATGAAAATCTTGGGTGCCGGTTTGGCTGACTCTCGTTTCCGCTGGCGCTTCGCCTTGCCGCGTTCTGCGGCGGCGGCTTCTTCCTTCCGCTTGACCCAGAGCGGCATCAACTTGTGTTGGATCTCGCGGTAAAACTTTTTCCACTCCGCATGTTCAACATCGCCTTTCCAGTCGGTCAGGTTCGCGGCCCGCACAGTATACAATCCCATCGGAAACTGCTCGGCCGTGAGTGGATCGAGCAGAACGGGAATAAGTTTGTTTTGCCTCCGAGCAATGGTTGCTTCGTGGCGGACATTGTCGGACTCGATTGATTGTTTCGACCAGAACACCACGACACACTTCGCTTGGGTAAGGTGGGTGCGAATCCAAGTGTCCCAGTCGATACCTGCCTCCACCTCCTGGTCCCAGAACACATCAAAACCTTGCGCCGTGAGGATATCACGGATCACCCCCACGCGGTCATGGTCCACGCTCTTGTAGGAGAAGAAGATATCTGCCACGCCGTTTCCTCTTGATAGGCGTTCGCGAATGAAATTCTAGCTCAAGTTGGTTATCTTTCACACCGGGCGGGTCGAGTCGTCTCACAAAATAGCGGAGCAGTTGCTCAGGGCCTCGTCATCCCCCGCCGCTGGCGAACGGAATTACCTGTCAAACCAATTTTGGGTTTGAGGGAAGCAATGCGGGTCAGTCACGGACGGACCAAGCGGAACCGCGGAGTAGTCATGGTCCGGAGCGAGCGGCACCGTCAGCAACAGGGCGCGAAATACTACATCAAATCGGCCAGATCCGATGTTTTACCTCGAACGGATCAAGGAAAGAAATGTCGTCGACGGAAAACTCACGGCCAGGCGGCTCGATCGAGTGGAGTCTCCGCAGCAGCGGATCTCCGGACTCCCACCTTGCCTGCGCGGTGAATGAGACATCGAGGGAATAAATGCGCTGGGCGACCAGCCCGCTAAACATGAAGGTAACTCGGTAATACTCGTCATTGTCGGGGCCGTCCCACTTCGACGGCGGGAGGTCCAGAGCCACTAGCGATACACAATGTGCCCCACCTTCGTAGTCGACAACGTTTTGCGTGTGCGTCAGCCTGATCTCAAACGCGTCCGCGTGTTTGGGGGTCAGCAACGGCTCCATCGTCTTCAACCAGCGAATGGAACCAATGACGGTGCCCTTGAATATGTGCGGGTTCTTGATCGACCCCTTCCATTCATCGAGCAGTGTCCCGGACAGTGGGCGGGCGAGCAGCGTGTTCAGTGACATCAGGTCATGCGCAAGCGCTGCATCCGTGTGCGGGTCGCTACTGCCAGTCGCCATGGTTACCCTCCCAAGCTTGATTTCCAGGCACATCAAATGCGCTATCCAGGGTTTGCTGGCAAGGATGTGGTCGCGCCTATTTGATGATTGTTGACAAACCTCAGCGGGAAGGCTGTGCCATCCCCTGAAGGCTGAGGGGTGTGGATAGGCTGGTTCTGGGTCAGTCGAGCGCGCAGCGAACGGCACCGCGTAGTAGTCAGAGTGTAGGGAGCAAGCTCAGCGACGGGGCCGCAAGGGCGTGGATGATCCCGGTTCTCGCGTTTCCGATAGCGTGCAGCTTTCCGTACAGCTCCCGTGCAACTCCGTGATACTACCGTGCAGCTCCGTGGCGGCCACCCCCTTATACCCCCGGCAGGGCTGCACGCCTGCACGCCTGCACGCTTTCGCGTTGCGGCGTTCGGCTCAGCCGGAAACCTGACCACCCTCGCGGGACTGCTCTTCTTTCTTTCCGAGCCTGAGCCTGGACGCGGGCCTTGAGGGTCGCCCGTAATTCTCGACGTGGATTTTGCCGCCCTCGAATAGCCGCCGCATTGCAGCCGCGAAATCTTCCTTGCGGACACCGTTGGCATCCCGTTCCTTGCAGAACAGAGCCGGGGCGTATGTTGGCGAAGTGGGCTTGTCGCTAGCGTTGCGGCCTTCACGATCATATCGAGCGAGCAAGGCCAAGAATGTTTCTTCAGCCTTTTGTTCTCGCGCCAGCTTGTCGAGCCTGGATAACCCGGCTTCCGGCAGGAATAGGCCGTGCTGATACCTCAGCACTATGGTTTCGGCGATCGGACCGTATTGGTTCTTTTTGAACTCAAGCTCGCGCAGGTCGTTGTCGGGCTGGTCGCCGCCTTCCTGCTTCACGCCCTTCAGGTATTGCCGAAACCGGAATGCGCCGTGCCAAGCAGTCGAGCCTGAGATACCTGATCCGTTTTGGATTCCATGAAGCGACGGATGGCTCAGCACCGTGACCGAGCCGCCCGCGACCTTGGCAAGCGCCTGCATTTGATTGGCGAAGCCGTACACCTGCACGCGGTCTATTTCGTTTCCAGCAAAGGCGCGGCTCAGCGTGTCGATGCTGATGTTCTTCGGCTTGATGTCGCCAGCCGCTTCATAGATTTGCTTATACAGCGCGGTGGTTTCGACTTTGCCGCTCTTGCCATCGGCGGCGCACAACGTACAAGCAAGCAAAGAACGTGCAAGCCGCCTTCGGTAAGCTCTTTGAAGGTTGCGCCATAGTGTGCAGCAATCCCGGCAAGCCGAATGTGCAGTTCGTCGGCGTCATCTTCCGCGCCCACATAGAACGCGGGGCCGATTTCAGGCAGCGAGCCGAGCCAATCTTTACCGAGAACGTGGGCGACGTTCTTGGTTAGCTCAATAATGCTCTTGCCGGTGCCGCCTTCTCCCGAAAACAGCCCGGCTTGATTGAGCGGGACGCGGTCACGGATCGCCCATTTGCGGAGAGGCACAGGCTCACTGTCCCACTTCGACATATCAAGCCACGAAAGCGGTTGTTTCTCAGCCTCATCAGGGATCGGTGCTGGCGTCCATTCCGGCGCATCCATGCAGATGCGACCGAGCATTTCTCCGTCGCGCCGCGGATCGGCGTCGAGCCAATCAGACACATCGCCCCGGTCTGGAAGGTTCGGTAGCAGGACAATGCGGATGGATTTGGCGATA
>Ga0306926_10003956_pt1 | contig 15477 bp, 9 predicted proteins | sample flu12Cox44000178_FD_203759 | JGI IMG/M metagenome (GOLD analysis project Ga0306926, IMG submission 203759) | Lab enrichment of tropical soil microbial communities from Luquillo Experimental Forest, Puerto Rico - flux8day.12C.oxic.44.000.178 (v2)... | ecosystem: Environmental > Terrestrial > Soil...
CGTCGTCGGGCCGCCCGTGGCGCGGCCCGCCGACGGCCTGACGGTCGACTTCGTTGTCGAGTCCGATCGTGCCCAACTGAGTGAGATCGTCCAGCGGGTGCGTGACGGACGACTGCGGACGAACATCGGCAACGTCTCGGCCCTCGACGATGCCGTCGCCACCTTCAACGCGACCGAGCGACGCAAGGGGAAGACGGTCATCCGCGTTCGTCCGTGAGCGACACGTACCGATCCGAACGTGGTCGCTTGTCAAAGCACTTATGGCTTTACTCCTGGCACTCCGAACTATGACCGATGCATGCAGAAACTTAAGGAATTGGAGTCGCGAAAAGTAAATCGGTCTGCCTTTTGAATACTTCGTAAACAGACGCCAAGCCGCTCATGTCCGCTTTGGGTCAAAAGCAGGCATGAACCGCTCAAACCGTGATGTCCGCTTTACCCCCAAAAGCGGACATCAGTTGAGTGCTCGGCGATGTCCGCTTTGTGCCAAAAGCGGACTCATGCAGCGCAGCAAACAAGCGGCATCTAGGGCAGATGCTGGCGAATCTTCGGCAACAGCTTGCGCGGGCTGAAAGGTTTCGGCACGCAGTCATCGCAGCCCGCTGCCCGCGCCTTCTTTTCTTCGCCGCTAAGTACATAGGAGGTAACCGCGATGACTGGGATCGACCGCAACTTTGGATCGGATTTAATCCGGCTGGTAGCTGTATAACCGTCCATGATCGGGAGCTGAATATCCATCAGGATGAGATCGGGCCGCTGCTTTGCGATAGCCGCCAGCGCCTCCTCACCGTTTTCGGCTTCGGTGATTTCGTGGTCAGTAGGGGCAAGCATGTCGCGAATAATCCGGCGATTATCCGCTTGGTCTTCGACCACCAGGATGTGTTTGCTCATGCCGCTTCCACCTGCCGCTCAACGATCACCGGAAGCGTGAAAGTGAATGTCGAGCCTTGGCCAGGCTGCGACTCGACCCAGATCCGGCCCCCGTGCATCTCAATGATGCGCTTGGAGATCGCGAGTCCCAACCCAGTCCCGCCCTTCTTCTTGGTGATGGCGTTGTCGGCCTGCTGGAACTCCTGAAACAGCCTGGCTTGGTCCGCAGATGAGATGCCCGGCCCAGTGTCGCGCACTGACACACAGAACGCGCCATTGTTCGCTTCTGCCTTGATGGCGATCTCACCCGTATCCGTGAACTTGATCGCATTGCCGACGAGATTGATCAGGACTTGCGTCAAGCGGCGTCCGTCGCCGTGGCCCGGTGGTAGTTGTGGAGCGACCTCGACCTTAAACCCGAGCTTCTTATCGGCAGCTAACGGCTCAAGGGTGCTGCGGACGGTCTGCGCGATGTCCTGCATGCAATAATCGGACAGTTCGAGTTCGAGTTGGCCGGCTTCGATCTTGGACAGATCGAGCACGTCATTGATAAGCCCAAGCAAGTGTTTGCCGTTGGCCTCAAGGCGCTTGAGCACGCCTAGCGACTCCTCAGACGGCTCACCGTAGGCGCCGTCCGCCATCAATTCGGTGTAGCCGAGAATGGCATTAAGCGGCGTGCGCAGCTCGTGGCTCATATTGGCCAGGAACTGCGACTTGTGCTGGCTCGCCTCTTCGAGCTGTCGGCTCTTGTCCTCAATCTCATGGAACAGTCGCGCATTCTGGATGGCCAGCGCCGATTGCGCGGCGAAGGTCTTGACGAGATCGACGGTGTTCTTGGCAAACTCTCCGAGCGTGCGACGGCGAACTACCAGCGTGCCGACGATATCTTTGCCACGCATAAGCGGCGCCACCATCAACGCACGGTAGCCGGCACGCAGGACGATGTCGTTAAGCTCCGAGGCAGGCCCCTCCCTCAAGTCGGCGATCTGGGTCGGCTCGCGCTGCGCAAGCGCAGAAAAGACGTTTGAATCGTCGAGGCCGATGTGGCGCTGAGTCAAAGCGTCGATTAATTCCTGATTCATCCCGTAGGTCGCGCGCAGGCGAAGTTCGCGTGACTGCTCATCATAGCCATAGATGGCGCCAGCCTCGGTGCCAGAAAGCTGCACTGCCTTGGTGACAATTGTGGAGAGTACCGTTTCGAGATCGAGCGTCGAGTTCACCGCTTGGGACACTTCGCCGAGCGCACGCAACTCACCAACCGAGCGACCTAGCTCATCAGTGCGGTGGCGAAGTGCATCCAATAATCGAACATTGTCGATCGCGATGGCTGCTTGGTCTGCGAAGGTCTCGACCAGTGCGATTTGCTTGTCTGTGAACGGCCTGACTGCACCCATGTAATGAATAATTATGACGCCCAGCACTTCATCACCTTTGAGAATTGGCACGGCAAGAACAGTGCGGAACGTCTCGATAGCTTGCGACCCGTAAGTATATTCCGGGTCAGCCAAGACATCTGGAATGTGGATTGTTCGGCGTTCAAGCGTGGCGCGGGCTGCAGCGGTATGACGACCGGGGCGAATTGGATTCCGCTCTAGCCAGTCCTTTACCTTCTCAGAAGCGTTGAAAGCCGCGACCATCCGCAGCAACACGCCATCGAAACGGAAAATAAATGCTCGGTCGGCTCCACACAACCTGACAGAGCTTTCCGCGACGGTTTCAAACACCGCCTGAAGGTCGAACGCTGACCGACTGATGACCTCAAGTACCTTTGACGTGGCGGTCTGCTGCTCTAGTGATTCAGTGAGATCGGTGGTGCGCTGGCGCAGCTCGGTGAGTAGCCGCGTATTTTCGATAGCGATAACAGCCTGGGCGGCGAAGTTCTGCACCAGCGCAATTTGCTTGTCGGTGAAGGGGCCCACCTCCTGGCGGTAGATACTGATGGATCCAATCAGGGCGTCTTCCTTGAGCATGGGGACAGAGAGCTGGGCTCGGAAGCCTCCCAATTCGACCACGGCGACCCGAGTGGCGTCGCGTTCAAGGTAAGCCTGATCTGAGGTGAGGTCGGCGCTCTGCACCGCCTGCTTCGTCTTGGCACTGCGGGATATGAGATTCGCCGGCCCGGGACGAAAGACCGGCTCGCGCCGCCGCATCTCGGCAAACGCTGGTGGCGGATTGTGTAGCGCTGCGACACGGAAGGCATCGCCCTCGCAAAGACTGAGCGCACCAAATTTTGCATCGCAAATCCGTACCGCATTCTCCAACATAGCTTGGAAAACCGGCTGTAGCTCACCGGGCGATGAACTGATGACGCGCAGCACCTCCGACGTTGCTGTCTGCTGATCCAGCGACTCGGTTAGATCGTCCGTGCGCTGGCGTAATTCATTGAGCAGCCGCGTGTTCTCGATGGCGATGACGGCTTGGGCGGCGAAGTTTTGCAGCAACTCGATCTGCTTGTCAGTAAATGGGCGGACCTCCTGTCGATAAATAGTTATCGTACCGACCAACTCCTCATTCTTGAGCATTGGCACACAGACTGTAGATCGCGCGCCGCCAAGTGTGGCTGCACGGCCGGGATTCGTTTCAGCGGCATTGTCAGCAGTGTAACTGACTTGCTTTGTCTGGATCACTCGGTCAGGAAGGCTACCCGCAATCGGTTTATAACCATCACGCTGCCCCTGGAGCCATTCGGCAAATGCCTCCGGCACATTGTGCATCGCGCCCATTCGCATTAAAGCGCCGTTCTCATGGAGATTCAGCACACCGAATTTGGCTTCGCAGATCCGGGTGGCGTTCTCCAGGATGGCTTGATAGACCGGGTTCAGATCGTCAGGCGATTTTGAGATGACGTCCAATACGTCGGACGTGGCAGTCTGTCGCTCTAACGAGTCGCGCAACTCATTCAGCAGCCGCGCATTCTCGATGGCGATGACGGCCTGGGCGGCGAAATTTTTCACCAGCTCGATTTGCTTGTCGGTGAACGGACGGACTTCCTGGCGGAAGATCGCAACGGCGCCAATCAGCACTTTGTCCTTGAACATCGGAACGGCGACGACCGTGCGATAGCCCCGAGCTTGACGGCGTCGACGAGATATGGGTCACCATCAATGTAGGACTTCACCGCCGTAATATCGGCGATTTGAACCACCTGATGCGTATTGAAAAGCTGCCCCAGAGCCGAGTCCGGCGGTGGTCGTACCAGATTGCGCTTACGGGCCTCGACATACGCGGCCGGTGCATTGTGCGTCGCGACCGCGCGGAAAGCATCACTATCTCGGAGGTACAGCGTGCCAAACCTGGCCTGACAGATGCGTGTTGCATTCTCCAGTATGGCCTGGAACACCGGCTCCACTTCGCCGGGCGATGAGCTAATAACGCGCAGCACCTCTGACGTCGCCGTCTGCTGGTCCAATGATTCGCTCAAATCGCCCGTGCGCTGACGCAGCTCGTTGAGCAACCGTGTGTTCTCGATAGCGATGACTGCTTGGGCGGCGAAGGTTTCTACAAGTTCGATCTGCCTGTTGCTGAAAGCCCTGACTTCCATGCGACGGATCAAGATGGCACCGATAGCCTCGCCCTCTCTCATAAGTGGGATGGCTAGAGTCGTACGGTGGCCCATCCGCACGGCCATCTCAGCACCAACCGGAAACTCTTGGGCGGCCGCTTGGAGATCACGGACATGCACCACCTGCCGCGCCAATACGGCGCGTCCCGTGACCCAATCAGATGTGATCGGCCAGTCGGTGAGGTCCATGGGGATTGGTCCGTGATGTGTCCTCACGCGGAGACCTGCGCCTTCGCGGAGGAAAATCACGGAATCGTATGCCTCGCATAAACGCGTCGCCGACTCGACCAATGTATCGAGCACCGTCTGCAAATCGAAGGTCGAGCGGCTGATGACCTTGAGCACGTCGGCATTGGCGGCCTGCTGCTTTAGCGCTTCGTTCAGTTCGCGAGCTTGACGTTTGAGTTCTGCTTGCAAATCAGCAACGGAGGCCTTGCCGCTGCGCGTAGCAGTTGGCGCATTGCGACGCTTAGGCATTTGCGCCTTACGGCTTCGTGCTTTAGCCGGTTTGCTGCTTGCTTTGAAGCGCCGTCGCATCGCCCACCCAAGGCAGGACTACGCCGATTTTCAAAGTACGATTACAGCAGGGATTTGCGATCGACGAAATGGGGTTCCGGGCCAAGCTGCACAGCAGCAATCGTTAGAGGCGAATGTCCGCTTTGGGTCAAAAGCGGACATTCTCGGAGGTTTGTGCGATGTCCGCTTTACCCCCGAAAGCGGACATTCGTCAGCGGACATTCCTAGGAGCCGCAGTCGCCGCCTCCGGACGGTCTGCCAATCGGGTCCTCGGGCAAAACCACCTGTTTCTCAGGCGCGTCAGGTCACGTAGAATGTAGGTGCCCTTGAAGCGGGACGTGCCGAAATCGCCGCTCAGGGCGAACCAGCAGCGCTTTGCCATCGGCAGGCACGCTCTCCTAAGAGACCGCCCCTTTTTTCGGTCCACCATTCATCACGAAGTGTGCACGCCGCTTCTGCAGCGGCTTGTTGTGTAACGTCGGGAGGAAAGCGATGAGCAAGATCAATCGAAGGTCAGCAGTGGGAATCGGGTTGGCAGCGGCTACCGCGGCCATGATGAAGCCAGCCGCCGCTCAAACTACCGGCTACACGGATACAACGCCCTGGCCGGGCGTCGTGGTGCGTGCTTATGACGGCGAGACGGCATCCATCATCCCCGGTTTTAAGACCGTCTCAATGCGCGATGTCATTATGCAGCCGGGATCGAAGACAGACGCCCCCCGATGATGAATGCCATGATCTGCCATATCCCCGAGGGGGAGCTTCGGATCGAGCAGGAGGGAAAGACCTTTACGGCCAAGAAGAACTTTGTCTGGACCTGCAACAAGGACACAAAAGAGCAGGCGTACAACGACGGGAACGCGGTCGCGATCATGCGGATCACGGACCTGAAAGCTTAAGGCTCGTTTCTTCGTAAGAGACCGATTGCACGTGCGGATGGCGCACTCGACGAGGCGCCCTCCGGGGAATGCAATGTCCGCTTTACCCCCAAAAGCGGACATTCACCAACGCGATCACGATGTCCGCTTTGTGCCAAAAGCAGACATCCGTCACCTCATTCGATCAAATCATCGGCAAGGGAGAGTATTGATGCAGGGATCGTCAGGCCAACCGCCTTTGCGGACGTCAGATTGATGACGAACTCGAACTTAGTTGGCTGCTCGACCGGCAAATCAGATGGTTTCGTGCCATGCAGTATCTTGTGCACATATGTCGCGCCGCGCCGAAAGGAATCGGAGATGCTAGCGCCATAAGACATCAAACCGCCTGCGAGTACGTATTCGCGATCTGCAAACATCCCGGGAATTCTGTTGCTTTCAAGAAAGTCAATGATCTTGCGGATCTGCAAATCGAGGAATGAGTCGACAGGCAGCATCAGCGCGTCGGGTCGCTGGCTCAATGTGCCGCTCAACTTCGTATCGAGATCAGATACCGTGCTGACCTCGACCCGAACAAGGTTCATACCGAGATCTCGCGTTGCGGTTTCGATTTCGTCGCGCGTGATTATGTTGGAGACATTGTTCGGATTGAATAATAAGGCCACTCGCACGAGGGATGGGATAACTTGTTGCAATAATTGCAGCCGCTTGGGAGCGAGATCCGGGCCGAGAGCCGAGGGCCCAGTTACGTTTCCACCTGGATGTGCGAGGCTTGCGATCAATCCTGCGCGAACAGGATCGCCCACCGAGACCATTACAATCGGAATAGTTCGGGTCGCTGCCTGTGCAGCCTGAGAAGAGGGCGAGCCATTTGCAACGATGACGTCCACTGGGATGCTGGCGAGCTCCTTTGCAGCTTCTGCTAGTCGGGCGGGCTCGATTTCATCGGTTCGAAGTTCATACTTAACGTTCTGACCTTCGCGATACCCGAGGTCACGCATGGCTTCGCGAAAGTGAGGCCAATAGGGCGAGTTGCCAATCATGCCGACTACAAATGGCGGCCGTTCCGCGCGAGCCGCAAGCGGCCATCCGACAGCCACGCCACTGAGAAGGGTGATGAACTCGCGCCGCCTCATGGGGCTTTCCCCCTACTAGGCCGAGGACAACAATCTACCACATCGGTTTTTGGAGCGCGGCGGTCTTGTGCAGGACAGCAAAATCAACTCGCCAATGTCCGCTTTGGGTCAAAAGCAGACATTCGGACTTTCATCACCATGTCCGCTTTACCCCCAAAAGCGGACATTGGAACTCAGTCGCACAATGTCCGCTTTGTGCCAAAAGCGGACGTGAGCAACCGCAGCAAAGCAGGTAGCTATTCGATCACCTCGTCGGCGATGGCGAGCAGCGATGGCGGCACGGTGAGGCCAAACATCCGTGCGGTCTCCGCGTTAATGACAAGCTCCAATTTTGTCGCTTGTACCACCGGCAAGTCGGCGGGTTTTTCGCCCTTGAGGATTCTGCCGGCATAGACGCCGAGTTGACGCTGAGCATCCGTAATATTGGCTCCGTAGCTCATGAGTCCGCCGGCCTCGGTAATTTGACGGTTGGCGGATGTCATGGGAACCATGTGGCGTGCCGCCAAGGTGGCGAGCTGAACGCGTCGAGAAGTGAATAAAGCCCCTATGCTGACGAACAGCGCGTCGGGGCGCTCGCGCTCGAACGCGTCGAAGGCTGCCCCGATCTCCGGGCCGTTGCTCGCATTAAGAACCTGAATTTGCAGGGCCATGGCGCGAGCTGCCGACTCCACTTCTTGCAACGTTGGTTCTGCAATTGTCTTATTGGTGGGATCGACAAGCACCGCCACATGGGCAGCTGCGGGCAGCAACTCGCGCAACAGGGCAAGCCGCTTCGCTACCAACTCAGTCGCTAAAATATTCACCCCAGTCAGGTTGCCATCAGGCCGGGCGAGGCTGGTGACAAGACCGACTTTGACTGGATCCTCTACTGCCACGAAAAGGACCGGGATCGTCGCGGTAGCATTCTTGGCTGCGAACGCCGCTTGCTGACCTATGGCTACGATTGCTGCGACCCCTCGGCGAGCCAAATCGATAGCAAGGGCCGGCAATCGATCTATTTCATTCTCGGCGGAGTGGTACAGGATCGACACGTTGTCGCCCTCGACAAAGCCTGCGTGCTGCAGGCCTTGCTGGAATCCGCGCAGAAGCTCCTCGTTCTGCGATACGGGGGTGAGGAACCCGATCACCGGCATCGCCTGTTGCGCGCGCGCCGCGAGCGGCCATGCGGCAGCGACTCCGCCGACAATGGTGATGAACTCGCGCCGCTTCATTCGATCACCTCGTCGGCGAGGGCGAGTAGTTTGTCGGGAATAGCGAGGTTGAGCGCTTTCGCCGTTTTGAGATTAATGACTAGATCAAACTTGGTCGGCTGCATGACTGGCAGATCGGCCGGCTTCTCGCCCTTGAGAATCCGCCCCACGTAAATGCCGGCCCGACGATAGGAGTCGGGAAAACTTGCGCCATAACTCATCAGACCGCCGGCCAGTGCGAACTCCCGCGCGTAGTAAGTCGCCGGTACTGTGTACCTAGCTGCCAACGCCACGATCTGCTCGAGTTGAAGTCCGAAGAGTGGATCATCGGCCACTAGCAGCGCGTTGGCGCGGCGTCGGGCGAGCTCAGCGAATGCCGCATCGATGTCTGCTTCATTGCTCGCACCAAAGACATCGACCTGTTGACCGCTGGCGCGCGCCGCCCACCGAATATCATTCAGATGATCCTCGGCATTTGGATTGTTGGGATTGCTGAGCACCGCCAACACGGCAAGCGAGGGTACGAGCTCACGGATAAGCTCTAGACGTTTGCCGCCAAGCGCGCCGTAATAGAGATACATGCCAGTGACATTGCTGCCCGGCCGGTTGAGACTCGCCACCACGCCGAGTTTGACCGGATCGGCGCCCATTGCGAATACGATAGGAATGGTTGAGGTCACTTGTTTGGCAGCCAAGGCGGACGGCAGCGAGGATGCGAAAATGACCGATACATTCCGACTCACCAGCTCAGTTGCGAGCGCCGGCAACCGATCGTAACGGCCATCCGCCCATTGGAATAGGATCGTGAGGTCGCGCTCCTCGACAAGTCCGCTTTCTTTCAGACCCTGTCGAAAGGCACTGATCTGCGGCATCGTGTAATTATTATCTAGAGTATTCGCACCGAGATAACCGATGGCAGGAATGGGTTGTTGCGCGCGCGCCGCGAGCGGCCAAGTGCCGGCTGATCCAGCCATCCCTTTGATGAAATCGCGTCGTCGCATTGTCTTCCCCAAAGGCTCAAGAGGTGCGTCGACTATTTGCGGCATGAGATTACAGCAGGGATTTGCGACTGGCGGAATGGGGTCTAGGGGTCAGTTTGCACGGCAGCAATCTTGAACCGCCCATGTCCGCTTTGGGTCAAAAGCGGACATTGAGGCTCGTCTATTCGATGTCTGCTTTACCCCCAAAAGCGGACATCGGTTGAGTGCGCCGGCATGTCCGCCTTGTGCCAGAAGCAGACATCACGCTGCTTCATTGGATCACCTCGTCTGCGACACCTGTTATCCTTTCTGGTTTGGCAGGTCGGCGCGAATGTTGCGAAACTCCCTTGGTCCATGAATAAGGCGTCGCTTAGCCCTTGCGCGTTCGGTAGGCGGCCGAGATTTGTCAGCAAGGCTCTCGATTGTCTTGGCAGCAAGTTCTGATGCTTTGTGCACCGTCTCGCTGATCTGGTGGCCGCGATGAGAGCCAGGGAGAGCGTGTTCAATTAGACGACGCATGGCCTCGGGCCGTTTGGGATTACCCGTTAGCCCTTTCCGCCACCTGTCGAGTCGCGCTGCCTGATCCCATTCAAGCCGAACCACCACTCGAACCGATCGTCGGCCTGGTCGATTGCCTCGCTTTTTTCCGACTTTGGACATGGCGTGAGATGGTGCCATTAGCGCGCAATGCGCGTTCAGCCCAGCTCGTCACTGCGGGTGCGTGCCGTCAGACGTTTTTTGCATGCGCGCAACAACTGATCACCTTCCATCGCGTCTAACTTGCGGAGCCAATCAGAAGGCATCTCTTGTGTTGATTGATTGCTTTGAGATGCATCCAATTTTTTGACGAGCGCGAGTAGCCCGGACGGCAGTTCTTGGAGCGCCGGATAGCGTTCCCGAAGGTCCTGCCCGACACGTTCCCTAGTGAGCCACCAAGCAAACGAGTCGAAATGTGCGCGCTGCGTTGACATCATGCCTCGGTACCCATCGCGCGCCCTCATCCGTTGCCAATTTCGGGTACCGCAAGTTCGTTCCCCGACGCACTGCCATGTTTTAGCGAGTTCCTGGAAATTAGTGAGTTCCCACAAATGTGTAGCGGGAATTATGGGATTTCCTTCGGTTTACGCCCAAAAGCGGACATCGGTTGCGTCGCAAGAGGAAATTGCTGCAGCGCGGCCGATCTAATGGAATCGTGATTTTTCTCAAAACCAAGCAGATTCGACGGCAGTAATTTGAGCGAGCGAGCTTCGCTTTCAGGAACCGAGCCTAGCTTCAGGAACTACGTGATGCTTGCGCTTGTTGAATCCAAATTGTCACGCTCGAACACTGCCTCATGTAACTTCGGGCAAGGTGGAAGCGGTGCGCGCTTGGTACAAAAATTTTCTGCCGGCACGACTCTGGCCCAACGGAACATTTCAAATTTTTTGCCGGGCACGGCTAAAGCCTATTTGACGGCGGCAATCTTCGTTGGCGTTGCCTTTCTCATTCGCTGGGGAATCGGATTCGTCGGCAAGCCGCTCTTGCCGTTTACGGCGTTTTATCCGGCAGTGCTTTTTGCGACGTATATTGGCGGATGGGGCGTTGGTATGTTTGCGGCATGTCTAGGTGGCCTCGTCGGCTGGCTGGCATTCATGCCGTCCCATGTGTTCGCAGCCGGAGGCACGCTGGAATTGCCGTTCTATGCTGTCGCCTGCGGCCTCTTGATCTGGGGCGCTGAAAGCTATCGGCGGCTGGCGAGTAGCCTCCAAAACGAAGAAAGCTTCGCATTGACGATGGCGCTGGTTATTCACGAACTCGCTACCAACGCGGCGAAATACGGCGCTCTGTCGAGCGCTGCCGGAAAGCTATCAATCATTTGGTCGGTCTCGGACGGCAAACTGAGCCTCGAATGGCGGGAAAGCGGCGGGCCGTCGGTCGTCACACCGACACATCGCGGTTTCGGACTGGGTCTTTTGCACCGCGCCCTAGATCAGTTCAACGGATCGGTCGATATGACTTTCGAGAAGCCGGGTCTTGTCTGCGAGTTGAAAGCCGCCGTCCCCAAAAACATGGCGAGCCTCCTTGCCCAGGCGGAGACAGTGGAAATCGAACAATCTCGATAATCGGCTATGTGGCTTGGTGCAGAGGCGGTCACGAAGTTGCCAATGTCGCCTTCGGCTCAAAAGCGGACATTAGCGCGCAACAAGTTGGATGTCCTGCTTTGTACCAATAGCGGACATCGCGGCGACAAGGGTTCGGGAGCGACGCGAACGCCTTTTTGTCGCTGCGCAGCCCAAGGAAGGCGGATGCCGCATCTCGCCCTCACTAGTCCACTCGGTGAATTTTACCTCGCCTACGAGCTGGGGATAATCCACTTGCGCTCTCGTCCTTCACTTGCAGGGGATCAGCGCGACTATGCGGCCTGCTGCGCCAGTCGGTCCATCTCGTGTTGCACCAGTTGCCGATAGAGACCCTCATGGCGCATGAGAAGATCCGGCGATCCGTCCTGGACGACCCGGCCGGCCTGCAGGACAACGATACGATCGAAGCTCCGGACGGTCGAAAGCCGGTGCGCGATGGCGATCACGGTGCGCCTGCTCATCAGCCGCGCTAGCGCCTCGCGGATAGCCTCCTCGGATTCGCTATCGAGCGCGGAAGTCGCCTCGTCGAGGAGAAGGAGCGGCGCATCCTTGAGGAAGGCGCGAGCAATGGCGATGCGTTGCCGCTGGCCGCCGGAGAGTCTCACGCCGCGTTCGCCGACGATGGTTCGCATGCCTTGCGGCAATTTCTCGATAAAATCGCATCGCGCCGCGAAGGCGGCCTGCATAACTTGGTCGTCGGTCGCTTCCTGTCGCCCGTAACGGATGTTTTCCATCACGGATCGATGAAACATCGAGATATCCTGTGGCACGACGCCGATGGCGTCGCGCAAGCTCTCCTGCGTGACGTGCGCTATGTTTTGCCCATCGAGGAGAACCTGTCCCGCCTGGATATCGTAGAAACGCTGCAACAGTGCGAACAATGTCGACTTGCCGGCGCCGGAATGGCCGACGAGGCCAACCCGCTCACCGGGCATCAGGTTAAGCGAGAAATTCCGGAATATCTGTTGGCCGTCAGGATAAGTGAAATCGACCTGGTCGAACTCCACGCTGGCGCCACGCCGGACCAACGGCTCGGCCTCGGGATGATCGTTCAGTTCATGCGGTACCAAGAGCGTCGCCACGGCTTCCGACAACCGCGCAACGTGTTGGGTGACGTCCACCAAGGCCACCGCGAGGTCACGGGTCGCACTGAGCACCGAGAGCGCGAGCGTGCAGGCAAGCACGACGTCGCCGGTGGTCGCTTCGTCCCGCTCCCACAGCCGGATTGCCCAGACCACCACGCCTAGCGTTAGCGTTATCGTTACGATGGCATGGAAAATGCGGAGTTTTTCCAGATAAAAGAGGCTTCGCCGCCGCGCCTCCATCTCGCGATTGACCGTCGCGTTGAAACGGTGGCGCTCGCGTAGAGAACCGCCGAAAGCGCGTACCAGCGGCATATTGCCGATGACGTCGATCATCTCGCCATCGACGGCGGCCGCGTGACGGGCAAATTCGTGATGCAGCGGCCGGCCCGCGGCCGCGAGCCGGAACATCAGACAGACCATTATTCCTGCAATGACCGCAAGGGTACCTGCCATGGGCGCACTGATCGTGAGGACCAAGACGATTGCCGCAACCGTCGCCAAGCATGGCGGCAGAACGTTCCAGACGAACATGTTCTCGGCAGTGAATACGGCATTGGAGGTCGCGGTCACGCGGCTCGTCAACGTGCCCGGCAGGCGTTCGGAGAAGTAACTCGGCGAGTGCCCCATCAAATGGTGGAATAAGTCGCGCCGCAGGTCGCCGGTGACGCCGACGAAAGTGTGGTTGGCGATCCAGGACGCGACACGCCACAAAAGGTTGTCGGCCGCGATGAGCGAGCCAAGCAGGAAAAACGCAGTCCAGACCGCGGAATTGGCACCGGCGGTAAGTGTATCCACCAGGAATTTGATGCCGTATTGCGTGCAGACCGAGCAGGCCACGGCTGCCAGGACGGCACCAAGGATGGCCAGGTGGGAAATCGGCCGCAAGCGAATGTAACGAAAAATGAAGCCGAGAGGAGACGCGGCGTAACCCGTTAGAACGAGCTGGTTAGCGGTCACCATTTTGTAGCTAAGGCCAAAACGCTGGCGCTGACGATCGTGGCGACCAAAAACAGAAAGCAGAGATTCGCTTTCCACGTCGGCTTCAATCCGACGCAACTTCGCTCGTAACCGATCATGGATATGCTAAGAGCGTCCGTCGACGACCCGGACCCTAACCAAGGCCGACGACTTGTCGCTCATCCCCCCTGTCCCAGAACACCATAGAACTTAGAGTCGCGGCCGAATTGAGAACAGCTGATGATGAATTGATGATCACGGGCATTCACAGGACAAACTTGCCGAGGGCAGCGCTTTGGGCTTGCGCGTTTGACGCCGCTTTACGCCGACGCAACGACCCCGCTGATTTCGACTTCGTTACGCCGTCTGATGCCCCTTCAGGAACGTGCGCACGCGGTTGATGGTGCGGGCCTTCAGTTCCGGCGGCTCCTTCCAGGGAAACACCGTGATCTCGGCATTGGGCGCCAGCGAGGCGATGTCGATGGAGACCTGAAGCGGATGCGCCACGATGTCGTCGGGCAGCACCAGCATCGGCGTCTGGCAGGATTTCGCGAAGTCACGTGACACGCTGTACACGAAGTCGGGCTGCACGCGGTAAAGGTTGTGCAGATACTGCTCGATGGTCGCCGTCGACACGTCAGGCCGGAGCTCGAGAAACTCCTTGGCCCAGACGTCCCTGCCGGACTCGTACATATAATCCGGCTTATCCGGCCGGTGCCCGACCGGCTGGCTTAGGATCGCCGCGACGACGCGCTGCGGCGCGCGCTCCATCAGCTTCATCGCGAACGGGCCGCCGATGCAGTTGCCGAAGAAAAAGAACTGGTGAATGCCGAGATGGTCCATCACGCCGAGCTGGTCGTCGGCGAAGGCGTCCCACGGATTGTCGACCGGGACCGGGCCGTTGGACCCACCGTTGGTGGCGTTGCGCTGATCCATGGTGATCACGCGGAAGTCGTTCTTGAATTCCTCCACGATGTTGATCACCGCGGTCGGCCAGTTGCTCATGCGCGAGTTCAAGCCGCCACCGGGCGTCGCCAGCAGCGGGAAGCCTGAGCCGATCTCGGCGTAGCGGATGCGGAGATTGCCCTTTTCGTAGAATCCGGCCTTGAGGTCCGCCGGCAGGCCCTGCGGGACTGCCGCCTGCGGCGTTTGCCCGAACGCCTGCGGCGCGGTGGTCGCCGCGGCGGCGGCAGCACCGGTTGTAAGAACGGTGCGTCGGCTCGAATTGATCATCGGCTACATCCCTTGTCGTTATCGCGGCCGATGCGTGCGACCCATGGTGGCCTTCTCTATGACCGGCGATTACATCCTATCACGTCGAATGGCAGCTGTTGTGCGTCACAGCAAATCGGGTTGCTCGACGTCCGCTTTGGGTCAAAAGCGGACGTCGTACCCTATTCGATCACCTCGTCGGCGCGGGCCTGAAACATTGCGGGGATATCGAGGCCGATCGCTTTGGCTGTCTTTAGATTGATGACGAGATTGAACTTGGTGGCGCGCTGTACGGGCAAGTCGCCAGGTTTCTCTCCCTTGAGTATGCGCGCGACATATAGGCCTGCTTGGTGATGTGCCTCGACGAAGTCCGAACCGTAACTCAGCAGGCCGCCGGCCTGGGCAAAGCCCTGAACAGTGGAAATAGTCGCCAGCTTCTCGCGAATTGCAAGTGCTGCCAGCGGCTCGCGATTGCGTAGGAACAGCACATCCGGGTGAACGATAAGCGCCTGCGCGCGTGCGCCGAGACCTGCGAACGCCGGTTCGAGCTCGGATGCGGTACTCGCGAAAACAATTTCCGTTTGCAGGCCGGTCGGGAGCGCGCCTTGTTGCACCCCCGTGATGAGCGACCGCGCTGCATCCGCGGTCTCGATATTTACAAGGACAGCGAAGCGTCTGGCCGACGGTAACAGTTCGTGCAGCAGGCCTACCCATTTCGCGCCCAGATCAAGACTCATCGTGCTGATGCCGGTGATGTTACCGCCTGGACGGTTGAGACTTTCGACGAGTCCGGCTTTCACCGGGTCGGCGCCAAACGAAAAGACAATCGGAATTTTGTTTGTTACCAGCTTGGCTGCACGTGCCGCCGTCTGCGTATCGAGCACGACAATGATCGCGACACGGCGTTGCGCCAACTCGGCCGCAAGGCCCGGCAGTCTGGCGGCATCATTCTGCGCCCAGCGAAATTCGCT
>Ga0306926_10003958_pt1 | contig 15472 bp, 8 predicted proteins | sample flu12Cox44000178_FD_203759 | JGI IMG/M metagenome (GOLD analysis project Ga0306926, IMG submission 203759) | Lab enrichment of tropical soil microbial communities from Luquillo Experimental Forest, Puerto Rico - flux8day.12C.oxic.44.000.178 (v2)... | ecosystem: Environmental > Terrestrial > Soil...
CCCTGAACCCCTAGTGTCTGCGCCTATGTAACCGATTTCACAACCGTGGGATCCCTGGAGGCCCGAGGAGGGGGACATGAGACGAGGGACGTTCTGTGTCGGGGCCGCTTTGATCGCCGTACTCGTTGTTTCATACCCAGTGCTCGCGCAGATCACGACCGGAACCGTTACGGGTAGCGTGAAGGATCCGACGGGGGCCGTGATTCCGGGCGCAAGCGTGGTGCTGATCAGCGAAACACGCGGAACCCGGTCAGCGCCGGCCGTGACCAACAGCACGGGCGACTACGTCTTTCCCAACGTGACCGCGGACACCTACACCATCGAGGTCACGCTGGATGCGTTCAAGACGGTCACGCGCAAGGGCATCTCCGTGAGCGGCGGCGACCGAGTCGGCATCCCCCCGCTCATCCTCGAGCCGGGGACTCTGGCCGAGACCGTGACCGTCATCGGTCAGTCGCCCCTCGTTCAGACGCAGAGCGGCGAGCGATCGTACGCGGTGTCGAACAAGCAGATCGAAACGCTGCCGTTCGCGCGCAGCAACTTCACGACCTTGACGGCGTTCACGCCAGGGGTCGTGCAGACGGGTGCGTCGGCCGGCGGCACGCGGCTCGGCGGCGCGGGGCAGAACAACATCATGATGGACGGCATCTCGGCGATGGACACCGGCAACAACGGCCAGATGCTCAACATGAACGTCGATGCGATCGCCGAGGTGAAGATCCTGACGCAGGGCTATCAGGCGGAGTACGGCCGGTCGAGCGGCCTCCAGATCACCGCGGTCACCAAGAGCGGTACGAACCGGTTTCGTGGCTCAGCCTACGACATCCAGACGAACTCGGACTGGGACTCCAACAGCTGGGTGAACATCGCGAACGGCGACCCGAAACCGAAGACCAGCACGAAGACGCTCGGCTACACGTTCGGCGGACCAGTCGGCAAGCCGGGCGGCAACAACAAGCTGTTCTTTTTCTACTCTCACGAGTATCGTCCGGTGACCGCCGCGATCAACAACGGCAATCCGATCCGGATTCGTGTGCCGACAGCCCTCGAGCGCGCCGGCGATTTCTCGCAGACGCGCGACAACACCGGCGCGCTTTTCAATCTGATCAAGGATCCCCTGTCGTCGCAGCCGTGTGCGGCGACGAACACGGCCGGCTGCTTCCAGGACGGCGGCGTCCTCGGCAAGATTCCGCAGAACCGTCTCTATCCAATCGGTCAGGAGATCCTCAATCGCTATCCGCTGGCGAACGTGACGCAGCTGCCGGGCCAGAACTACAACTACCAGGTCGACGCGCCGACGACCGACAATTTGACGCAGCAGCCGTCGGTCCGCGTTGACTACCAGCTGTCGCAGAAGCTGCGCTTCACTGGCAAGTATTCCGGGCAGCGTGCGCGCAAGCTGATCACACCGGGCTCCATCCAGGGATTCAGCGACGTACAGAATCCGTATCCCTTCATCACGAATTACGGAGCAACGGTCGACTATCAGATCAACAACTCGACGTTTCTCGAGGGCACTTACGGATTCATCCGCAACCAGCTCGCCGGCGGCGGCTCGATCGGTAGCATTCTGACGGGCGGCATCCTCGTCAACCCGTCGTCGAACCGCCTTGCGAGTCTCCCCGGCTTTCCGTTGTTGTACCCGAACGCCGGCGTGGTCGATCCGCGTTACTACGCGTTCGGGGTGCTGAACGATCTCAATCCCGTCTGGTGGGACGGCAAGACGATCAACCTCCCCCCGGCGTTCGGATGGGGCAACCGAATCGTGGGCGGCGTTGGAGACCTGCCCGGACCGCCCAATCAGCTCTTTCCAGGGTTCCTGAACATCAACCGCACCCAGGACGTGGCGATCAGCCTGACGAAGGTGGCCGGGAGTCACACATTCAAAGCAGGCTTTTACAACAACCACAGCTACAAAGCGCAGAACACCGGCGCAGGCGGCGTACCCAACCTCGGGTTCCAGGGGTACGTGAACTTCGGCAACGACACGAACAACGCCCTCGACACCGGGTTCGGCTTCGCGAACGCGGCGCTCGGCGTCTTCACCCAGTACCTGCAGCAGTCGAAGCTCATCGAAGGCAGCATGATTTACAACAACACCGAGTTCTACGTGCAGGACAATTGGAAGGTCAACTCACGGCTGACGCTCGACTACGGCGTGCGGTTCACGCATCAGCAGCCACAGTACGATCAGTTCCTGCAGATGTCGAATTTCTTTCCAGACCAATGGTCGCTCGCCAGTGCCCCACTCTTGTACGTGTCGGGTTGCAGCAACGGAGCGACCGTCTGCTCGGGGAACGCGCGCAACGCCGTCGATCCACGGACCGGTCAGATCGTCACTGCGCCAGGCGCGGCGAACAGCGCGGCGCTCATCGGCACGGTGGTTCCCGGTACCGGCAATGTGACGAACGGTGTCTTGCAGGCGGGCAACGGCATCGCCAATACCTCATACGTCTGGCCGACGCTTGTGGTCGGACCTCGCTTCGGGATTGCCTACGACCTGACCGGCAATCAAACGTTCATACTGCGCGGCGGTGGCGGTCTGTTCTTCGACCGTCCCGATGGCAACACCGTCTTCTCGATTCCAGGGAACCCGCCGATCTCGACGGCACAGGATCTGCGCAACGGCCAGCTCTCGACGCTCGGCACCGGCCTCAGCAGCGTGGGCGTGCCGTCGATGATCACCTTTCAGTACAACGCGCAGATTCCCTCGTCATGGCAGTGGCAGGGCGGCGTTCAGATGGCGCTGCCGTGGGCCACGATGGTCGACGTCTCCTATATCGGCAATCACGGCTTCAACCGGGTCCGAGCGTTCCAGGGCGGCGCGAATGGCGCGGTCGACCTCAACGCCGTGGACATCGGCGCCGCGTATCTAACCCAGAACCAGGATCCGACGCTCGGCACGAGCTCCGTTCCTGGTGCGACCGCCTACACGTCGAACCTGCTGCGGACGTTCCGCGGATTCAGCAACATCAATGATCAGGAGACGCGGTTCTGGGACGAGTATCACGGCATCCAGATGTCGCTGAGTCGCCGCTTCCAGAATGGCCTTGCCTTCGGCACGAACTACAACCTCGGGTTGTCGCTGAGGGGCAACACCGGCCTGCAACTGCGGCTGCAGCACGCCGCTGACGGCACAATCTCGATCCGGCAGGATCAGGCGCAGTACGAGGCGCTGAACGAGAACCTCGCGCTGCAGAGGCACGTGATCAAGAGCTACGCGCTGTGGAACATCCCGGGTCCGTCGCGGATGGGCAGCGTCGCGAACGCGCTGTTGAGCGACTGGCAGTTGTCGGGCGTGCTGACCGCCGGTTCGGCATATCAGCCTGGCGCGATTCAGGCAAACGGCGCGGCACAGGCGAACCCGACCGGCGCGTCGAACGGTCGCTACGACGTCGCGTACACGTACCAGAACAACGGCGCCAGCGTGAACCTGACCGGCTCGCCCGACTATGCGGCCAAGATCCGCTACGTTGGGGACCCCGGGTCCGGCTGCTCGAGCAACCAGTACGCGCAGTTCAATACCGCCGCGGTCGCGGGGCCGACGTACGGGAGTGTCGGCCTGGAATCGGGGCGCTACCTGCTCGGCGGCTGCCCCGACCACACTATCGACATGTCGATCGCCAAGAGCGTCCGTCTCGGCGGCAATCGGACGTTTCAGTTCCGTCTGGACGTGTTCAACGTGTTCAATACCGTTATCTTCAACAATCGGAACAACACCGTGATCTACAACAACCCGACGGACCAGAAGATCCAGAACTCGCAATACCTCCCGGACGGCTCACTCGACCCGACGCGGCTGACGCCGAAGACCGCCGGGTTCGGCGCCGCTACCAGCGCGCAGCCGCTGCGTAATATGCAGCTGCAGATCCGATTCGCGTTCTAATGCGATTCGCGTTCTAATGCGATTCGCGTTCTAATGCGATTCGCGTTCTAATGCGATTCGCGTTCTAATGGAACGTCGGATGTACATCTCGAAGGTGTGCCTCGTGGCCGGGGCGCTCGCGGTCGCTGGGGCGGTGCCGGCGCTTACCCAGCAGCCGCCCGCGCCACGACAGCCGCCGCCGGCGACCGGGCAACCACTACCGCCGACGCCGAAGTCGCCGTCCACGGTGGAGTCGGCGCCGCCGGCCTCGGCTGAATACGCGGGGCTCGTCGGCACGTACTGCCTCACCTGTCACAACGATCGGCTCAAGACGGCGGGGCTCTCGCTCCAGAACGTCGGAATGGCCGACATTCCCGAACACGCCCCGGTATGGGAAAAGGTCGCCCGGAAGCTGCGATCGGGCGAGATGCCGCCGCCGAGCGTCCAGGCGCGACCCGACGGCCCGACGGCCAAAGCCTTCGCGACCTATCTCGAGGCCTCGCTGGACCAGGCCGCGATCGCTCATCCGGAGCCGGGGCGCGCGCCGGTGCATCGCCTGAATCGCGAAGAGTACAGCAATGCGGTCCGCGATCTCCTGGGGGTCGACGTCCGCCCCGGCGCATGGCTGCCGGTCGATGATTCAGGCTACGGCTTCGACAACGTCGCGGCGGTCTTGTCCACGTCGCCGGCCCTGCTCGATCGATACTTGTCCGCGGCGTACAAGGTGAGCCGCCTCGCGGTCGGCGATCTGACGATGAAGCCGGTCGAGGAGATCTACGACGCGAAGCGCGATCCGCTCAAAGGCAGCCGCAATGAACGATTGAACGACGAGTTGCCGTTCGACTCGCGTGGCGGCATTGTCGTCGCGTTTTACTTTCCGGTCGACGCCGATTACGTCTTCAAGGTGCGGTTCCTCGGCGTTCAGGCGGACGAAGAGACCGAGACCGATCCGTATCAAGTGCGCATCGCCGTGAAAGCCGGGCTGCACACCGTCGGCGTGACGTCGCCGCGCGAGAACCTGAAGCCCGAGCGCGACGCGCCGCCGGGCGGCGCCGGCGCCGCGGTGGGACGCGCGAGCGACACGGAGATCCCGTCGCCGGTGGATCTGAGATTGAACGGCACCCGCCTGAAACGATTCGACGTGATGGCGCGGACGCCGGAAGTCAGCAAGCTGGTCATCGGCGGGCCCTACGAGCCGACGGGCCACGGGGACACGCCCAGCCGCCGGAAGATCTTCGGGTGCCGACCCGCGCGGCCCGCGCAAGAGCCGGCGTGCGCGCGGACGATTCTGAAGGCGCTTGCACACCGGGCGTTCCGGCGACCGGTGACGAACGCGGACCTTCAGCCGCTGTACGGCTTCTACGAGAAAGCGCGAGCCACCGGCGATTTCGAGAACGGGATCCAGGCCGCCATTGAAGCGATGCTCGTGTCGCCGGAGTTCCTGTTCCGCATCGAGCAGGATCCGCGGGGCGCTCTGCCCGGCACGCCCCACCGCATCACGGATGTCGAGCTCGCGTCGCGGCTCTCCTTCTTCTTGTGGAGCACGATGCCGGACGACGAGCTGCTCGACCTGGCGGAACGTGGCGGGTTGAGCGAACCGTCGGCGCTCGAGCGTCAGGTTCGGCGGATGCTCGACGACCCGCGCGCCGACGCGCTCGTCTCGAACTTCGCCGGTCAATGGCTGCAGCTGAGAACCATCGCAACCCTGAGACCTGATCCGGTCATCCTGCCCTTCGACGAAGCGCTGCGCCAGGCGTTCCTCACCGAAACGACGCTCTTCGTCTCGAGCATCTTCCGCGAGGATCGCAGCCTGCTCGATCTGCTCGACGGCGACTATACGTTCCTCAACCAGCGTCTGGCGGAGCACTACGGGATCCCGCGAGTGTACGGATCGCAGTTCCGGCGGGTGACACTGACCGACCCAAACCGCCGCGGGCTGCTGGGTCAGGGCAGCGTGCTGACGGTCACCTCCTATCCCAATCGAACTTCCGTGGTGCAGCGCGGCAAATGGATTCTCGAGAACCTGCTTGGCACGCCGCCACCGCCGCCGCCGCCCGATGTTCCGGAGCTGAAGGCAGCACCGCACGGAAAGCCTCTGTCCCTGCGGGAGCAGATGCAGGAGCACCGGTCCAACCCCACCTGCGCCGCGTGCCACGCTCGGATGGACCCGATCGGATTTGCCCTCGAGAACTACGACGCGGTCGGTCAATGGCGTACCAAGGACGCCGGCGCGCCGATCGACGCGAGCGGAAGGCTGCCCGACGGCACTGAGTTCACGGGCCCGGATGGGCTGCGGCAGCTGCTCATGACCAAATACCGTGACGATTTCGTGCGAACCGCGACGGAAAAGCTGCTCACCTATGCGCTGGGCCGCGGAATCGAGTACTACGACGGTCCGACAATTCGCTCGATCGATCGCGACGCGGCGCGGGATAATTACCGCATGTCATCCTTGATATTGGCTGTCGTGAAGAGTGCCCCGTTCCAGATGAGGAGGGCGCCCGCGCCATGATCAACTTGAACCACCCCCTGGCCCGGCGCACGTTCCTGCGCGGCGTGGGCGCGACCGTTGCGCTGCCGCTGCTCGACTCGATGACGCCGGCGCTCTCGGCGCTCGAGTCGAAGCCGCCAATCCGCCTCGGCTACGTCTACACGCCGAACGGTATCGTCGGAGCCTGCGATAAGAGCCCACGTCCGTTCATGTGGACGCCGAAAACGGCCGGCGTGAACTTCGAGTTCAGTCCGACGATGAAGGCGCTCGAGCCGTTCCGTGACCACCTCAATGTGTTCAGCGGGCTGGCGCAGGTGAACGGGCGAGCGCTCGGCGACGGTCCGGGCGACCATGCGCGAGCGACCGCGACATTCCTGACGGGCGTTCACCCCTTCAAGACCGGGGGGGCCGATTTCCGCCTGGGGATCTCCGCCGATCAGATCGCCGCCAAGGCGCTTGGCAGCTACACGCAGCTGGCATCGCTCGAGCTGGGGCTGGAGCCGCAGCCGCTCGCCGGCAACTGCGACTCGGGTTACACGTGCGCCTATATGTCCATGTCATGGCGAGGACCGAGCAGTCCGCTGCCTGCGGAGATCAATCCGCGCACGGTGTTCGAGCGTCTGTTTGGCGACGGTGACAGCACGGATCCGCGGGTTCGCGCGGCCCGACTCGAAAAACAGAAGAGCGTGCTCGATTACGTCGCCGAGAGCCTGTCGCGCCTGCAGGGGCGGCTGGGCGGCGGCGACAAGAGAAAAATTGAAGAATACTTCGAAGCCGTGCGCGACATCGAACGCCGCATCGGCCTGGCCGAAGCGCAGAGCCTCTCGACGGAGCTGCCCTACATGGATCGGCCGAGCGCCGTGCCCGACGACTACGTGCAGTATTCGAAGCTCATGATCGACATGATGGTCCTCGCCTGGCAGACGGACATGACGCGCGTCGCGTCGTTCATGCTCGGCCGCGACGGCAGCAACCGCGCGTACCGCGAGATCGGCATCTCCGACGGGCATCACTCGATCTCGCATCATCAGGGCGACGGCGAGCGCCTCGACAAGCTGATCAAGATTGACGAGCTGCACGTTTCGATGTTTGCCCACCTCCTGAAGCGCCTGCAGGAGACCGCCGATGGCGAGGGAACGCTGCTGGACCATTCCTTGATTGCATTTGGAAGCAGCATCAGCGAGTCGAACATTCACACGCACGACGATCTGCCGATCGTGCTCGCGGGAACAGTGAACGGCAGGATCCAGGGCAATCGTCATCTGGCCTATCCGAAAGAAACGCCGCTGAACAACCTCTTCCTGAACATGTTCGATCTCGCGGGCGTGCCCGGTGTCGACGGGTTCGGAGACAGCACGGGGCGCTTGACGAACTTGTAGATGGCAGCTCGTGTGCTCCGCTGCGCGCGTTCGGCCACTCGTGGCTATCTCTGGGCCATCTGGGTGGTCGGGGCGGTGCTGCCGCTGTGCGCTGGCGCGCGCGATCTTCGCCTGCTGGAGGCCGTCAAGCGCCGCGACGAGAAGGTGTTCGACGCCCTGCTGTCGGCGAAAGCGGACGTGAACGGGGCGCAGGCCGACGGCGCGACGGCATTGGCCTGGGCGGTATACCTCGGCGAACGGCGCATGGCGGAAGCCCTTCTGGATGCCGGAGCCACCGTCAACACGAGTGACGAATACGGCGAGACGCCAGTGACCCTGGCGGCGGCCAACGGGGATGCGGGGCTCCTGCGGCGGCTCTTAGCCGCGGGCGGCCGCGCGCAAGACGCCCGGTGGAATGGCGAAACGGCCGTCATGATCGCGGCGGGGACCGGCAGCCTCGACGCGGTCCGTGAGCTGGTTCGGAACGGCGCCGACGTGAATACGCCCGAGCCACGCGGAGGGCAGACCGCGCTCATGTGGGCCGCGGCCGAGGGCCACCGCGACGTCGTCGCCGGCCTCGTCGAGATGGGCGCGCACGTCAACGCGGCGTCCCGCGCTGGCTTCACGCCGCTCGTCTTCGCGGCGGTCAAAGGCGACGTCCCCTCGATCAATACGCTGCTCGCGGCCGGGGCCGATCCGAACGTCGTTGTAAAGTCGGGCGCCAAGCCCCTGATCGTGGCGATGCAATTCAAGCAGACGGCGGCCGGGCTGGCACTGCTCGAGGCGGGTGCAGATTTCGACGGGCGCGATCGCGCGGGTCAAACGGCGCTGCATCTGGCAGCAGAAGTCGGGGACATCAAGCTGGTACGGGCGCTTCTCGACAGCGGAGCCGATCCGAACGCGCGCACGACGAAATCAGCGATGCCGGCCGGCGGTCGGGGCGGCGGCGGTGGACGGGGCCGTTCGGCCGGCGAGCAGACGCCCCTGATGATGGCCGCGCGCGGCGATCACGAGGACGTGATGCGGGCGCTCGTCGCCGCCGGAGGGAACCCCAACCTCAAGGCGCAGGACGGCACGAGCGTGCTGATGGCGGCGGCCGCGGGCGCGCGGCTTGCGACGTTCAAGTACGCGTATGAGATCGACCCGAACGTCGACGGGATGACGACGGCAGGAGACACGATCATGCACGTCGCGGTGGCGATTAACGGGCGGACGCAAGCCGAGGTGTGCGAGGTGATTCAGTTCCTCGCCGATCACGGCGCAGAGCTCGACGCGCTGAACAACGCCGGCCGCACGCCGATTGCGATCGCGGACAATCTGCCGGTCGATCTCGCGGTCACTCTTCTGACGAAGCTGATCGTCAGCCGCGGCGGCGTGCCGAAAATTCCGTCCAAGCGATGAAACCGGTCGCGGGATACGCGCTCGCCGGCCTCGCCGTTTGGCTCGGTGCGCAGACACCTGGCGCGCCGGTGCAGGCTCCGCTCGGCGGGCCGCCGGTAGACTACCTACTGGGATCGGACTCGCAACCTCAGCCGGGCGTGCCGCAGGGGACGCTCACGCGGCACACGCTGGCGCCTGGCAAGTTCTTTCCGGGCACGCGGCACAACTACCAGCTTTACGTGCCGGCTCAGTACGACCCTGCCCGGCCGATGCCGTTCATGATCTTTCTGGACGGCAGCGGCTATGCCGGCAATAACGTGCGCGTGCCAGTGGTCCTCGACAACCTCATAGCCCGGCGCGACCTGCCGCCGATGGCGGCGATTTTCATCGATCCGGGTGTCATGCCAGCGCTGTCCGATCAGGCGCAGAATCGTTACGAGCGCATCTTCGAGTACGACTCGCTCACGCCGCGGTTCGCAAGCTTTCTGGTCGACGAGCTCATCCCGGACGTCGCCAAGACCTGCAACCTCTCGAGCGATCCCAACGACCGCGGCCTCGCGGGTACGAGCACGGGCGGGGTCGGCGCGTTCGTTGCGGCCTGGAATCGGCCGGATCAGTTCCGGCGCGTCATCACCTGGATCGGCAGCTTCGGCAACTTCCGGGGCGCCGATCGGCTGCCGGGCTTGATTCGCAGAACCGAGCCTCGGCCCCTCCGCGTCTTCATGCAGACCGGGCGTCAGGACCTGGTCAACTATGCCGGCAGCTGGTATCTCGAGAACCCCAGAATGGCTGCCGCGCTCGAGTTTGCCGGCAACGACGTGCGCATCGAGCTGGGGGAAGACGGCCACAGCAGCCGCCACGGCGCCTCCATCTTGCCTGAGACGCTGCGATGGCTGTGGCGCGGTTACCCGCAACCGATTGCGGTTGGCGAGGCGGCTTCCGGGGCGGGTCGCGGCATCTTTGCCGAGCTGGTGCCGCGCCGCGCCCTGGTCACACCCCCCGCGCCATCCCCTGCGCCGGGCAGAGGCGCAGGCGCTGTCGGACGGGGGAGCGGTCCGCGCGGCGCCGTGTACGCGTTGATCTATCCCGACAAATTGTGGGAGCCCGTCGGCGATTCCTACAGGTCCGCGATCAGTCCGGCGGTGAACCAAGAAGGCGATGTGTTCTTCGCCGATCCCTCGAGCAACCGAATCTACCAAACGGATGCCGCGCGACGCGTGACAGTCTTCAGGGAGAACACCGGCGGGGCGCGGGCGCTTCGCTTTGGCGCCGACGGACGACTCTACGCCACGCAGCGCGCCAACCGGCGGCTTGTGTCATACGGGCCCCGCGGGGATGAGAGGGTCGTGGCCGAACGCGTCCAGGCCGACGATCTCGCGCTCACCAAGAGCGGCGCCATCTACTTCGTCGACACTGCGCACAAGACGGTCGGCTACATCGACCGTACGGGGCAGCGACGGACCGTGTACAGCGGTGGAGAGATCATGAGCCCGACGGCGCTCACCCTGACGCCGGACCAGGCGATGCTCATCGTGGGCGACGGGATGGATCGCTATCAATGGTCATTCCAAATCGCCGCGGACGGGGCGCTCGTCAACGGCGAGCCGTTTCAGCGCTTGGAAATGCCCGAAGAGGGACTCTTCAGCGGCGTCGCGGGGCTTGCGGTCGACTCGCTCGGGTACGTGTGGGCGACCAGCGCCATGGGCATTCAGGTGTGCGAGCAGCCGGGGCGATGCACGAACATCCTGAACAAGCCCGAGTTCAACGCCACACCGATCGACAGCATCGCGTTCGGCGGATCCGACCGGCATTGGTTGTACGTCACACAGGGCGGACGGCTCTTCCGTCGAGCGACCAAACGCACGGGCGTCGTCGCGTGGGAGCTGGTCAAGCCGCCCCAGCCGGGGCTCTGATGGTTGCCAGGCTTTTGTTGCTCGCCGTGGCCTTGGGCGGCGCGCTAGGCGGCGAGGTCACGTGGTGTGTGGCTCGCGTGCAGGAGAGCACGAGAACCGTAGCCGAGGGTGTCTATACCGAGGCCCAGGCGAGCCGCGGGGCCGAGGCATACGACGCCGCGTGCAGCGGCTGTCATCGCGCGGATCTCGGCGGCAACACCGGCCCCTCACTCAAGGCGCCGCGCTTCGCGCGCGCGTTTGCCGGGAAGGATCTGAAAGCGCTTTTCACGAAAATCGCGACGACCATGCCGCGGAACATGCCGGCGAGCCTCGCCGACGATGTCTATCTGGACATCGTGGCGCACGTGTTGAAAGAGAACGGGTTCCGGGCGGGCACGCGAGAACTGACCGCCGAAGCGCTCGAGACGATCCGCGTCGTCGCCGGACAACCGAAGCCGCCTCCGCCTGTCGGCGACTTCTCCTACGTCGAGGTCGTGGGCTGCCTTGTTCCGGGTCCCGAGCGCACATGGCTGCTCACACGAGCGACCGAGCCGGCTTCGGTGGCACCGCCCGCGTCGGCCGCGCCATCGGCGCCGACTGGACCTCCCGGCACGAATACGTTTCACCTGATCGATGCGATGGCCTATGCGCCCGAGGCGCACAACGGGCACAAGATGTACGTCCGCGGTCTGCTGGTCAAGCTCGCGAGCGAGGCACGATTAACCATCAGCGTTTTCGAGATGGTGTCCCCGTCATGCAGTGACTGAGCGGGTGCCTAGGTCGACTCGTTGATGTGGACAACTTTTGCGGGCGGGAATCCATTAAACCACGTACTGCTGGCTGCCGAGTAGGCGCCGATGTTCTGGGAGTACACGTAATCCCCAAGCTCCATATCCGGCAGCTGCTCCGCGAGGCTGATCGTGTCGAGCGCGTCACACGTCGGGCCAAACACGGAACAGAGCTGGGTCGGCCCGTTTGTGAAGGCCTTCAGCGGATAGTGACAGTGGTCGAAGATCACCCCGCTGTAGGTCTGATAGACGCCGTCGTTCACGTAGTAGCACAGCTTGCCGCCGCGCACGGCTTTGCCGATGATCTGGGCAATCGCGGTCGCGGCCGAGGCCACGAGAAAACGACCAGGCTCCGCGAGAATCTCAAAGGGTGGTGGAAACAGGCGGTCCAGTTCCGAGTTGATGACCTGAGCCAGCTTCCTGAAGGCCGGGACGGTGTCATCGTAATGGGCGGGGAAGCCTCCGCCGATGTCGAGCAGCTTGATCTCGAAACCGCGCGTTCTCGCCTCGGCAAAGACGCTCGCAGACAGGTGGAGGGCTTGGATGTAGTTCTGGATGTTCGTGCACTGGCTGCCGACGTGAAAGCTCAATCCTTCGACCTCGAGCTTGTTGTTGTGCGCGAACGTGATCAGATCGACCGCTTCGCCCGGCAACGCGCCGAATTTGCTTGACAGCTCGACCATGGACCCGGTGTTGGGCACGTGCAACCGCAGCACAAGGCCCGCATGCGGAGCGCACCGGGCGATCTTGATCACTTCCTCGTGGTTGTCGTATGTGACGAGCGGCTTGTAGGGATCGAGCTGTTCGAGCGTCTCGGTCGCCTTGATGGGATTGGCGTAAATCACTCGATCCCAGATGAAGTTCTGTCGCTGCTCCTCGGGCAGATCCTTCACGTTCTCGTGAACAGTCAGGAACTCCGCCACACTCGCGACGTCGAAGCTTGCGCCCGCGCCGTAGAACGTCCGCACAATCTCGGGCGCGCTGTTGGCCTTGACCGCGTAATACGCCTGGACGCGCGGCAGGTACTTTCGGAACTGCGCGTAGTTGTCCCGCAGTACTTTGTGATCCACCACGACGAGCGGCGTCCCGTGTGTCTTGGCCAGTCGGAGCAGCGTTCTCTCGTCCACTAGTCTCCTTCGGTGATCAGAAAATTCTTGAACTGCCACGGGTCTGAAGCGTCGACCTGCGGGCGATTGAAGCCGTGAAAGACGTTGGAGTAGTGCCGCAACGGGTTCCAGTCCGAAGCCATCGACAGGAACTTGCCCAGATACGGCTTGCTGATATCCAGGACGTACTCGTGGGGCAGGTCATCGGGGACGCAAAGGCCCCGGCTGGGGTTATCGAGCATCCATCTGCACGCAGCGACCACGGAAATGGCCACTTGCATGGTGGTGGCGTTCTGATGGGGAACCAGACGCCGGGACTCTTCGATATCGAGGTCCGAGCCGCACCACCACGACTGGTACGGGTGCCCCATGACAAGGGCGCCGAGGATGTCAGCCCCGCTGACGATCTCGTCGGTCATGATCCGGATGCGGGGCTGCAGGGTGTAGTCGAGGCCGCGCAACTCATGGAGCGAGGCGATTGCGCAATCGCACGGGCAGTACGCGTAATGAACCGTCGGGCGATAGACCGCCTTGCCGTTCTCCCACACCGTCAGCTTCTCGGCAATGGTAAACGCCTCGCCGTGGCGGACGACCATGCCGACGATGTGGTGGTCCGGCGGCACCCAGCTGACGACCAACGTATTGATCCCCATGCGCGCCAGGCAGATCTGGCTCCTCGGTCCGTCGGAGTGTTCGAACGCCAGGGCCGGAAGTTCTCGTTCGTGAGTGCCCCAGCCCATCTCGGCCGTGGTGGTCCCTTCCTCCCGGAAGCCTTCGACGCTCCATGTGTTGACGAATTCGTTCACCTCTTTGGGGCAGTTGGTGATCTGCGTGTCCCGCTCGCTGCAATGAATCACTTTGACGCCGAGCTGTTTGGCGAGGTGGTTGAACTCCCTCGCCGCGGCACTGTGCGCGATCTGCTCTGCTCTGGCGCTATCGAACTTGCGATCTGCCAGAGCCTGCTTGGCGATGTCCAGAAGAGCGTGCTTGGTGAAATGGCTGATCAGACCGGGGTTTGCGCCGTGCTCGACGACCGCCGTCGGGCCGGGGCCCCGCCACGACGCGGTCATGCGCCGCAGTTTCATGTGACGCCAGTAGAGTGTCCGCTCGGTCGGGTGCTTGTGCTCGGCCCCGGCGTACGGATCCCAAACCTCGACCGACGTGTTGATGTACAGCACGCCGTGGTCGTGGCACCACTGGACGATCTCGCCGCAGTCGATGTTCCAGGCGAGATCGATCAGGAGGTCCCCGGCTGAGACCTGCTCGCCGAGCAGCGCGCCGAGATTCTCGGGCGTCACACGATTCCTGACGAAGACGACGCCCTTCTCGATCCAAGGCTTCAGCACTCTGTCGTCCGGATCAAAGTCCATGATGGTGATGCGCTTCGGATCGACGTCGAAGTGCCGGAGTAGGATTGGCAGTGTGCACCGTGCGACAGCTCCAAAGCCGACCATCAGGATTCGGTGAGCGAATTGTGCCATTCGGTCGGGGCTCCCCGTCGTCATGAGAGTTTTTTCACCAGCACCTTGGAGTTGCGGCCGCTCTGGTCGTATTTCTCGCGACGCGCGGGCGGCAGATCATCGGGAGTGGCTTCCTGAAAGCCGCCCTGGGACTGAAAGTATGTGAAGGCTTGAGTCGAGAGCGCCAGCAGTTCCCGCAGACCCAGCTCGCGCGCCCGGTCCTCTACGAACTGAATCAGCTTCCGCCCAATGCCCTGGTTCTCATGCGGTGAGCTGACGTAGAGGCACGCCAGCTCGCCTTGATTCTGTTCCGGGTAGACGTGCAGGGCGACGCAGGCCACCGGATTCCTGTCGATATCGAACATGTAGTAGTCGCTGAGGTTTTTTTCAATCATCGTCCTTGTGCGCTTCACCAGCTCCTCGGCCTCGACGGCCTGCTTGGTCAGCAACTGAATGGCCCGTATGTCCTTTTTCTTGGCCGGCCGGATGTGCTCGTATTCGTTCGCATGAATCAGCGTGCCCAGACCCTGGTTCGAGAACACCTCCCCAAGCACGCCTTCGTCCATCGTGCCGCTGATGACGTGGACGCGCTGAACGCCAGCATTGCACGCAGAGACGGCGTGTTGCGCCTTGGAGAGCATCTCGGGCGCGAAGGATGCGGCGTCCTGATGGACGAGCCGTGCCAGTTCGCTGACAAGGATCTGTCGGAGCGGCTCCCCGCGGTAGTAGAGGCCATCCTGAGACATGACGAACACCAGCTTGATGGCCTTCAGCTGTTCCGCCACTGCGAGCGCTACGCTGTCGGAATTCAATCGATACGTCTTCCCCTCGCCGTCGAAGCCGAGCGGCGGAATGACTGGGACCACTCCCTGGGAGAGCAGCGACTGAAGCAGATCCGCATCGATGCGCTCGACCCTCCCTCCGAACAGATGGTCCACGCCGTGAATGATGCCGACCGGGCGAGCGACGATCACGTTTGCAACCGCGGCCCGCAGATCGTTCGCCGCAAGACCCTTGAGCACCTCGTGGGTCAGGCGGGTGGCAGCCGTAATCGCGAGGTCGAGGGTGACGGCATCGGTGACGCCCGCACCCAGATAATCCGAGGCTTCGACCCGACGCTCTTCGGCGAGCG
>Ga0306926_10003959_pt1 | contig 15472 bp, 14 predicted proteins | sample flu12Cox44000178_FD_203759 | JGI IMG/M metagenome (GOLD analysis project Ga0306926, IMG submission 203759) | Lab enrichment of tropical soil microbial communities from Luquillo Experimental Forest, Puerto Rico - flux8day.12C.oxic.44.000.178 (v2)... | ecosystem: Environmental > Terrestrial >...
GGCGTCGACCACCTCGTCGGAGATGCGGTCGCAGACCTTGTCGGGATGACCTTCCGAAACCGATTCGCTGGTGAACAGATAGCTCGAACGCGACACGGACGATCTCCCCGCAGGACGCGAACCCGCTCGCGCCACCTCACAGGCGTGTTCTTGCAGCGGGGCTGCGTGCGGTCAAGGTGTGGACGGAAAGGGGTGGAGGAAGGGTGGGCAGGGCCCAGACGGGACGGCGGCGGGAGCGTGCGGCGGGGTGGGCTATTTTTTCTCTTTGACCTCGACGTCTTCCCCGGCAATCTGCTGGACGAGATCGACGATACGGCGGCGCAATTTCGCATCCTTGATGCGCATGAACGCCTTGGTCAGCGAGAGGCCATCGGAGGTCGCGAGAAAATCGGACACATAGGCGGGAGAAGGAGCTTCATGCATCCCCACCGCCGGCTCGAATTCGCCCGCGACGATCGGGGCGCCCTCGAAAAAGAACGCGACCGGCACCTGAAGGATCAGGGATATCTGCTGGAGGCGGCTGGCGCCGATGCGATTTGTTCCCTTTTCATATTTTTGGACCTGCTGGAAGGTCAATCCGAGTGCGTCACCGAGCTTCTCCTGGCTCATCCCCAGCATCATTCGACGCATGCGTACCCGGCTACCTACATGCTTGTCGATCGGGTTGGGAGCCTTCTTTGCCATCCACGTTCTCCTTGTACATCCCCGAGAAATAAAGAGTTTCGGGGTCATGCACCTGACACAACCAAAGCGCAACCTGTCATTTTCCCGCACCAAGTCAAAGAATGGGGGAACAATTGAAAATTAGTGTTAAATTTGAAATTATATGCAGTTTTAGGACAATCAGACTTACGTATCACTATACACGTTTTCGTTGAGTTTTACAACCATTTCCATTGACGCAGGCCCGCGATCACGGCCGCCAGGAACGTCAGCGCAATCGCGATCCACAACCAAAAGTCGCCGTTTCGTGCGTAGATCGTGGCGGCAATTGGTCGCGGCAACCCCGCATCCAGGATACCCTCGCTACCCAGCGGAAGCGAACGCACGATGCGACCCAACGGGTCGACCACCGCCGAAACCCCGCTATTGGCCGCCCTCACCAGCGGCAGCCCCTCTTCGATTGCCCGCACGCGAGCCTGCTGAAGGTGCTGATAGGGCCCGGAACTGATGCCGAACCAGGCATCATTGGTGACATTCAGGAGCCAGCCTGGGCGCTCCCCCCGCGGCACAGCCTCGCCGGGAAATATGACCTCGTAGCAAACCAGCGGCAGCATCTCCGGCGCGGGCAGCACCGCCATCCGGCGGCGCCTTTCGCCGGCGAGAAAGCCGCCCTGGACCTTGGTCAGTTGCATCAAGCCGAGGCGCTCGAGGAGATTTTGGAACGGCAGATATTCGCCGAATGGAACGAGATGGAGCTTGTCATAGATCGAGAGGATCGAGCCGGTATGGTCGATCACATAGATCGAATTATAGGCACGCAATCCCTGGATGCCCGTGATGGGTTCGGCGACGCGGGCGGCGCCGGTAATGAGAAGGGTGTTCGCCGGCAGCATGCCGGCGATCGCCGCAAGCGCATCAGGTTCGCGGGCGAGGAAGAACGGAAATGCGGATTCGGGCCAGATCAGGTGGGTGACGTTGCCGAGGCTCGCGTCCGGCCCGGCGACACGTTCGGAGAGTCCCACATAGTGCCGCATCACCTCGTTCTTCGCGCTGTAATTGAATTTCACGTCCTGCTGCAGATTGGGCTGCATGATGCGCAGGCGCACGCCGGGGACTGATTCGGTCGGATTGAGCGCGAGCCGTATGGCGCCGAAAGCTGCGAGCGCCGCCAGCACCGTGACCGCGCCGAGCACCGGTGCCCATCGCCGGTCCTTGATGACGTCCGCCAGCACCGCCGGACTCGCGAACACCGCGACCGCGATGAAGGTGAGGCCCCAGACGCCGACCACCGAGGCGCTCTGCGCCAGCGCCAAGGGGGTGGTCAGCGCATAGCCGAAGGCATTCCAAGGAAATCCGGACAACACATGGCCGCGCAGCCATTCGCTCGAGGTCAATGCGGCGGCGAGCGTGAGCAGGCGCAACGGCCCCGGCGTCCACAGCGCCCGCGACAGCGCAACACCGAGGCCCGTGAAGACGGCGAGCCCGGCGGGCAGGATCGTAACCGCGACCGGCAGCAGCCAGCCGAACGTCTTGGCATCGACGAGGAATGCATAGCCGACCCAATAGAGGCCGGTGAGGAAATAGCCGAATCCGAACCACCAGCCGGTCACGAATGCGGCCCCGACACGGCCCCATCGCCCGGCCGCGGCGCTGTCGATCAGCCATACCAACGGCGGGAACGTCACGAACAGCGCGGGCCAGAAATCAATCGGCGCCATGGCGAGCGTCGATGCCGCCCCGGCCAAGCACGCGATCGCCGCCCGGCGCCAACCCCAGGACAGGATCACCGGTTGGGCCAGGCGGAACCAATTCACGGCTGGGATGTCGCTCCGCCCGGCGGCTCGGACTCGGCCGCAGCAATGGCGGGTGCCGGCTCCTCCTTGTCCGGCGCCATGGCCGGGGTGGCAGGAATGCGCGCCTCGGGGCGGCGGGCCGTATTGCGCTCTGCCCCGCGGCGGCGCTCCTTGCTCGGATAGATGCGCACGCGCTTGACCCGGCGCGGATCGGCATCGAGGATTTCGATCTCGAAAGCGCCGGGACCGGGCACCAGCTCGCCGCGCACCGGCACACGGTCGACCAGGGTGACGATGTAGCCGGCGACGGTGTCGACCTCTTCGGCGGCCTTGCCGACATCGAATTCGGGGCCGATCACCGCGACCGCCTCTTCGAGGCTTGCGCGGCCGACCGCGACGAATGAGCCGTCGCTCTGGCGGATCACGGTCTTCGCGGCCGCCTCGTCGTGCTCGTCGTCGATCTCGCCGACGATTTCCTCGACGATATCCTCGATCGACACGATCCCTTCGCTGCCGCCATATTCGTCGATGACCAGCGCGAGATGAATGCGGGTCGCCTGCATCTTGGCGAGCAGATCGATGGCGGGCATCGACGGCGGCACGAACAGGATGGTGCGGATGATCTTGGTGGCCGACAGCGGCATAGCGAGGTCGATGGCGGCGAGATCGAGGCCGGACGGATGCGGCACGCCGCGCGCGGATTCGGATTCCGGACCGACCGCAGCCTGCGTCATCATGAAGGCGATCATGTCGCGGATGTGCACCATCCCGACGGGATCATCGAGGGTGTCGTTGTAGACCACGAGGCGCGAATGGGCGGCGTCCTTGAACACCTTCAACAGGTCGCCCAGCGGAACGTCCTGCTGCACGGCGACGATGTCGGTTCGCGGCACCATGACATCGTCGACCCGGCGCTCGCGCAGGCTCAGGATGTTCTTGAGCATCCTGCTTTCTTCCGGCGAGAAGCCGGTCTCGGCGCCTTCGCCCTCGAGCAACACCTGAAGGTCGGAGCGGATCGAGGTCGGGCTCCAGCCGAACACCGCCCGCAGCAGCCGGTTCAGCCAGGATTCCGGATTCTCCCGCGTCGTGCTGCCGGAGCGCCGTGCCGATCCCGGAAAGTCGCGCTGGCCGGTGCTGGCGGGGACCGAATCGCTGGTCGATCGCGGATAGCTGTCGGGCATGGCACCGGTTTCAAGCATCGCGGACGGCATAGGGATCGGGAATGCCCAGGGAGGCCAGGATATCGCGTTCCAACTGCTCCATCCGTTCGGCCTCGTCGTCGGTCCCGTGATCGTACCCCAAAAGATGCAGAAAACCATGGACCGCCAAATGGGCGAGGTGCCGAGATACCGGCTGCCCCTGCTCCTGCGCCTCCCGGATGACGGTTTCGCAGGCGATCGCGATGTCGCCGAGATGGGCGGGCGCCGCGGGATCGCCGGCCGGCGGCGCTGGAAACGACAGCACGTTGGTCGGCTCGTCGCGGCCGCGCCAGCGCGCATTGAGCGCCGCGATGACCGCGTCGTCGCACAGCAGCACCGAGACCTCCGCATCTGGATCGGCGGTGCCCTCGACCGCGGCCGCCTGCGCAATGGCGCGGCGCACGGCCGCTTCGGCGCCGGGCTGCGCGTCCCATTGCGGCGATTCCGTAAGGACATCGACCGTGAGACCTTGCGGTGTGGTAGGCACCGAAGCGGCCTTCATTCCTGCCCGCTCGCCTTTCCGCCCGTCTTTTCACCGGCCTTCCCGTCCGTCTTGCCGCTTGAACGGGTGCCGGCAGGGGGATCATAGGCAGCGACGATCCTCGCCACGAGATCGTGGCGGATCACGTCTTTGTGGGTGAACACCACTTGGCCGATGCCCTCGACCTCGGCAAGCAGCCGCACCGCCTCAATCAGGCCGGAGGCTTGGCCGGACGGCAGGTCGATTTGGCTCGGATCTCCGGTGATGATCATACGGCTGTTCTCGCCGAGCCGCGTCAGAAACATCTTCATCTGCATCGACGTGGTGTTCTGCGCCTCGTCGAGAATGATAACGGCATTGGACAGCGTGCGGCCGCGCATGAACGCCAGGGGCGCGATCTCGATCTCGCCGGTCTGCAGGGTGCGCTCGACGATGCGGGGGTCCATCAGGTCGGCCAGGGCGTCATAGATCGGGCGCAGGTAGGGATCGACCTTCTCGCGCAGGTCGCCGGGCAGGAAGCCCAGCCGTTCGCCCGCCTCCACCGCCGGCCGCGACAGGATGATGCGATCGACTTCCTTGCGCTCGAACAGGGCGATGGCGTGGGCCACCGCGAGCCAGGTCTTGCCAGTGCCGGCAGGGCCGATGCCGAACACCATCGGATGGCGGCGCAAGGCGCGGATATAGGCATCCTGCACGGCGGTGCGGGCGCGCACCGGGCGCTTGCGCAGGTTGATCTCCTCGAACGTCGTGCGCGACGCGGTGGGGTCGAAGTCGAACAGCGAACCCTGGGCGATGGCGAGGCGAATCGCACCCTCGACATCGCCGGTGACGAGATCGCGGCCGCGCTTGAGCTGCTCGTAAAGGCCTTCGAGCACGCGGCGGGCGCGCTCGCAGCCGTCTCGGCTGCCTTCGAGGGTGACATGATTGCCGCGCTGCTCGGCGACGATGCCGAGGCGGCGCTCGATCAAAGCGAGGTTCTGGCCATATTGGCCGAACAGCGCCGAGGCGAGGCGGTTGTCGTCGAAGGCCACGACGAGCTGGGTCGCGGCTTCCGCCGGTGCGGCAGGGATGACCGATCCGGGATCGGCTGCGCGTCTCGCCAAATGAATCAGGCTCCCGTTGCGGCCGGCGCCGGCTCCCGCTCGCGCGCGGAGGGCAAGGCGCCGAACAGGCTGTTCGACCCGACGCCGGTGATTCCCACCGTCGCGATCTCACCGATCAATGATGACGGTGCCATGACTTGCACCGGCTGCAAATAAGGCGAACGCCCGACGATCTGCCCGGGCAGGCGGCCCGGTTTTTCGAACAGGACTTCGAGGCTCTTTCCGGCGCAAGCCCGGTTGAAGGCATGTTGATGGCGATCGATCGCCGCCTGCAGCCGGGCGAGCCGCTCGACCTTGACCGCTTCATCGACCTGGTCGTTGCGCTCGGCCGCGGGAGTGCCGGGCCGCGGGGAATATTTGAACGAATAGGCCCCGGCATAACCGACCTCCTCGACCATGCGTAGCGTGTCGCGGAAATCCGCCTCGGTCTCGCCGGGAAAGCCGACGATGAAATCCGAGGTGAAGGCGATGTCGGGCCGCACGGCGCGCAACCGGGCGACGACGCGGAGGTAGTCGGCGCCGGTGTGGCGGCGGTTCATGGCGGCGAGGATGCGGTCGGAGCCCGACTGCACCGGCAGATGCAACTGGGGCATCAGCGGCGCCAAGTCGCGATGCGCGGCGATGAGGCCCTCGTCCATGTCGCGGGGATGGCTGGTGGTGTAGCGCAACCGCCGCACCCCCGGCACCGCGGCGACCGCGTGCAACAGGTCGCCCAGCGTCGCCGGGCCGGCCGGCCCCGCGCCGTGATAGGCATTGACGTTCTGGCCGATCAAGGTGATCTCGCGCACCCCGGCCGCAGCGAGGTGGTGGGCCTCGGCGACGATCTTGGCCACCGGCCGCGACACCTCGGCGCCGCGCGTATAAGGCACCACGCAGAAGGTGCAGAACTTGTCGCAACCTTCCTGAACGGTGACGAAAGCGGTAACCCCGCGGCCGCGGATCGCGGCATGCGAAGGGGGCGCGAGATGGTCGAACTTATCCTCGGCCGGAAATTCCGTGGCGACCACCTTGGCCCCGCCCGCGGCCTGGGCCAGCAGGTCGGGGAGCCGGTGGTAGCTCTGGGGGCCCACCACGAGGTCGACCAGCGGCGCGCGGCGGACGATCTCCTCGCCTTCCGCCTGGGCGACGCAGCCGGCAACCGCGACCGTGAGGCTGCGGCCCTCGTGCGCCGCCGCATCCTTGAGCTTGCGGACGCGGCCGAGCTCCGAATAGACCTTCTCGGCGGCCTTCTCGCGGATATGGCAGGTGTTGAGGATGATGAGATCGGCATCCTCGGCATCGGCTTCGGCGTATCCCGCGCGCGCCAAGAGGTCGGCCATACGATGGGAATCGTAGACGTTCATCTGGCAGCCATAGGATTTGACGTGAAGCTTGCGTAGCCCGCCGGTCACCGTTGCGATCTATCCCTGGTTGCGCCCGTTACCAAAATACCAAGGCGCTGCAAATCATGGCGATTCCGTCGCGCCTGATAGACCCGCGCCCGCCGCGCTGCCGTCATAACGCCTTTCGCGGCAAAAAGGAATTGCGGTGCCGCGGCTGCTGTAGGGCGGGTTCGCTTTAACCCGCCGTCCGCCAACCCCCCATGACGCCCGCCTTGATCCGTCCTGCCGGCTGAAACAACAATGGCCCACGGCATGTGCCGCGGGCCATCTTCACGAGCGGCCGAGATCAGCGCGCGTCGGCGTTGCGCTGCCGGTTGGCGAGATAGAAATAGCCGATCCGATTGTTGGGCGGCGAGCCGTACCAGAAGCGGCCGTCCTTATCGAGGAAGAAGTCGCGCATGCCGTTGTCGACATAAGGCATTGGGAATTCCGTCACCTTGCCGGTGTCGGGATCGAGCCGACCGAGCACGTCGATGTGCTCCGCCGAGTACCACAACTTGTGGTCGGGCGCGATGCCGAGCGCATAGGGCGCCGACTTCGAATGCGGCAGCGGGAACTCCTTGAACGTCTCCTTCTCCGGATCGAAGCGGCCGATCTTGCCATCGGTGTATTCGGCGAACCAGACCATGCCGTCGGTATCGACCTGAATGCGCCGCGGTCGCTCCCGGGTCGGCGGGATGTATTTGGTCACCTTCAGCGTGACGGGATCGACCTTGCCGATGGCCCCGGTCTTGGTCATCTCGGTGAACCAGACCGTGCCCTTCTGGTCGAGCGCGATGCCGTAGGAGGTCGGCACTTCCGTGATGTGGGTATAAGTCGCCGTCTTGGGATCGAACCGCGTCAATCCGCCGGTCGACCAGATCGATCCGTCCGGGTGAATGCGGATGGTGTGCTTGCGCCAGTCGTCTTGGAATTCGGTGATTTTCTGGGTCACGGGGTCCCAGTGGCCGAGCTTCTTGGAGCCGGCCTCAGTGATCCAGACCGAACCGTCCGGCGCCGGCACGGCCGAATGGATCAGCGCCGGGCCGAGATTGGGCGCGGGGAATTCCTTGATCTCGCCGGTCGAGGGCTGGAGCCGCGCCACCTTGTTGGCGGCGCCGTATTCGGGAATCCAGAAATAGCCGTCCTTGTCGGGATTGGCCGTCCACGGGAAACGGCTCGGGCCCGGCATTTCGAAGTCCACATAGACGATCTTGAGCGCCTCGTCGGGAAACGTGATCAGCGTGTCTTTGTAGGCGGGCAGGTCGGCCGGCGATTTCGGCAGCGGCGAATTCTCGCCGAACATGGTCGTGAGATAAGAGATCACGTCCTCGGCCTGCGCGTCGGAAAAGCCCTGGCGGTCGGCGAGCGAGGAGCGCATCGCCTCCCGCATGAAGCTGACTCGGTCGCGCCAGCCGTCTTCGTCGCGCACGGTCGCCGCCATCCTCGACTGGAAGCCGTGGCAGCTCATGCAATTGTCGAACAGGGTCTTCTTGCCGCGCGCCTCCGGCAGCAGCACCCGGCCCTGATCGATCGAAATGTCGGTCCAGCGGATCGGCGCCTTCTGCAGGGCGAAATCGTGGGACATGTTCTGATCGGCGTCGAGCTTCACGCCGGCCTTGACGTCGGCCTTGTAGCCGACCGTGCGCACCAGCAGGCGGTAATCGCCGGCCGGCAGGTTTTCCACGACATAGCGGCCCTGATTGTCCGACAGCACGCTGACGGTCATCTTCAGGCCGGCATGGCGAGCCTGGACGAAGGCGCCGCGGAACGGTGCGCCGTCGGGGCCCGTCACCGTACCGGTGATGGTCGCTGCGTCGGCAATGGGCGCTGCCAACAGCAGAGCTAAGATTCCAAGAGGACCGAATGACCGCATGGCATTTCCTCGCATTTTATTTTTGAGAGCTGCCGAACTTTATCGCGGCCGGTTCACCAGCACCAGCCCGGCGACAACGAAGATCGCCGCCACCGCGAAGGTCGGGGTGAGTGGATCACCCATGATGAAGTGACCGGCTGCTACCCCGAACAGCGGGGTGAGGAAGCTCAGCGCCGACAGCCGGCTGGCGGAATATTTGACCACCAGGGCAAACCACACCGTGAAGGTGATGCCGAGCCCCCAGAAGGCCTGGTAGGCGAGCCAGCCGAGCGCGACCGGGCCGGGCCACCGCTCCACGTGTTCGCCGAACAGCGCGGCGCCGAGGCCGAGAAACAGCGCCGACATCACGAGTTGATAGGATGTGGTCTTCTCCGTCGGCGCCCTCGCCAGCACGGTGCCCTTGATGACCAGGGTGGTCGCCGCCCAGAACAACCCCCCGGCGATCAGAAGGGCGTCGCCTGCGAGCGTGCGGAGATCGACAGTCGGGTCCGGCACGCCCACGGCGACGGAGATGCCGATGAACGACAGCGCAAGTCCGCTCCATTGCAGCGGCGACAAGCGCTCATGCAGAAAAATCCGCGCTCCGAGCGCGATGAAGATCGGCGCGGTGTAGACGAACACGACGGCGCGGCTCGCGGTGGTCCAGACGAGGCCGCGATAGATGAAGATGAACTCCAGTCCGAACAGCGCGCCGGCGGTGAGGCCCGCAACGAGCGTGCCGTCGCGCGCGGTGAGTCGGACACCGCGCAGCCGCGCCGTCGCGAACACAACCGGCAGGGCACCGAGCGAACGCAACAGGCCCTGGGTCAGCGGCGGAACGTCAGGGAGGGCGAGTTTGACCGCGACCTGATTGAGGCCCCAGCTCAGGCACAAGATGATCATCAGTCCAGTGGCGATCGCGTCCAGCGGGCGGCCCGCCGAAGGATGTTTCGCGCGGGGCCCTTCCGTCTGCACGGCCGTGAAAGCCGGGTCCGGCGGTTTTGGCATTGTCGTACCAGGTCTGTGCAAATTAGATGTTGCGACGCAACATGGGGACAGGCAGTTTACGCCTCCCCAAGTGCTGCGTCAGGACTCGCCATGAAAGAACAAAAAATTTCCGCAGCGCTCGGCTTCGGCGCCCGTCCGGCCGCGGTCGAGACGCCCCGATGAGCGACGCCGCAATCCCCGCGGCGGCACCGGTTGCCAAGAAGGGCATCAATCTCGCCCTGCAGGGCGGCGGCGCCCACGGCGCCTTCACCTGGGGCGTGCTCGATTATCTGCTCGAGGACGGGCGGTTGGCGATCGAGGGCATCTCGGGGGCCTCGGCCGGCGCGATGAATGCGGTGATGGTCGCCGACGGCCTCGCCCGCGGCGGCCCCGAAGTCGCGCGCACCCGGCTCGCCGACTTCTGGCGCGCCGCCAGCATCGACGGCGACCTGCCGGCGATCCAGCGCGAGCTCATCGAGCGCCTGTTCACCTTCGTCCCGCTCGAGGGCTCGCCGATACAGGCCTGGTTCGATGCGATATCGCACTACTTCTCGCCTTACGACCTCAACCCGCTCAATATCAATCCGCTGAAGAGTCTCATCGAGCGATTCGTCGATTTCGACGCCGTGCGCGCCTGCACGCAGCTTGCGCTGTTCGTCTCCGCGACCAATGTGACAACCGGGCGCCTGCGGGTCTTTCCGCGCGAAAAGATCACCGCCGACGTCGTGATGGCGTCGGCCTGCCTGCCGCTGCTGTTCAAGGCGGTCACGATCGACGGCGTGCCCTATTGGGACGGCGGGTATCTCGCCAACCCCGCGATCTTCCCGCTGTTCCACTCCACCCGCACCGAGGACGTGCTGATCGTCCAGATCAACCCGCTGGAGCGCAGCGAGGTGCCGACCTCGACACATGACATCGTCAACCGCGTCAACGAGATCAGCTTCAACTCCTCACTCGCCTCGGAATACCGCGCGATGGAATTCGTCGCCCGCCTGATCGACCGCGGCCATCTCCAGCGCGGCATCGGACCCGGCAAGTATCGCCGCATCAATGCCCACCGCATCGTGCTCGGCGAGGACCAGAAATCCTATGCGGCCGACACCAAGCTCTCGACGGACTACGACTTCTTTCGCATGCTCCATGCCGGCGGCCGCCGTGCCGCGCAGCACTTCCTCGACGAGCATTTCGACGACATCGGCCGGCGCAGCACCTTCGACCTGCGCGCCGAGGCCCAGGCGGAGTGGGCATGATGGCGAAGGCGATCACCACCATCGCGACGGCGGCGACAGGCGCCGCAAGCCTCGAGATCGTCATCGCCGACATCACCGCGCTCGACCTCGATGCCATCGTCAATGCCGCCAACTCTTCGCTGCTCGGCGGCGGTGGGGTCGACGGCGCAATCCACCGCGCCGCGGGTCCCGACCTCGTCGCGGAATGCCGCACGCTGGGCGGTTGTGCCCCCGGCGCCGCCAAGATCACCCGCGGCTACCGCCTGCCGGCACGCCACGTGATCCACACCGTCGGACCGGTGTGGCGGGGCGGCGGCCACGGCGAGGACGATCTCCTCGCCTCGTGCTACCGCGCCTCGCTGGCGCTCGCCGGCGATCACCGGCTGACATCGATCGCCTTTCCTGCGATCTCCACGGGAATCTACCGTTTCCCCGCCGATCGTGCCGCCGGGATTGCCGTCGCGACGGTCACCGCGGCACTTGCCGGCACGCCGGGTTTGCAGCGCGTGATGTTCTGCTGCTTCGACGGCACGGCCGCAGAACATCACGAGGCGGCATTCCGGATGCAGGGACTGAAGTTGCGCTACGCGCCCGGCGCTTGATGACGCAGGCTACAGCAAAATTCTTTGTCATCGCCCGGCTTGACCGGGCGATCCAGTAGCCACTTACCTGGAGTACTGGATTGCCCGGTCAAGCCGGGCAATGACATCGGTAGAATTTGCGCACATCGGAAATGGGACTGCAGCTCACCCCTTCGCCTCGACCTCCTTGAAGGCCTCACGGGCGATGCGGAAGGCATCGACGCCGCAGGGAATGCCGGCATAGATCGCGACCTGGATCATCACCTCGCGGATCTCCTCCTTGGTGACGCCGTTGTTGAGCGCGCCCTTGACGTGCAGCTTCAATTCGTGGGGCCGGTTGAGGATGCTGATCATGGCGATGTTGAGCATGCTGCGGGTCTTGCGCGGCAGGCCGTCGCTGCCCCAGGCGGCGCCCCAGCAATATTCGGTGACGAGTTCCTGGAACGGCCGATTGAAATCGTCGGCGTTCTTCATCGACGCCTCGACATAATCCTTGCCGAGCACGGCGGTGCGGACTTCCAAACCCTTGTCGAACCTCGCCTTGTCCATGGGGAATTCCTCTGCTTGCGATCCTGGAGCGCCGGTGTGCGGCGCATGCGATGGATGCGATGTTACTCGTTCCGAGCGGCCTTGGCTGCGGCAACAGCGGCGAACTCCCTGCGCAGGCGCTCGGTGTGCTCGCCCAGCGCCGGGACGGCGCCATAGCCTCCTGCGTGACGGTGCGGCGGCGCCGGATAGGACACCGGGCCGGACGGCGTCTCGACCGTGATCCGATGCAGGTGCGGATGCACGGCGAGCGCCGCCATGTCGCTCACGCGGGCGAACGCGATTTCCGCGGCGGCGAGCTTCGCGGCGAGCACCTCGAAGTCGTTGGCGCCGAACACGGCGGCGACCCGCCCATCGGTCTCGGCGCGGCGCTTGACCCGCTCGACGGTGGTGGCGAAAGAGGGATCGGCGGCCAGCGCCGCGTCCGCCAGCACGTCCTTCGCCAGCACCCGCCATTCGCGATCATTCTGGATCGAGATCAGGATATCGACGCCGTCGCGGCTCTTGAACACGCCGTAGGGCGAGATGGAGGGGTGGGCGAGGCCGATGCGCTTCGGCGTGCGGCCGCCTTCGTGCTGGAGCAGCGGCACTGTCATCCAGTCGGCCATGGCATCGAACATGGAGATCGAGATGTCGGCGCCCACCCCGCTGCGCGCCCGCGCCAGCAAGGCCTCCAGGATCGCCTCATAGGCGTTCATCCCGGCAGCGATGTCGACCACGGAGACGCCGACCCGTGCCGGCGCTTCCGGCCCGCCGGTGACCGAGGCGAGGCCCGCCTCCGCCTGGATCAGCAAGTCATAGGCCTTGCGCTCGGCATAAGGCCCGCTCGCGCCATAGCCCGACACCGAGCAGGTGATGAGCGCCGGATAGTCGCGGCGCAGGCGGTCGAGGCCGAAGCCGAGCTTCGCCACCGCGCCGGGCTTGAGGTTCTGCACGAACACGTCGGCCTTCGACAGCATTGCCTCCAGCACGGCCTTGTCCGCGGCCTGCACGAGATCGAGCACGACCGATTCCTTGCCGCGATTGAGCCACACGAAATAGGCGCTTTCGCCGTGGACGAGTTCGTCATAGCCGCGCGCGAAGTCACCTTCAGGCCGCTCGATCTTGATGACGCGGGCGCCTGCATCGGCGAGCCGGCAGGTGCACATCGGCGCCGCCACCGCCTGCTCCAGCGACACGACGAGGAGCCCGGCGAGGGGCCGCGTTTCGTACTGATCCCTCCCCGTGTTCGGGGAGGGCGAGGCGGGGTTCTTTCTTGCTTCCATAAATACGCCCGTGCCCCACTCGACCTCGCTTCGCTAGGTCACCCTCCCCGAAGTTGGCCGAAGTTGGGGAGGGAAAAGCGGCTCACCCCCAGATTTCATCGGCCAGTTCGACGATCATGGCGAGCTTTGCCCATTGCTCGTCCTCGGCCAGGGTGTTGCCGTCCTCGGTGGAGGCGAACCCGCATTGCGGGGACAGGCAGAGCTGATCGATGTCGACGAACTTCGTCGCCTCCTCGATGCGCCGCTTGAGGTCGTCCCGGCTTTCGAGCACGCCGGTCTTCGAGGTCACGAGCCCCAGCACCACCGTCTTGCCCTTGGGCACGAAACGCAGCGGCTCGAACCCGCCGGCGCGGGAGGAGTCATATTCCATGAAATAGCCGTGCACCTTGATCTCGTTGAACAGCATTTCCGCGATCGGCTCGTAGCCGCCGGTGGCGACGAAAGTCGAGCGGAAATTACCGCGGCACAGATGCATGGTGATGGTCATGTCGGCGGGAATGTCGGAGATCGCCGCATTGATCATTCCGGCATAGGTGAGCGGCAGGGTCGCGGGATCGTCGCCGCGCGCACGCACCTGCTCGCGCAGCGCGGGATCGCAGAGATAGGCGAGGTTGACCTCGTCGAGCTGGAGATAGCGGCAGCCGGCATCGGCAAAGCCGCGCACGACCTTGCGATAGGTGGTACCGAGATCGCGATAGAAGCCTTCCATGTCGGGATAGAGCGACTCCGGCACCGCCTCACGCCCGTAGCGGAAATGCAGGGTCGAGGGCGACGGGATCGTCATCTTCGGCACCGCTTTGGTGTTGGCCTTGGTATGGGCGGCGACGAACTTGAAATGCTCGATCATCGAGTGGCCGGAAAACGCGCCGAGCTTGCCCTTGAGGCGGAGCAGGATCGGCCGCGGCTGCGGCCCCTGGAACTTGAACTTGCGTTCGCCGTAATAGGACTCGACGCCGTCGAGGCCGACCAGGAAATCGGTCTGCCAGGACGCCCGGCGGTATTCGCCGTCGGTGATCGATTTCAGGCCGACGGCCTCCTGGCGGCGGATCAGCGCGACGATCTCCTCGTCCTCAATGGCGCGCAAATCGTCGGCGCCGATCTCGCCACGCTCGTGCCGGCCGCGCGCTGCCTTGAGCGCGGCCGTGCGCAACAGGCTGCCGACATGATCGGCGCGGAACGGCGGCATGCGCCTCGTGATCGACGTCATCGACCCCATACCTCCTGGGCGATCTCCACGGCCATGCGAAGCTTCGCCCACTGCTCGTCCTCGGCGAGCACATTGCCTTCCTCGGTCGAGGCAAAGCCGCATTGCGGGGACACCGCGAACTGTTCGAGCGGAGCGAAGTTCGCGGCCTCGTCGATGCGGCGCTTGATGTCGTCCTTGTTTTCGAGCGCCCCGACCTTGGAGCTGATGAGGCCCAGCACCACGACCTTGTCGCCCTTGGGCAGGAACCGCAGCGGCTCGAAGCCGCCGGCGCGCTCGGTGTCGTATTCGAGGAAGTAGCCGTCGTAATTGCAGCCCGCAAGCAGGTTTTCCGCCACCGGTTCGTAGCCGCCGGACGCGATCCAGGTGGAGCGGAAATTGCCGCGGCAGACATGGGTGGTGATGGTCATGTCGGCCGGCTTGCCGGCGAGCGCCTGGTTGATGACGGCCATGTAGGTTGCCTTGAGACGGTCGGCATCGAGCCCCCGCTCGCGCGCCTTCCTCATTTCCACGTCGGAGCACAGATAGGCCCAGGCGGTGTCGTCGAATTGCAGGTAACGACAGCCGGCGTCGTAGAAGGCACGCACCGCCTTGCGATAGGCCGCGCAGAGATCATCAAAGATGGCGTCATGGTCGGGATAGGCGGCCTTGGCGACCGCGCCGGGCTCGATGCGGAAATGCAGCACGTTGGGGCTCGGTATGGTCATCTTCGGCATGACCTTGGCATGCGCCTTGAGGAACTTGAAGTGCTCCAGCATCGGATGATCCGAGAATCCGATCTTGCCGGTGACGCGCACGCCCAGGGGCTTGGTCTGCATGCCCTGGAACTGGATGCCGTGGTCGAGCTCGTAGATCTCGACGCCGTCGAGCATGCCGAAGAAATCGAAATGCCACCAGGCGCGGCGAAACTCGCCGTCGGTCGCGAGCTTGAGGCCGATCTCTTCCTGCTTGCGGATGATCTTGCCGATCTCCTGGTCTTCGACCGCCTTGAGCTGCGCGGCCGAGATCGCGCCGCGGGCCGCCTTCTCGCGGGCGTCCTTGAGCGGCGCGGTGCGCAGCAGCGATCCCACATGGTCGGCGCGAAACGGCGGCTTGGTGCGTGCGGTCATGGGCGTCTCCTTCCGTTTCTTGTCTTTTGCGTCACAGCTCACCTTCTTCAAGCCGGGCGATGACAGCGTTTGACGTAAACCACGATTCTATCACTG
>Ga0306926_10003961_pt1 | contig 15471 bp, 14 predicted proteins | sample flu12Cox44000178_FD_203759 | JGI IMG/M metagenome (GOLD analysis project Ga0306926, IMG submission 203759) | Lab enrichment of tropical soil microbial communities from Luquillo Experimental Forest, Puerto Rico - flux8day.12C.oxic.44.000.178 (v2)... | ecosystem: Environmental > Terrestrial >...
CGTGCTGGTATCGATTGGCTGCTCGGTGGCCTTTAGAGACGCACCATGGGCCTTTACTGCGCGAACGATGTCTTGGAGGTCCCCAATGCTGCGCGCCAACCGGTCGATGCGCGTTACCATCAGAACGTCCCCCTTGCGGAGAAATTCCAAGATGGTCCGCAGTTCATCCCGTCCCGCCGTCGTCGTGCCGCTGCGCTTCTCAGACCTGATGATCTCGCAACCGGCAGCGCGCAGGGCATTCTCTTGCAGTTCAAGGTTCTGGTCTGTCGTGCTCACGCGGGCATAGCCGATGACGGGCATGTGGGGTCCTTGTCTCGTTAGGTTCTAGACCCAGAGACAATACCGTCTCAAAATTACTTAGTCAACCCTATTGAGACATCTTCTATGTCTCACGCTGCTGTCTCGCGAGGGTAAACCCCAAAGAGGCAGTCGGCTTCTCACTGCGTTCACCGTTCGGCAACCCGGTGAGGATCTGGTTCGATCGACTGGCACCGTCGTTGAGGTGAGACCGGGGAGCCTGCGGCTCGCGTTTTTCCGCTTGGTCGGTGCGGTCGTCTTAGCACGCGGTGCGCGCATGTCGCGCGTCGACATCGAGCATTACGAGTCGATAGACCACCTAAGGATCATAGTGCCCCTCCGCGCGTCAACTTTTCTCATTTTAACTTCAATTCCGCCCGCCGCGTCCCCATATAGGACCCATGACCTCATGGAAACCGACGTCGAGTCCGACGGCAAAAACTAAGGCTGAGCTACGCGAGATGCTGGCGGAGGCAGTCCGCAATACCCAGCCCCAAACTGAGACGAAGCCCTTGCCTAAGGCCAAGAAGGGTCGCCGGCAGCCACACGAGTGAACCGGCCGGCGAGAGCCCGCCCGTCCGACCGACTGCATGGCGTGTCCAGCGACTGACGCCGTTCGTTGACCGCTGCTTCGCGTTCCCGGCAGAGCTTCCCCACCCGCCCGGCGCTCTCGATCCCTTGCCGCCATTGCGTCGCGACCGCGACCTGCGCCATCTGAACGTGCCAAGATGTCCTGCGGTCTGAGCGCGCCTATTTCACGCCATTCAAGCCCGGCAGCGATACATTTCGAATAGGATCGTGCGAGACCGGCGGCGGTTCGTTCCGGCTCCGGGCGTCGATATCGTCGAGCAGCTGCTGGATGACATCACCGGCGGGGACAGAGACCTCTATCGCCTGTCGAGGTCTTCCATATGCGCGATCAAGCAGCTCGCGGATTGCCGCAATCCTCGCAGTCTCGCTCTTCGCTTTCAGCGCCAAGCGTGCAAGCTCGACAATAGCCGCTGGCGCATGTTGGCGCGCCAGTTCTTGCACCTCGCCGAGAACTTTGGGGCGCCCACCCGGATTGCCACTTTGGCCTTTCCGAAATTTCAATTTTCTTCTCTCTGTTACCGACCTGTTCTCAGGCAACATTATAGCATGTGGAACAGTTCGGTTTTTGAAGATCAGCACGCGCTCGTCGCTCGCGGATCGATCCCGACTTTCTGGCCGAGGAGGGCGTGGACGCGCGCCGTCCGTTTTACCACGATGGGAAGTCTTGGGTTGGGCCGTGAGGGGCGCGGAAGAGATCCAGTCGCTGCAAAAGAAGTTGGCGCCGTTGAAGCGGCCCGACGAGAGCTCTACCTCGACCCTCTCCTCACCAGAGGAAGAACAACCGTAAACAGGAGCTACTCAAACTTCGGGGCGTCTCGACCACCGTACCGAGTAGACCGCCGCGATCGCGTCAAGCGTCGAGACCGCCGATCGAACAGGACCGCAGTGCCCTAAGCGGGTCCAAACTCGGCTATGGCGTTCAAGCCCAATTTATTGGCTCGAAATCACAAGCTTTTCTTTGACCTTTTTCTATATCCCGCTCGCGCGGGGAGTTTTCCCCAACAAAAATGAGGCCAACTTTGTTTGGTCGCTCGCCCGGGGTGGTAACAGATAGCGGGCCTGTGTGCGCGCGCTCGAACGGGTCACCGGCCGGGCGTGCCGAGAATATTGGCTGCATCAGCCGATAGCAGCGCTTATGACCAAGGTGATGCTCGATCTGAGCGGCCATTAGACGCTCGACCTATCCCAGAACGAAGTTTTACGGGGCGCATTATGCTGGAACGGGTTCAAGCTGAGGAAACGATAGCTGCGACCGCTAAAATCACGTGCAATGCCGCGGCCAACATAAACGTCGCGTTTTATCAGAACGCTGTTCCGATTATGCGCGAGCTAGCGGTTGAGAACAGGCTGGGTCGCGACCTGACGGATATTTGCGTCCATCTCGTGGCCGAGCCGCCTTTTCTAACTCCAGGCGTCTGGCGCATCGACGGCATAGCCGACCAAGCAACACACCATATTCGCACTCTCGACCTGAAGCTGGATCCGCAATTTCTTGCCGGCATTAATGCGGCGCGCCGCGGCGAGCTTCGTATTCGCGTCGAAGCGGCCGACGAGTGCATCGCCGAGCATGCCGTCGAGATCAACCTCCTGCCGCCCTCGCATTGGGGTGGCGTCAATTCTGCTCCGGAGCTGCTCGCTGCGTTTGTCCGCCCAACAGATCCGAGCGTTGATGTCATCCTGCGCGAGGCTTCCGGCAAACTCGCGGCGGCCGGCCGCGACGAGGCCATGGATGGCTACCGCAAGGGAACCAAGGCGCGCGCGTGGGAGATTGCAGATTCGATCTGGGCGGCGCTTGTGTCGCATTCGATAGCCTACGTCCTGCCGCCCAAGAGCTTCGAGCGTTCCGGCCAGATGGTCCGTAGCCCGAGCGATATCCTATCGCGCCAAGTCGGCACCTGCCTCGACCTCACGCTGCTTTACGCGTCATGCCTTGAGCAGGCTGGCCTGAATCCGCTCCTTGTTCTGACCGAGGGGCACGCATTCGTCGGCATCTGGCTCAAGGACGAGGATTTCTCGAGCCTTGTGGTCGACGACCCGCAAATGCTTCGCAAACGCGTTCAGCTCGAAGAAATGGTCGTAGTCGAGACGACACTGCTGACGGGGTCACATCCTGCACGGTTCAAGCAGGCCGTCGACGCCGGCGCGAAGCTGATTGCCGAGGACGTATCCTCGCCCTTTGAAGTCGCTATCGACGTGCGCCGTGCGCGGACCGCCAAGATTCGCCCGCTTGATCTCGGCGGCTCGATCGAGCCCGCGATTACGCCAAAAGCTTCGGTCCTGACCGCCCAGGAAGTCGGCGAGGTTCCGCAGTTCGAGGAGGATCTCGACAAGCGCCGCGAGCCGGCACCGGAAAAGACCCTCGACCGGCTCGGGATCTGGAAGCGTAATCTCCTCGACCTCACGCTCAGGAATCGGCTGCTCAACTTTAAGGAATCGAAATCGACCATCTCGATCGAATGCCCGGACCCGACTGTACTGGAGGACAAGCTTTCCGGTGGCGATAAGTTCAAGCTGCTCGGCAAGGCGGGCGTTCTCGATGGCAGCGACGGCCGCGACGCGGCTCTGCTCGCGCAACGTCAGAACGAGGATGCGCGACGTGCCTTCATCATGGATGCTCTTCTGCGCGGCGATCTGCACGCCAACGTCACCGACACGGAGCTCGAAGGCCGGCTCACTGATCTCTACCGCGCCTCGCGGCTGGCTTTCGAAGAGGGCGGGGCAAACATCTTGTATTTGTGCCTCGGCTTCCTGAAATGGACGCCGCAGGGCGGGGCAGGACCCTATCGCGCGCCGTTGATCCTTGTGCCCGTACAGCTCGAGCGCAAGAGCGTGCGCTCCGGCTTCAGGCTCGCACTTCACGAGGATGAAACGCGGTTCAATCCGACGCTGGTGCAGATGCTGAAACAGGATTTCGATTTGTCGATGCCGGAGTTCGACGGCGAATTGCCGCAGAATGCTTCCGGCGTCGACGTCGCCGGCATCTGGAAGACCGTCCGCCATCACGTGAAAAACATCAAGGGGTGGGAGGTAACCGAGCAGGTCGTGCTCGCAACGCTGTCCTTCACGAAGTACCTGATGTGGAAGGACCTCGTCGACCGCACCGATCTCCTCAAGCGTAATCCGGTGGTCCGCCACCTGATCGAAACGCCGACCCACAGCTACGAAGGCTCGTCCGCCGGCTTCATCGACGCGAACACGATCGACCAGGTCATCGATCCAGTTGACCTCTTTGCCCCGCTTTCGGCCGATTCATCCCAGGTCGCGGCTATCGTCGCCGCCCAACGCGGCGCCGATTTCGTGCTGTTCGGCCCGCCCGGCACCGGCAAAAGCCAAACGATCGCAAACGCGATCACCAACTGCCTGGCCCACGATAAGACGGTGTTGTTCGTTTCGCAGAAGACGGCCGCCCTGGAAGTCGTGCGCAAACGCATGCAGGGCGTTGGGCTCGGCAGCTACTGCCTCGAGGTCCACTCGACCAAGGCGCAGAAGTCGAGCGTGCTTGAGCAGCTCGCCACCGCCTGGCGCGAGCGCAATCTCGTCACCGAAGAGCATTGGTCCAATGCGGCCAGCGACCTGAAGAAAAGGCGTGACCAATTAAACAAGCTGGTCTCGGCGCTGCATCGCCGCCGTCCCAACGGCATGACCGCCTACGAGGCCTTCGGGCGGGTGGTCGCCGATCGCGACCGGCTCGCCGACGTGGGGCTGACATGGCCGGCAGGCACCGTTCACTCGCCCGAAGAACTCGCCAGGATGCGCGAGGCTTGCCTGGATATCCGCACCGCGCTCGATGCGATCGGCGATCACGCCACGCACCCGCTGAACGGCATTGAACAGACCCGGTGGAACCCGGCCTGGGTACAGTCACTGCAGCGATGCATCGACGATTTGCATGCCACGCTCCACGGGGTTCGCACCGCGGCGGATGCGCTTGCCGCGTCGATGGAGCTCGATGGCGATGACGCAAAGCTGCAGCAGCTCGTAAGGCTGGGCGCCCTGATGCTGCATGCCGACGCCCCTGACGGCGCGGTGCTGCTGATGGGCGAGTCCGCGGCGCGCATCGCTGCACTCACCGCACTCAAGGACGTCGTCGGACGCATCGACGAGAAGGCATCCGAACTCTCGGCCGCGTGCGATCTCAAGGCAGCGCAGCTCGACCTTTCGTCCCTCCAGCGCGAATGGACGGAAGCCTGCGCATCGAACTTCCTGGTGCGCAGCTGGCGCAAGAACAAGGTGCGCCTCCACCTCGAGCCCTATTGCGCCAATGGGGTGCCTGCCGATATCGGCCGCGACCTCGTCGTCCTACAGGACCTTGCTCTGCTCCTGCGCGAGGTCGAATCGCTGAAGCCACAATTCAAAGGCATCGAGCGCCTGTGGCGCGGGGCGGCAAGCGACGTGTCGCGCTTCGATGGCCTCATCAAATGGACCGGAGACCTGCGAAGGGCAGTGGATGTCCTTGATGCCGATGTTCCCTCAGAAGAGATGCTCTCCCATCTCTCCAGCCTGCTTACTCGCGATGCCTCACGGTTTCACAGCGGGGGCGAGGTCGGGCGAGCCTTCGAGGCCATGCATCAGGCTTTTCCCAAGATGCGAGCGGCGGCCGAGGAGCTTGGAAAGTGCATAGGCCTCGACCAGCCGGCACACATCATTCAGATCGAAGCCGGCTGGATCGATGAGTTGCTCGAACAAACGGCCCGATGGAAGGCGAACGTCATCAAGGCACCGCAGTGGGCAAAGTGGCGCTCAGCCGCGCGGGCGGCGCGCAACGCCGGCCTCTCGCCACTGGTCGATGCCGTGGAAACCGGAGTTATCGACGGAGAGCAGCTGGCCAGAGCCTTTGACTATTCCTATGCGCGATGGACCGCCGAAACCATCGTCAACCAAGACGAGGTCCTGAGCGGGTTTCTCGCCGAGGGTCATGAAGCCGCCATCGAGGCCTTTGTCGCCGCCGACAAAAAGGTCGGCGAACTCGCCAAGCAGATCGTCAAGGCGCGGATTGGCGCCGCGGTTCCGACCCTGACGAACTTCGGTAAGGACCCGGAGTGGGGCACGCTGGCGCGTGAGATCAACAAGAAGGCGCGGCACATGCCGCTACGCCAGCTTTTCGGGCGGATTCCGAACATCCTAACCCAGCTGGCGCCCTGCGTGATGATGAGCCCCCTGTCGATCGCCCAGTACCTGCCGGCAGATGCGAAGCCGTTCGATGTAGTGATTTTCGATGAGGCCTCGCAGATCCCGGTCTGGGACGCCATCGGCGCGATTGCCCGCGGCAGCCAGGTGATCGTTGTCGGGGACCCCGAACAGCTTCCCCCCACGAACGTCGGCCAGCGCGGCGTCGACGACGAGGACGACGACGGCTCCACAGTGCAGAGCCAGCAGAGCATCCTCGACGAGTGCCTTGCTTCGAATATCCCGAGCATGCGGCTGGCATGGCACTACCGCAGCCGCCATGAGAGCCTGATCGCCTTCTCCAACGCTAAATACTATCGCGGCGAACTGATCACATTCCCGTCGCCGGTCACGCGGGACACCTCCGTGCGCTACATTCACGTCGAGGGCGGCGTTTACGAGCGCGGCGGCGCCAAGGTGAACCACAAGGAAGCCGAAGCCGTCGTGGCCGAAGTCGTCAGGCGCATGAGGACGTCGACGCACTCGATCGGCGTGGTCACCTTCAACTCCGAGCAGCAACGGCGGATCGAGAATCTGCTCGACGCGGAGCGCCGCAGCGATCCCTCGCTCGAGTCGCATTTCGACCGCGCTCAGACGGTGGAACCCATCCTGGTCAAGAATATCGAAAACGTGCAGGGCGACGAGCGCGACATCATCATCTTCTCGGTGGCCGTCGGCCCGGACAAGACAGGTCGCGTCACCGCCCAAATCTCCTCACTCAACAACGAGGGTGGCCACCGTCGGCTGAATGTCGCCGTCACGCGGGCGCGGCGCGAGCTACTCGTATTCGCGACGCTGCGGCCCGAACAGATCGACTTGGGACGGACCAGCGCTAAGGGCGTCATCGACTTTAAGCATTTCCTGGAATTCGCTCAAAACGGCGCGGGGGCCATCGCGGAAGCCTTCACCCCCACCGGACGGGGCACTGAATCTCCGTTCGAAGACGCCGTGATGCGGGCACTCGAGGAAAAGGACTGGGTGGTCCACCCGCAGGTTGGCGTGTCGTTCTTTCGGATCGATCTCGGTATCGTGCATCCGGATTTTCCGGGCCGCTACCTCGCGGGCATCGAATGCGATGGCGCCACCTATCACCGATCGGCAACCGCGCGCGACCGCGATCGCTTGCGCGAGATGGTGCTGACCGATCTTGGGTGGCGGATTCGGCGCATCTGGAGCACGGAGTGGTGGATGGACGGCTCTTCGGCTTTGGAAAAAATCCACGTGCGGCTGGAGGCCGATCTCGCGGCTGATCGGGCCTCGCGCAGCACTCCGGTGACGCCTGGCGAACCCGTTGAAGCGACGCCGGGGGTAGATTCCACTGGAAGTAGCGCCGGCGCGACGGTCGCTCGCGAGCCGGAACCTGAGTTTCGGTCGATGGAGCAGCAGCCCGCGGGCACTCCTTTGCTGGCGAACGACCGCGAACCCGTCGAAGAGCCTCCCGGGCTATATGCGCACGGGCCAGTGCCGGCGACAAACTCCAGCCGCGGGGAAAATGCCTTAACCTATGTCAAGAGCGACCCGGCCGCGGTGTGCGCACCGCGGCGCGACCGCTTCTACGACGCCAGCTACCGCAGTGACCTGCGCAAGATGGTTGATCATGTTGTCGAGACAGAGGGGCCGATTTATTTCGATGTGGTGGTCGATCGCATTGCTCGCGCGCACGGTTTGCAGCGCTCGGGTGAAGTCGTGCAAAAAGTCGTTGCCGCCGCGCTTGGTCAGTCTCGCTTCGCCAAATCCAGAGACGGCGATCGTCAGATCGTTTGGCCCAGCAACACCAACTTCGGCAAGATGACGCCCTATCGGGGCGCCGGCGGCCGCGACCACGGCGACATCCCACTTCCAGAGCTCGCCGGGCTTGCGGAGGTCCTGCAAACCGAAGGATTGGACGATGAAGAAATCGTCCGCCGCATGCAAGAGCACTTTGGCCTGGAACGCCTCGCCGCATCTACGCGCGAACGGTTCGAGACGGCTGTTAAATTGTCGGTCACGATGCGCCAGGTGTGAATCGGCTTGGCAAAAAGGGCCCTTAACGCTCCGCCGCGACATTGCTAGTGCAGCATTACAACAGTCCGATAGTTCTGGGCATGTCGCGGGTCCCATCGACGGAGAGGCTCATATCTATTCGGCTAGGGCCCCTCAACGGACGAGAAGCCCAAGCGCGAGGTCCCCATCGCGCGCCATGTGACAAACGCAAAAAAAGCGCCGCACCCTTTCGGGCAGCGGGGCCATCGGCTACGGCGCTGCCGTCGATGATCTGATTTGTGTCCTTAATGAGTGACCGGCCCGCGCCTGAATAGAGTTCGATGTAAGTCGCGCCGCCGTTTCCTTTCGGAGCCAAGAACCTCGCACGTACACCGCGCGCCGCTTGAATGTACCTCTTCACGCGGTCGTGTTTCTCGACCGCCCACGGACCAACCTCGCCGACGATCAGCCCATCGTCAGGATCGAATTTGACTGCCCTTTTGGCCATCGAGTAGCTCCCCAAGGAAAGTACTATCACACTGCCGAAGGTTGAGGGTTAACGCGAAGGCACTTTCTCGCACACTGAACCCGCGAAGCACATCAAGTCAGAGGGCCAGAAATACGCAGACGCAACGCTTACTGAAATTCTCGGGCCATTGACTCCGGCTTCCCGAGGAGTAGACGCGTTCGTGTGGTCGCACTGCCATGTCCTCCTCTCGCAAGATGCATGTCAAGAAAAAGCAAGAGCTTCCTCCCTCGCCTTCGCCGCTGGCGGCGAGGCGCACGTTGGGCGCGACGGAAGCTCGCGAGAGCACCGCGGGCGGCTCGGATCGTTGGCGTCGTGACGATCCTGTTTGCGGTCGTCGCGCTGACGAACCTCGTCTATCATGTGATCCACAAGCCGACCGAGCTGTTTGCCTTCGCTGGCAATAGGCTCGACAAGGAGCCGGCCGAGACGTGGCGGCAATACGGGCCGCTCTTCCACGCCTATTCCACCAACACAATCGCGCCCGAATTGCTGGCTGCCCTGGCGCAGGTCGAGAGCACCGGCAATCCGGTGGCACGCACCTACTGGCGCTGGCAACTAAGCATGAATCCTTTCGCTGTCTACCAGCCCGCCTCCAGCGCCGTTGGCCTCTACCAGATGACCGATGCGGCCTACGCCGAGGCCGCGCGGTTCTGTATCCGAGGGAATGCGGTCGTGGATGCCGGCTGCGGGTTCACCAGCCTCTATATCCGCACGATCCCCAGCCATGCCATCGAGTTGACTTCCGTGTATCTGCACCGCAATGTCGCGGCGGTTCTCGCCCGCGCACCGGAAGTGACGGCAAGCCCGCAGCAGAAACAGGATCTCGCTGCCTTCATCCATCTCTGCGGCGCCGGTCCCGCTACAGCATTCGCACGCCGTAATTTTCAGATGATGGCCGGCGAGCGCTGCGGCGATCACCTCGTCGCGGGCTATCTCGCTAGGGTCAATGCGATGAAGCGGCAATTCCTGCGCCTTGCGGCCGATGGCAGGAACTAGCGTCAATCGATGTGTCATCTTGCCGGTACGCAGGTCGGGTGGGACGAAGTGATGCCCATCGATTGCAGCCTGCCAAGATGAAGGGCGTATCGCAAGCCGCCGCTGCGCGTCCAGAGCATTGCAAACCCCGTCCGCATTGTTCACCAACCAGTCGCGGATCCTGAATTGTGGCAAACGCAGACGCAACGCGAACTGAAATTCCGGCAGGGCATCTGATGATGGTCCTTGAGGCCGTTCTAGGCAGAGCGGCCTCTTTTTTGTGTAGGTCGTCGCTCGCCGCCAATCCGAACCGGCCGCATCAAAAAAACATGCCGGTTTCAAGCGGTTGCCCGGAGCGCCGACACGAAGCCGACCGGCACCGGCGCAACCTGGCGGCGTTCGATGGGCGTCGAAGTTTTAAAGATGGCGACCGCGTCCCTATCACTGGCGCTGCTGTTATAGTGTACGCCTGAACCTGCTGGCGTGCGACGGACAACGACCGAACTTGGCGGTAAGGAAATGAAAAAGGTGCTATCGCTGATTGCATTGGCTATGGCGGCAATGATGGCCTCGAGCGCACACGCTGAAAGTCGCGTTATCTCTGCTTCCTCGGGGGGACAGGTTGAATTTCAGCTCGACGGCACCGGTCCTGCCATTTTGATGATCCCCTCGCTGGGCCGCGGCGCGTCGGATTTTGACGATCTTTCACGTCGTCTCGTAGGGGCTGGCTTCACCACTGTGCGTCCAGAGCCGCGCGGAATCGGCAAGAGCGCGGGAACGATGACCCATCTCTCGCTGCATGACCTGGCCGCGGATAACGCAGCGTTAATCGAAGCTCTCGGCGGCAATCCTGTTATCGTGATTGGTCACGCTTTTGGACAGCGTGTAGGGCGCACGCTTGCCGCGGATCGGCCCGAACTAGTCAGGGCGATGATCATGGTGGCTGCAGGAGGCAAGGCTCCGATGAAGCCGGGAGCGCAGGAAGCTTTGCTTGGAAGCTTTCGGCTCGATCAGCCGGTTGAAGCGCGAATGCGAGATGTGCGGTTCGCGTTCTTTGCGCCGGGCAATGATCCGAACGTCTGGCGCGATGGCTGGTATCCTGTTGTCGCGAAAGCACAGATGGTGGCGACGCAGGCGACGCCCACTGAGGGGTGGTGGAATGCTGGTTCAACAACGCCCCTCTTGGTCATCCAGGGTTTGCAGGACGCGGTCGCACCACCCGAAAACGGGCACATGATGAAGGAAGAAATGGCTGGTCGCGTGGAACTCATAGATATTGATGGCGCGGGACACGCGATGTTACCCGAGCAACCCGAAAAGATTGCTGAAGCGATCATCGATTTTTCGCGCAAGCTGTCGCCCACGAAGTAGCGCTAAGGCTCGCCTCTGGCCTGGCGTCGGATGTCGGCGAGCGCGATACTCCGGTGCAAGTCGCGTTGCCCGTGTGCGCGATCTACGCGCCAGCCCTTTCGCCGTTAACGCGTTGTTAACCATCTGGTGAAAGCGTGAATGGGTGCAACGACTCGCATTTTAGCAGGGGGCGAATAATGCTGTTGTGGATGATTGGATGGGAGATTGTCCTCGACTCTTTCGGCTTCCGCTACACGGCCGGAAAGTTGAGGGGAAGCATGAAGGCTCTCGCGGGAGAGCCGATGGTCAGGACCGAATAGCCGGCAATCCGACGTGATTCTGCGACCGAGAAGTTCCGATCACAGGCAACCGGAGATGGAGTGCGGAGGTATTGAACGAGAATTAAGAGTGAGGAAATTTTTAGATGACGTTCAGACTTTTGAATTGGATGAATTGGATCTTTTGGCTCGGTACTGTAGCTCTTATCCTTATGGCTGTGACAGGCTGCGATGAAGCAAAATCGGTGAATATAGATGTGAATACAGCTATCGAGTCGCCTATGCGCAATACCTGTCAATCGGCAGACTTGGCTCCAACCTTCCGGAAGTGTCACTACTAAAACAGAGGCCGTATCGCCGCGCGCCGCCCCCCGCTGCGCTGTTCTCTCAACCGGCTTCGGCTGAAGGCCAGCATGTAAGGTAACTTTCAAATAAGACCGGGCGATACCGGCGACGGACTGATGTTTTCACGGAAAAACAATACCCCTGCCGCGCGATTGCGCGGGAAACAAGCCAGGACTTTGCGTTGACAAGAATTGCGAAATTCCGACCCGCCGAACCATTCACGCTCGCTGGCGCGCGTGCGGCGTTGGCCTTGATCGTTGCTGTCTCCGTCGCAGGCGTAGCCACGCTTTCCACGGCGCAGACCGTGCCCGTGCCAAAACCCGCGCCCAAGGGCCGCGACAATAAACAGTTGAGCGCATCGGAGCGACAGAAGCGCTCGCTTCCGACTACGGGCACGGCCACGCCGCCCGAACCTGTCATTCCCGATCCACGTCGCAACGTCCCGACCAACATCTTCGCCTCCTTCGATGCCAACCAGAAGGCGCAGGCTGCGAAAGTGAGCAATTATCTCCGCTCGCTGCAGACGCTGGTCGGCAATTTTGTGCAGGTCGGCCCCGACGGTACCAAGACCAAGGGCGACTTCTACATCCAGAAGCCCGGCAAGGTGCGCTTCGAATACGATCCGCCGACGCCAATCGCCATCATCGCCGACGGATCGTCGCTGGCGGTGCGCGATCGCAATCTCGGGACCCAGGACATTTACCCGCTGTCCCAGACGCCGCTACGCTTCCTGCTTTCTGATCGCATCGATCTCCTGAAGGACACCAATGTGGTGAACGTGACGTCAGATGATCTCTTCGTCTCCGTCACCATCGAGGAAAGGCGGGCGCTGATCGGCACGACCCGCCTGATGTTGATGGTCGGCGCCAAGGACGGCCAGCTCAAGCAATGGACGGTAACCGATCCCCGGGGCTACGACACGACGATAGCGGTCTATAATCTCGATTCCACCAAGAAGGTCGACTCGAGCCTGTTCAAGATCGACTCGACGTCGCCGGGCTAGTAGTACCAAGGCTTGAAACTGGGGCCCCACCCAAAACGCTTCCGCCCACAAATACGCAGGCCGGTGGCGGCAGCGGCATTACTCCGCCGCAAAAGCGGGCGTTCTCGGACTCGCCAAGGAAGCGACGGGCTACTCAATTTCCAACAACGGCGCCACGTAGACGAGCGGGTTGCAATAAACGGGCGCTTCGCCGCGGAAGGGGCTCGCGTCGCGATCCTCCGGCTCGAAGGCCATGACTTGTGTCGAGGGACAATGCCAACGCCGGCCAGCGCTGCCGCCCACTTTGTCGCACGTCGAATATGCCGCGACCCCCTTGAACGCAGCGGTAAGTTACCGCGGTGCCTCAAGACAACCTGACCGTGCCGTCAGCGTTGCTTGCTTGTACCGGCGAGACCTCACGATCGAACGAGAATGCTCTCTATGCGCTGCATGAGTTCGGCGACGGCGGGACCATCCTATTACCGGTCTTTGATCACTGAACGCTCGGGTGTCAGGCCGAAACGATTCGCTCGCTTCGGTTACGGCTCCTTGCCGACCGCGCTATCGACCGAAAGTTTGCCGCCACCCCCGAAGACAATCGCAAGGCAGAGCAAACCCAGAAGGAGCTCGAGCTCGAACCCGTTCTTGAACGCAAAAAAGCCGCTCGCAAACTTGACGGCGAACACGATCACCGCAAATTCGCCGTCGGCCAGGCGGCAGCTCCGACATGATGTCGGACCGTCACGCAGGCTCGTCTATGCGCCTCCGTACACAATCGCCAATGCCATCAGCAGGCCGGCGGCGACGGTGACGGCGCTAACGATGCTCCAGGCGGTTTCTTCGTGACGTGACATGCTCGGTCTCGACGGTAGACGTCGAGCGATATCAACCGATCGCCGCTGATTCGTAAACATGGATGCAGCAAGCGGATGTAGCGTTGTTGTCAGATGAGGCACGTAACAATGGTTAAGGATTACGCGGTATGAATCGAATCAGCTCTAACCATTGTCGAACTCACTGGTTGGTGCCAGGGCCGGGGCGGAAGTTGGCTGTGTCCCTCCGGCTCGCCGACTTTGAGAAGCGGACTCCGAGCTTTCAGATTCACCTTCCGACAGTCGCCCACATCGCGCCGATCATCTCGCCGATCGTGTCGCTCATTGCGGGCGCTTTGATCCTGATCATGCCGCGATTCCTCAACTTCATCGTAGCGTTGTTCTTGATCCTCAACGGCCTACTGGATTTCGGATTACTGAAGTGGCTGCACCTTTGATTCCCAAAAACAGGGATGGGTGTCCCCCCAGCTCGGCGAGCGGCGAACCAATGAGCGGCCATGGCAAGCGCGAGACGCGATTGCAGGCGGACGCAGCTCGATGGCGCGATCGGGTAGCGATCGACCTGACTTCCGAATACGGCATCGTCGCCATGAAGCTGCATCATGTTTCGATTGATGAGATCGCCGCCGCGGTCGAACGGATCGCCAGCCATATCGCCGCCGGCGAGGATCAGATCGAGATGCGTTCCCACGCAGCGCGATTCCTCGAGGTGAGGGGCCATGTCGAGCGGATGCGCGGCGGCCTGGTCCGGCCTGTTGGTGCCCGAGCCGATGAGCTGCCTCTAGGATAGCTCCGGGCCGCGCCGAACAAACTTCACGCCAGCCGTCTTCCCACGCCACCAGACCAGCTCGCATAGGCGCCGCGTTCCAGCGATCTCCAACTCGAAGTGGGTGGGAATCGTCGCCTCTCCCGAAACGAGGATCTTGGCCCCGTTAGTAGATACTTCTGACACTACGCAATGACGATCGGCGCAGCCATGCTGAACCAGCCTGGCAGGGATACGCCGAGAGCGCCGAGCCTCGCGCTCGGATCGATTTTTAAGTGGCCGCATGCCGCTTAGCATGCCTCTCTATCGTTAAGAGAACGCGAATTGGCATGATCTTTATTTCACCGTCGACGGCCGCGTCAGCGTGCCGATTGGCCTTGGACGCTGACGCGGCAAGGCTGATGCTCGACCAGCGAAGCACCCATTAACGGCGCACCATGCGATTATCGAGGAAATCGGCAAGCTGCCTGACCGCGATCTCGGAAATAACAACCGGATCACCGGCACCCGTCGCGCCAATCTCTATGATCTTGCGCGCGACGATCTCACAAATAGGATCGTTGCGATCCACCAAGTGGAGCCAGCGCAGAGCACGGATAAACGCCAAGTTGAGAACTTCCCGTTCTGCAGGCTCTAGATTGCTGCTCTCAAGCAAACGATTGATGGACATGTACGCTCTCTCACCGTGCAGACGGGAGCGCGATTGGTCTCTCAGCCACCGATGCCTACGAACAATCCTTGCCGGCGGCCTCAATGAGCCCGGCGGCCACCAGCCCGGTAGGATAGCGCGTCCGAAGAAGATGGATGGAGTAAATCCGCACTATTTTGATTCGTATCACAGACACGCGGCGGCGACTGTATAAGTTTTATCATCCGGGGTTTTGCTGGGGCTCTGGAGTGGAGTAACTCAATGATACTCCATGACGAAGATGTAAGAGGTACCCGGTTCTTTAGAGGCGTCTGGCTCGCCTTGCTGGTATCCAGCCTGTGCCTGTGCACCGGCGCTATAATCATGTTGGCAATCGTACTCGCCAACTAGGTCTTAAGGGCGGTCTTTGGGCCGCCCTTCTCGTTTCCCGGAATGCGCCCTGTATTAGCCTCTATGCGAAAGCAATCGCCAATGCGATCACCAGCGCGCGACTCTTGCTGATCTATGTCAAATACCTGCGATGAGCGCGGCGATGACCAAAGCCACGTCTAAGGCAAAATTGGTAAGGAGCGCCAGCAGCAGGCCTGCAACGAGAGCCGCGGCAATGAGTTTGATTTGCATTTGAGAGATCCCCTGTGGACACGTTTTGTGGGGCCCCTAGCGACGGCTGACTTAGCAGGCAGTACGCCGAGCAAATGTGAACTGGTTCACAAAGCGTGGTGGGAGAAGCGTTGCGGGCACGGGCACG
>Ga0306926_10003964_pt1 | contig 15469 bp, 16 predicted proteins | sample flu12Cox44000178_FD_203759 | JGI IMG/M metagenome (GOLD analysis project Ga0306926, IMG submission 203759) | Lab enrichment of tropical soil microbial communities from Luquillo Experimental Forest, Puerto Rico - flux8day.12C.oxic.44.000.178 (v2)... | ecosystem: Environmental > Terrestrial >...
AAATCTCCTCGCTGGTCTAACCGCGGAAGTGCAGCCCAGTGCGGAGCGCACTCCAGTGTCGATCCCGGAGGCGCGTGCCGGTTCTGCATTTGCCGCGCGCGGTGCGCCCGGGATGCTGACGCGGAGCATTGGCGATCTCGCGGCGAAGGCCAGTGCCGCAAAAGATCTGGAAGCGAAGCTGACTTCGGGGCAGGTGATCGTCGAGCTGGATGCGATGCTGATCGATCCGTCATTCATCACCGACCGAATGGCGCAGAACGACGACGCATACGCCATGCTGCGCGCGGCCATTGCGGCCGAAGGTCAGAATTCACCTATCTTGGTGCGGCCTCATCCGTCGGCGGCCGGGCGCTATCAGGTCGCGTTCGGGCATCGGCGTCTGAGGGTTGCGCAGGAGCTGGGGCGGCCGGTGCGCGCAGTGGTGCGCAACTTGACCGATCAGGAGCTCGTGCTGGCACAAGGGCAGGAAAACAGTGCGCGCGCGGATTTGTCGTTCATCGAACGAGCGCGTTTTGCCAACGAGCTGGAAGGCATGGGCTTTGGACGTGATGTGATCATGTCGGCGCTCGCGGTCGATAAGACGACGGTCTCGCGCATGATCTCCGTTACGACACGCATCCCATGGGGCGTGATCGATGCGATCGGCCCCGCGCCCGGCACCGGGCGCGATCGCTGGATTGATCTCGCGAGCGCCTTCAAGCAGGACGGGAAAATCGCCGGGCGAGAGGTTATTGCCTTCGTGGAGAGCTGTGCTTTTCAGGAAGCCGACAGCGACGCCCGGTTCGCTCAGATGTTCGAATTTATGCTGACAGGCGGCAACACGCCGGCGGAAAAGCCGGGGAGGGGGGATCGACCGGCACCGCGGCAAGAGATCCAGGAATGGGGACCATCCGAGGAATACAGCCGCATCGTTAGCCTCACGCACAATACACGTGTCGCGACGCTCTCGATCGATCGGCGCTTTGCGCCGGAATTCGGGGAGTTCCTGCTGGCGCGAATGGACCGCCTGTTTGCCGAATATTCAGCGGCGAAAGGGCAGGGGGCATGCGGCGATCAGGATCAGGCGGCTGATCAACGTGGCAGAAGAGCGGCGGCGCCTCGCTGAACGAACGTGACGTGCAATGCCGCGCTTGTTCCTTAGTAAGGTGCAATAATTTTCTCGAAACGCATTGGATTAAAATCGTAGAGCCACACATCTGGCGCTCAACTGCGCATTCGTCTATCAAAGCCATTCGTCATGGAGTGTCCTCAGGCCGAGGAACATCGAACGCGAGAACTGTAAGGTGGAGCAGCTTCGCCGGATCGTCCTTGTGGCAGAACCGATACCGGAAGCCCGTTTCGCCTCGCTTTCCATCATCGTAGCGGAAGTTCGGATGGGTCATTACCGTCTGCGGGATGGCAGCGAGGACGTTTGAAAAATTTCTGTTTCGATTGAAGACGAGTATTGCAGTCTTAGAATCTCGCCACGAGAGGTAACCTAATAGCTGCTCTATTGTATCCATCAGCTTCGCAGGACCGCCCCAAAATTTGCATTCGGCAATAAAGATATTCCGATCACCCGATCGGACGAGAATGTCGGTCTTACCTTGAAAGTTAAACGTCTCGCCAGTGGCTTGTCCTTCATAGTGTCCGTTCAATTGCACCAAGAAGTGGGTTCTTAAGCCCTCCTCGTCCAGCTTATGAAATACTTTTGGGCTTCGTTCCAAAACGTGAGCCATACTCTCCATGATATCGAGAATGTGCTGATATTCGGCTTCCTCTAACTCCGGGTCCGGCTTAAACGCGCCGGCTGTTGCTGGAGGTAGCTTCGGCGCGAGCTTCCGCCTTACCTCAGGGGCTACGTATGTTTCGGGCGCATCGGGCCGCCTTTTCAGAGGAATACCGAGGCTGCCGACGAGGTTTTGGTTTCTGAGCAGTTGATCACGTCGACGTATGACTGCATCGCGCGCTTGTTGGGCGAGCGCCGTATTGAAGTTTCGAAAGCTGTCGCGCTGCCATTGCAGATGCTGTCGGATTTCACCCAGCCACGTGTCGATCTGTACGCGAACCTGGTCAACGTTTAAGTTGTCGCCCCACAGTGTTGCTATGAGAATGTTACCCTTAACAGTGCCGCGCGGCGGGTTCAGGTTATGAGTGCTGGGCTGAACCTGAAACATTTGGGAATCTCCAGAGAACGGGACCTCCAACGAAATTTCTGTTCCGGTCACCATAATTGGACCCTTATGGCGATCGTAGGAAAACCGCCGCATAGGGTCACCGGATACATCTCGTTGTGCCTCGCGCTGATCCACCACCATCTTGTCTTCGAGAAGCTCGGGCACCTCGATCCCGTATTTCTCTGAGAAGTAGCCGACCAAGTCATCAACGTTCGTGTTCAGCAGTCGGTTTGCATCCATGCCAGCAATGTCGGACTGCATGCTTTGCGTCTGCCGTTGTTGCACAGAGAAGGAGTCTATGCCCCGGAATAGGTAATCGTTGCTTCGCATATCCGGCCTCTATGCCGCAATATTCTATACTCTTGAATCGCGCCAGGTAGTAACAACACCGGGATATTTTTTACAAGCGTGGCCACAACAAAACCCGCGAGCGACATGAGCTAGGAAGGGAGTGCTCAGATAGCGAGGTCGCTCGCCCGCTCATCTCCCAGTTTCAAGCCAAAATCGGACGGTGTTCCGCAAGGAGCTGGTTGACCGTCGGCTTAGTCGCCGTCGCCTGGAGCACTTCGATATGCGCCGCTACGTTGCACGTCCTACGCCGCAGCTTCCTGGTCGTCAGGAAGTTCGGCGAGCGGAACCTCATCAAGTTCGTCCTTGGGCTCCAGCATGATCAGTTGACCGCGGTAGGGGCGTAGGACGATCTCGGTTGTATTGCGCTCGTGGCCTTCCTTGTCAGTCCATTTGCGGGTTTCGAGCTTCCCCTCGACATAGACCTTGGCGCCTTTTTTGAGGTACTTCTCGGCAACGCCGACAAGGCCTTCACTCATGACAGAGACGTGATGCCATTCGGTGCGCTCTTTGCGCTCACCGCTGTCCTTGTCCTTCCAGTTCTCGCTCGTCGCGATCGACAGATGCGCAACGCGGCCGCCGTTCTGAAAGCTGCGGATTTCGGGATCCTTGCCGAGATTACCGATCAGTGTTGCCTTGTTTAAACTGCCAGACATTGTTTCCTCCCTGGTTGGTTGTTTGACGCCGGCTCCGGATTGAGCAGGCGTGATTGAAGAGGAGTGAGCGGACGCATCCCCTTGCCGCGAACTCCCGCCGACGCACACAAGACCAACTGATTTACGGGAAAGACTGTATTCGAGTCCCAAAATACTCTGGATCGACTATATCACAGTGGGCCCGTTAATGAAAATAAGTGACCTCAACCAACCGAATATCAGATCATAGCCGATCCTCGCTGCCTGCCGACGCCTCATGGTGGCGGTTGCGTGCGCGTTCAGAATTGTTCGCACGACGCAAGCCCCAGATCGACTGGTCGAGATGAAGTTCGCCTTTGAGGTCGTATCGGAGCATGCTGCGGAAGTAGCCGCCCGGGTTTTTGACATGGCCCGGCTCCTTGGTGGTCACGAGGGCAATCGCAATGGCGGCACGCTCGCGGCCCATCTTGATGCAGGCATCGGCCCAGGCGGATTTCGAAACGCCGAGATCGGCGCGCAGCCAATCGGCGGCGTTGACGATGTCCCGCCAGTCGGGATCGGGCCGAAAAAGATATTTCCGGAGGGCAGGGACCAGCCGGCACATTTCATCGGCGCAGATACGGTCGACAAGCCCTCGCGGGTCGCGCTGCGGCACTTGCCACGAGACCGGATCCTGAACCTTGCTGCTTTGAGAAACGGGCTCCGATGGGGGAAAGGAGGGCGCGGCCCTGACTTTGCTACACCCTTTGGCCGCGATTACAGTATCTTCTTCAAGATTGGAAGTTTGGTTGTAGTTGTAGTAGTGGGGCCGATTTTCCGGCTCCTTGGGGTCGGAATCCACAGTTCCTAAGAGGACCTCGATCCGCGCCCGGGCCCCCTGCCAGTGGCGTTCCAGGCTCGCCACGCCGGTTTCCATCTCGTCGACCCTGTCGAGGTCCTTCAGCGCCCGCGTCAGATCCCTGGTCTCGCGCGCAAGGATCTCCCACTCCTCGGGCTCGAAACCATATTCCTGGGCCGTCTCGAGGATCTGGATAATGCCTTTGTGGGCAATCGTCCGCCGGCGCCGCAGCTTCTTCATGGCGCGGCGTTCGGCCTGGTGCTCTTCCGCGAGCCGCACGAATTCTGCGTGGCGCACGGCAAAGAGCGAGAGATCGAAGCCGTAAGCCTCGGTAATGCGGCCCGTCTCGTTGTTCGGGTGACGATGGCCGTAGCGCTTGCCGTTCGGGCTGTCCTTCATGGTGATGAGCCCGAGCTCGATGAGCCGGCGAATGATATCCTTGATCTGCGAGCGCTCGAGGCCGAGCGCCGTGCGCAGCGTCTCGTTCGAAGGCCATACGATCGGCCGGGAATCCGGTTGCCAGTCCTGGGACTTCGTAAAGCTAAACAGGAAATCGACCGCATGCGTAACGCGCGCCGAAATGCCGAGCCTTGGCGCGGCCGCTTTGAATGCGGCCAATAGCTGGCCGTACGCCTTCACGCTTTCCGGAAATCCGGTGAATTTCTCGGCCGAACGATCGGCTTTCAAGAGCCCCGGCGTCATGCGCCGGAAGCCGGTTGGTTTAGGGACAATACTCCACTGTGGCGCCTCGAAGGCGCTATTCTCTATTGCCATCTTGATCCCCCTTTTGGTGGTTGGATCGCGACGGGCATGCCTCCGGCGGTAACGGAAACGGCACTTTCCGTTTGACAAAGGCGGCTTTCCGACTAGATTGAGGGCTGCGAAGTTCTCAATCTGCGCCTGAAAAGGCCCGTTACGAGTTTTGAAAAGCCCGCCCGGCAAGGCGGGCTTTTCAGTTATTGGGCTATACGGTTCGGTTACTGCTGGGCGGCTGTCCTCCTTTGTTCGATCAGTTGCTCCATCACCTGGCTGCTGTGCAGACCATGGCGTTCCTAAAACTCATCATTTCGGCTGTGGAAACTTGAGGGCGTGTGGCGGAAGTTCGCGGGTCGCAGAGGTGGCTCGGCGAGCGTGGCGTGCATCGTTATCGGTATTGTCACCGTGATCCTCCTTTCTGCGTTTCGATTGTGCTGGGCAAGCCTCCCCCGTTAACGGGAAGTGGCGATTTCCCGTTTGACAGCGAGGGCATCATTTGGCTAGGTTGGGGTTGCTATCACGATCCCAAACGAGAGCCTTTAAGGCCCGTCACGAAGTTCAGCCCGGCCGGCAAGCCGGGCTTTCGTGTTTCTAGGTCATGCTTCCTGGGCGAGTGTTCTCCTGAGTTCGATGAGGTGTTCTAGAACCTGGCCGCGATTGCGCAGGCCCCGGCGTTCCTTGAGCTCGTCAATAAAAGCGAGATCCTCGCGGCGCAAATCGGCGAGAAACTGAAGACGTCCTTTGGCGACAATCCGGCGCCGGTAGGCACGGTGTTTGTCACAAACGGCATTTTCAGTTGGCTGCATGGGTCCCCCTTGCGCACACGGGGTTGGTAGCGACCGCACAGTATGTCTAGGTTTTGTGGTTGTCGATGAGTCGATATCTAAGAGTCGCACCTATCTGCCGGAATCCATTGGTTTTCCTCGATCGTCTCGGATGCGGAAAGTTTGCCGCGCGAGTCGAATTTTGGCTGCGCGGGGAGGGACTCGGAACAGGTCGCAAAGACGGAAGCCATTGTGTGATTCGCGTTTGTCGGTTTGCTGGCGTTTCGATCGCAATGGCGCATTGCTGCGACGCTTCATCCGCTAGCAGCGAAGGAGCAAACGCTACGCAGCGTTTGGGGAAGGCTCAGCTGGTTCATCTGAACCCTCCCGGCCGATGCTGCTCAGTGAAGGCGCCGGAAGTTTGGTTCGTCGCCTGCCATTGGGAGGCGAGCTGAGTGGGCTGGGCAGAACATAGAACGCACGGCGAAGCGCTGCCGGATCGGAGTGTCGAAGCTGCAGGCCTGCATCGACAAGCTCAACCCTGGCCTCGGGGTAGGCGCGCAAGGCAAGCTTGATGGAGTCCGTGAACGTGTCCTTGAATTGGTAGACGGGTTCGCCGCGGTTGCCGAACTGAGCGGTCAACTGCCGCCAGGTAATGATTTCGGTCGAGTTTGGCTCGATCAGCGGCAATCGATAGCAAAGGAGAGTCAGGATATCGATCGCCATGGCGTTATGGGCCACTTGCCGCAGGCGCGTGGTCGGAATGGGGATCGACTGATTGCGGAAACGGTCGAAGGCGGTCTGCGAGAGCAGAAAACCGGACGGCCATTTCAGATCGCTGATTTTGCCGCCCGCCGCTTTTTCCAGATCGTTGTCCCGGAAGACGCCGGCCTCGATCAGCGTCTCGTGCTTGAAAGGCTGGAAGCCGTCTTCGCGCTTGAACACCATGCTGAAATGAGCGAAGGCCAGTCTGAGGAATTGGTCCTTGGTGGCGACAACCGAGCCCCTTGGGCCCCACTCGGGGGAAATTCCGACGGCGCGCAGCCAATCGGTGATCTTTCCGATCTCGATCCAGCGGTCATCAGAACGCCGGTTGGTTTCCTTCGCTTCGGTGGCAAGCCACATGGCGAGAAGCCTTGCCTTGGGCCCGAATGGCAGGCCGGCAGCAAAAGTGGCGCCGCCGGGCAATGCGATCTCGGGGGACTGCACGGTCAGCGCGAAGCGCTCATCCTGGCGCTTCCATACGTGCGTGTTGTCGCGAAGACGGCGCAGTGGAAGGCCGGCGATGCAAAAACCGTTCAGCAGGAAGGAAACATCGAGTTGGCCGTCGAGAGGCGTATCGTTCGGTTCGAGACAAAGGGAGCTGATCAGAGAGGGAGTGTTGCTCCGGTCCCACAGCAGCAGCTGTTCCTGTTTTGTCGTCACCTTGGCACCACATGTAGTACGGCAGGGTCATGATACAGGCGAGACCTCGGCTGACTACACAGGCTTACATCGGAAACTCACCGGTTTTCGGCAGAATCTCTCGGTAAAATCACCGGTCGAATGTTCAGTGAGCCATAAAGTCACCGGTCCGCGCGGCGCGCGCATCGGAATCTCACCGGTGGCGCCGCTCCAGGCGCCCAAAAACGTCTCGATAAAACGCCGCGACCGGTGAAATTCCGGTGCTGGCGCTGAGTTTTTCGCGAATCGGGTTATGCCAACGGATGGGCTTCGAGGCGCAACCGGTGACTTTCCGGGCCCATCAACCTGCGGAATTGCCGCCGGGACCGGTGACTTTCCGAGGATATGGCGACTTCAACATCGGGATCGGTCCCTGGCTGAGAGTCTCGGAAAATCACCGGTCCTCGGTATGAGCCGATAGCGCATGCATCGCGCGGCTGAGATTCCCCGGCTCTTCAAAAATCGCAGAAACTCTCGCCGTCGCGAAGGGTGATGGACCCTATATCAGCCGGCTGATACGCTTGCGGTTCCCCCAACAAGAGGAACCCACGCCGATGCGTCGCGCCGAACGGTACGCCAAAGCCGCCCGTTGCCTCGACCTGGTGCTCGAGTATTTCGGGCCGAACGGAAAGAGGTGGTGTCAAGGGCAGGGTGATGGTCGCAAACGTTGCCTTGTCGCAGCCGTTTGTCACGTGCAGCTCAAGCACGGCTTTCACAACCAGCTTACCTTCGATTTGCTCGACGCCGCGATTCCCGCACCAACAATCGTCGAGTTCAATGACGACCGCAGGACGAGCTTCGCCGAAGTGCGCGCCGTCATCCTCGAGGCCAAAGCCAACGCACTCGCCGAAGTCCGAAAACTAAAACTCGCTCGTGAAACGCAGCGAGAGATGCAGCGCCCAAAGCTTGCGGCGTGAGAATTCTGATCTGCCACATTTCGGTGATCAAATGACCCAAGGCAAGCGGGCAACCCAAATCCTCGATAAAATCCTCGCCTTCTATGGCGAGGAGGGCTCGACTTGGATCCAGCGGCTGCCATGCGACTTCCAGGGGCGCTTCTGCCTCATGACCGCCCTCAATATGTTTGCAGATGAGCCGGAGAGGAGCTGGGTGTTCGGCTTGCTTTGGGACGTTTTGCCGGAACCTTGGTGCAGCATCGCCAGCTATAACGACCACGCCGAGAGTTTCGAGGACATCAAGAGCCTTTTGCTTGCTGCGCGTGCACTTGCGAGAGGCGACGAGGAACCGTCCGACGCAATAAGCTTCGGTATTACAGAATTCAGCCCCGCAGCAATTCCAGTGGCAGAAAAAGCCCCGCCGCAGTGACCCACGGCGGGGCGATGATGGTTACCGGTCGCGCGGTTCCCAGAGAGCGATGTGGGTGGCACCGTCTTCGGCCGGCTGCTCCAGCTTCACGAGCCTGCAGCGGACCCAGTTCGGCCCGAATTCAGGAGCTGCGATCTTGAGGTTGAGGTAAGTCTCGCCGCTCGATTTCGCGACCTGGCTCCAGCCGGCGCCGATCTCGTGGCGCTGCCCGGCATAGACCCGATGATCAGGTGCCTTGTCGGACATCTTCTCGACCGGGACGATGCTGACCGGAGTGCTGACGTGGAGGGTCTTGAGGGTGCCGGTGTAGGCGCCGTTGTCGAACTTGCTGAAAGTGCCGAGTGTGATAGCCATGACGATCTCCTGTGGTTGGTCGCAAGAACCGTTCCTGCGATGTCTCAGACGCGGAGACCGCAATGGGGCGCCGCTATCACCGCGAGCGCGCGAGCGGCCGGAGAAAAGCAGAGGACCTGCAAGGCGGGAAAATTTGAAGCATTGTGGCCGCGAGGAGGCCGGCTACCGGCCGGGGAAATTTTTTCGCAGCACAGGTTGAGAGCGGGGCCTGCGGGCTCTAGCGCTTAAGGAGACATGCAGGGACGGGGCTGCAGTAACCGGCGACAGGCGAACCGTATGGCGTATCCAGAGAGCACTGGAAGCGGCTTCGATGACACCCCGCCGCAAACCTGAAGTGCTCCAAACGATCTCCCGGTGGATCAATCGCGGTCCGGGCCCAGACGACAAGACCCATATCTTCGGTCAGTGTGGAGCAACGCGGTCGACCGGCGCCGGCAAAGGTAGTCACGAACCGCGTGAGACTGTGATGCGTCAAGGATTTCGTGCGCCGGAATTCGGATGACCGGAGCAAATTTCACTGCGGATATCCGCAAAGGCGGCGGCCGCACAATAGCCGACCGAGCGGCACCTTCAACGACTCATTTACTCCGACGTAGAGCAGTGGCAGACCAGTAGCCATGCAAGAGACACGCAGCAAGGTCCCGGCTATCGTCCGCCGGCAGTCGACGCCTCTCGACGTTCGCGCGGAGGCCGACAGATTTTCGATGGGGCTATGGTCGGAGAACGCGAGCTTGAAACCCAAAGCATGGCTGATCGGGAGCAAGTGGCGCGCGGTGATCGGCAAGCAGATCGTCAGCAAGCGTTGTTTTGAGACGAAGGGTGCGGCGCTGAAGGAGGCGGCTCGCCAACAAAGCGAGGAATGTCAATAGGAGCGCAGCTGATTTGACCGGACCGGGGATTTATACGACGAGCCGACTGGAGCCGCTTTGACACAGGCTCGCCGCCGTGCAAAGCAAAGTAGCCATGAAACGCACCTCTGCCACAGCCATAGTTTTGATCTTGCCCGCCCTTGTATTCACCAGTGCCGGGCGCGCAGAAAACATGTCCGACGAAAACGTAAAACGAATGGCTGCGATAGCATGGGTAGCCGGTTGCACCCTCGGCGGCGCTGATAATTATCTGCGAAACCGTGACAACACACGGGTACTTACAGGCGACGACAAACAGGACCAAGCCGAAATCATGAGACTTGAGCAGGAGATGGCTACGAGCGTTTTAGACCCGTGTATGACACAGCTGCAAATCCGAGAGAGAGAGATTGCATCACTTTTTCACTCTCCTGATGAACAGCGGACATTCCTCGATGGTGCTGCGTTCGCGCTTCGAAGCGTTATGCTGCAAAAGATCATTACAGAGGACAGACGCATTGGCGGCAAAGGTCCATCGTGGGAAAGTTTGGTAAATTCTGCTGGTGCCATGATCTGGCTGTGGCTGGCAGGGATCGGGTTCGTAAATCGTCGCGTTGGTAGAAACGGGATCAGCACGTCGGAGCCGGCGGCCGCCGGGCTCGGCGCGCACGGCCAAACGTCGCGAAGGTGAAGGCTCCCGGAGAAGCATTGGCAACGGCGCGCTGAACTGTCTGGGGCTGGGCGCGTATCACCGGCCAGGTATTGGTGGAAAGGACGACGACGGCAATGTTGCGGCCGGTCAGGTTCTGTTGAGACACGAAGTTCTGGTCGGAGGTGATGATCGCCTCGAAGCCGGCTCTTTCCGCCTCGTCGAGCAATAGACCATTGCTGAAGGCAGTCCAACCCATTTCGGGGACGGTGCGTACGTCATGGCCGGTGAGAATGCGTCTGACACCTCTCGGGGTGTTTTCGTCGAGCAGGATCCTCATCCGTGCGAGGGCGAGCCGATTTTAGCAAAGCGCAACACGCCGCGGACGCGTTCAAGCGGCAATTCGAAGATCTCGGTAGCGATCTCCTCGGCGGAGCATCCGGCTTTGGCGTTATCGACGACGGCCTGAGCGGGAACGCGGGTGCCTTTGATGACCCAGGCGCCGGATACGCGGCCCGGGACGCTTTCGACGTCTTGGCATTGCGACCAATCGATGGGCTGTTCGGGCATAACCGTCGTCCTTTCGGCTCAGTTGAGACGGGTTTTGGTGGGGCGCAGCTTGCGGCCATACTTTGCAATCAGGGAAGCACTTTCGGCAGAACTCGCAATGGCACGTTTTACCGCTGAAAGGGCCGCGGCGCGCTCGGCGTCGTTCTGCGCATTGGCGCCGACGAGTGCGCCAATGGCTTGGAGGAGCGCTTGTCTGGCTTGCGGATAGCTTGCGCCGGCGCTCTCGATCGTCGCGAAAAGCTTTTCGGTAAGGTAGTCGATGCGGTCGACCTCAGCTTGGACGAGTTGAGCCGTCTCGGAATACAGAGCTCGGGAATGAACGGTATCATCTCCGGGTGTCAGATTGCTCAGCATCTCCAGGGCGGCCGATTCCGCGGCAGCTTCTGTCGGTAAAAGCTCTGTCCCGAATACCCATCCTTCCTTTGTCGAGGTCATAGTGACGAGATAGGGATCCCAGCCTTCAGCTGGATAGTAGTAGACGCGCACTTCGAAACCGCGGCGCTCGCCGGCAACCGTGTGGGGATGGTCTTTCAGTCGCCAAGCCGATACCTGTTCGGTGATCTGTTCGCCGCGGATCAAGAGGGGGTGAATGCGTTTGGCCGCCATTGGACTGGACGCAGAGAGAGGCTTTGTTTTTCTCATCCCTTCCGGCTTAACCCGTTCACACGACGGGGTCAATTTCGGGTCTTAGCCTTTGTTATTCACTTGGACCTGGTATATTATTGCTTGCCTCACTACATCACCGCCATGACGATGGATAAAGCTCAGCCGACGCAAACCCGCATTCAGATACTGGACGCCAAGGAAGAGGCGGGGCCCGTTGCGCGTGCGGTCGGCGTGGTGCGCGACCGCGTACAGGACGTTGCCGCAATCGGGCGCGGGCACGGCGCGGAAGCGCTACTGGTTTGCCCGGCGCCGGAGGAATTCACGAGTGACGGCATCGATCTGGTGATCGGCGCGCGGTTCGGGCGGGAGCTCGACGAGGACACGGTTTTCTGGCGGCAACGCAGTCTCGCACGAGAGATCCGTCATGCGCTGCGGCTCGACGCACTCGTCACGGATCTAGATCGGTCGTTCGACGGCTTTGTGAAGAGCATCGAACCCATGCTCGCGGCGCCCTACCGGGATGAACTCGGCGGGCGTGACGACGGCGCAGCTCCACAGGTCTAAAAAATCGACTCGAGAGGAAAAAGGCGATGGGGCCGCGGCAGCGTACGCGGCGTGAGATTATTGAATTGCTCGCCCGCGCCGCAGTGCAGGCGGAGCACGCGGAGGCTTATCATGCGGCTGCCGCCGATCCCGGGGCGGTGAAAGGCCGGGCGGCCCAGCAGGCGGCACACGACGCCGCTGCAATGCAATTGATCGAGCTGGCCGGCTGCGCGGAAGGATTTATTCGCAATCGTGGGGATGCCGGTACGACGCTGGAGCGGTTTGATGACGCGCGCAGCCGGTGATCCAGTTGCGAAACGAGCACACCCACCCCGAAAGATTCTCGGCGCCGCAGCCGATCACGCCAAGTAGTCTCGGCGGCATGGCAAGGGATCTCAGAGAGGCGCTTGGGAACCTCGATCCTGAAACACTGAAGATTGAAGCGCGGGATCAGCGGCAGGCGCTCAATCGGCTTCATTTGGGGCTGGACCGCATCGAGAGGGATGGGTTGGCGAATGCCGTCGCATTGCGGCGGCGCGATCTGCATTACGCAGGGTATTACCATGAGATCCAGTTCGGCAGGCTGGCGAAAGAGACCGGTTTGTTTAACAGCTGGAATTCTCCGGATGTGCGCTGTCTCGATGTGAATAGCAGTATCTTCGATACCGATGACTTCGCGCACCAATTCCATGCGAAGCGCGGAGGCGCCGATAAAAGCATTTTGCCCGTGAGCGTGGTGGCAGCTGAGCACGACAAGCGGGTGCCTGGCCGGCTGCTCTCGGAAATAATTCGTGAATTGCGGAATGAATATCAGTCGCCGACGGAGCGACTGGCGGAGCTGGAGACCTCCCGTAGAGCGAGGGATCGGGAGCAGTATCTGGACGCAGTGCGCGGGCTTGCGCAGCAATACGCCCAGATGACGGGAGACAAGGACGCCGCGACTCTGATCTACGACTATGTCCAGGCGCAGAAGCCGCCGCTGGACCATGAAATGATCGCTGCGATGACAAAGGCGCTGCAGGTGGCGGCCGGACCCGGGAACGGCTACGTGGACATACCGCAAGCGGTTTACAACTGCTGCGTGGAACTGTGTATGGCGCTGGACGAACGGGGGGACAGTCGGCTGCTGGACATTCTTGATGCCGCGGATGCCCGCTCAAAGGCCGCGCCCGCGGAAACGATCTATGACAAATACCCGGGACTCACGCGTGATGACGACAATGAACCGGGGCTAGGCCCGGATCGGGATCTGGACGAGGAACGAGGGCCGAGACGGGGGCGGTAGTAAAAAAATGTGACACTTGGTATTCGCGCCGGGGGGTCAGCTCAGGGTGTGGATTGCCGACCTTCGCAACGTGGCGTCGATCGGCCGGGACGCGCCGTAAGCTGCCGTTACCGCCAGTAAGAATGCAGGCTGGCAAACGGGCTCGCGTCCGAATTTGAGGTCGCCCAGCGGGCCGAATGGTCGGCGCGCGGCGTCGCGTTCAGCCACGGCCCGCGCAAGTCCTTTTGGGCTACGGCGTCGGATAGATCGACTCCGACGGCTACCTGATCCGCCTCTAGGAAGTTAAAATCCGGGCGCCGTGTACATTATTCTGGCGTGGAGCTAGCCACCGTATCCCAATACGTGGCGCCGGCACTAAAACTTCGTTTCTCGGACTGGTCGAGGAGAAAGAGATGGCTGGAGGCAAGGCGAAGTTCGGGCTCACTCTTCCTAATCGCGGCGTCGTCATCGGCGCGACCACTGTGGCGGAGATGCTGCAATTGGCGGCGGATGCCGAGTCGGCAGGCTGGGATTCGGTGTGGGTTGGCGACTCGATTTTCGCCAAACCGCGGCTTGATGCGATGGTCCTGCTGGGAGCGATCGCCGCCCGCACCACGCGGGTCCGCATCGGATCGGCGTGCTTCGCCAGCACGCCGCTGCGCAATGCACTGGTGCTTGCCTACCAGTGGGCTAGTCTCGATTTTCTCTCCGGCGGGCGGACCGTTTTTGTGGCCTGTCAGGGTAAACCGGAGCCGGGCGGAGGTGCTTTCGAGAAGGAGTTTGCCCATTTCGGGATCGAGCCTTCCAGCAGGATGCGCCGCATGGAGGAGGCGATCGAGATACTGCGGCTCATCTCGTCTCGCGAAAACGTCGATTACGATGGACAATATTCGCGTTTCCGCAACCTCACCGTGCTGCCGCGTCCGATTCAGCAGCCTATTCCGATCTGGGTCACCGCCAACCCCGACCTGAATAAGAGACGGAACGTCGAGCAGAGTTACCGGCGGGTGGCGCGGCTCGGCGATGGCTGGATGACCACCTTTAAGTCGCCTGAAGACGTGCGGACGTCGCTCGCGATGATCCGCGGCTACTCGCGAGAAATGGGGCACGACCTGAGGCCTGGCTTCGAGGTCGCCATCTACCACAATATCAACGTCAATGAAGACCGCGATCGGGCGTTCGCCGAGTCAAAGCAGTTTCTCGACAGCTATTACTCTGTCGATTACCGCCAGGACATGCTCGAGCTCTGGGTGGCAGCCGGATCTCCCACACAGTGCGTTCAAAGCCTGCAACGATACGTCGACGCGGGAGCGACGACGATCTTGCTCAGGGTTACCGGATACGACCAGAAACGCCAGTTCAAGCGCGTGACGGAGGAGGTTCTGCCCGCGTTCAGCTGAGAGGACTGCGAACTGTTTGCGGGTTGGCCGGCCGCGGGGTTGTGCTATTCGCGGCACCGGGCGTGGGCGACTTGATCGCGGTTCCCTAAACCCCTGAGCCGATCGTCCCTATAACGCCCGTTCAACGTCCCGATAACGGCGGAGCGATTGGTCGACCTTTAGAAGCCGGCAAATGATTATTAGCCAAGCTTGACCCAAAGCAGACCGTCAAGATCGCGGGAGCGCGGCGGCTCATTTCTCCGGCAGGCCGGCCAGGCGCAGGCCGGTGAGAAAGAGTTCGTGAACTTCCGGTGCATGAGTGTGAGCGTACTCGCGATAGCTGGCGATGGTCAGCTTGGGGTCGATGGCAAGCACGCGACTGAGTTCGGCGCGTGCCTCGTCGAGCCTGCCGAGATGCGCCAACGCGACGACTTTGGCCCGCATTCCCACGACCGTGCGGGGCTGGTCATGCAAGCCGCGGTCGGCCCATTCGATCGCCTGTTCGAAGCGCCGCGCGACGAGATGAGCGACAGCGATATTACCGGCGTAGCCAGCGGCATGCCGATCGAACGGGCTCAAACGGCGCGCCCGTTCGATGGCTTCGATCGCCGCCTCGGGCTCGTTGCGCAGCGCGTGGATAATCCCTCTGGCCGACCAGGCCCGAGCCACGTTCGGGTTGCGCGCCAGGGCGCGATCGAGAGCCGCCGCCGCCATCGCCGCCTCGCCGGCCAGGACATACAGCGTCCAGGCGGCTTGCCGAATCGTTTCGGCGTCATCGCGCTCGGCTTCGAGCGCCTGTCGCGCTAGGAGGCAGGCTTCGGCGATGTCCTCATCCGACAGTGCTCCCCACCCCCGCACCCGCTGCAACACCCGACACCAGCCGACCAAAGCCGCGGCCGGCGCGTAGGACGGATCGATCACGAGCGCCTGCCGGGCGAGGACGACTGCCTCGGCAACGCATTCTTCGGTAAGGCGATATGACTGCGCCAA
>Ga0306926_10003965_pt1 | contig 15461 bp, 10 predicted proteins | sample flu12Cox44000178_FD_203759 | JGI IMG/M metagenome (GOLD analysis project Ga0306926, IMG submission 203759) | Lab enrichment of tropical soil microbial communities from Luquillo Experimental Forest, Puerto Rico - flux8day.12C.oxic.44.000.178 (v2)... | ecosystem: Environmental > Terrestrial >...
GATCTCGGGCAAACCTGGAAACAAAGCCATCATTCTCCCCGATGGCAAGATTTGGGGATGGATTGGCGGTGGCTGCGCGCAGCCGGTAGTGGTCAAAGAAGCTTTGAAAGCGTTAGCGGACGGTCAACCTCGCCTGATTCGCATCAGCCCATCGTCACCGCCGGAACAAGGCATCGTGAACTACGCCATGACTTGTCACAGTGGAGGAACATTGGATATCTACATTGAACCTGTGCTGCCCAAGCCACACATTCTCATTCTTGGCCGCTCTCCTGTTGCGGTAGCCTTGGCCAAGCTGGGCAAGGCCATCAATTACACGGTTTCCGTTGCCGCTCCGGAGGCGGACCGCGAGCGCTTTCCGGATTGCGATCTCGTACTTACTGACCTGGACTTGAGCCAAATCAAGGTCACACCGCAAACTTTCGTGGTTGTCTCAACGCAGGGACAGCGCGACGAGGAAGCCTTGGAGAAGGCTCTGTGCTCTGACGCTTCATATGTGGCGTTTGTAGCGAGCAAAGCAAAAACCGGCAAAATCATTGAGTATTTGCAAGAGCGAGGCATCACCTCACCCAGGCTCGCCCAGCTCAAGGCCCCCGCCGGGCTTGGCATTCACGCGGCTTCACCCGAGGAAATCGCTGTCAGCATCCTTGCAGAAATCATTCAGGAGAACCGCTCCCCCAAAGGAACGCAGAAGCGCGAGGTAAAGCTGCCTATGGCCAAGCGGGAGGAAGCCAAAGATCCAATCTGTGGCATGATGGTTGAAGTAAGTACGGCGAAACATAAATCAGAATTTCGTGGCAGTGCTTTTTACTTTTGCTGCGCTGGCTGCAAGCAGAAATTCGATAAGCAGCCCGAACAATACGCCCTTTAGCTAGCAACGGTGGGTACATCTCCGGTCTGGTGGTCTATGATTTGAAAAAGAAGGAATGCGTGCACGGCGTCGGTAGTTTCGGGGCTGCTGGTAGTAATCCTGATCTTCCCGCCACGGTCAATCTGCGAAACTTCATAGTGAATTTGTGATTTCAATCGAGTCATCGTCGTGACGCCTGGCGGATTCGCATCGTGAATCAACATCGGCGCGTTGAAGTTTCCGTCTGAAAACATCTTAGCAATGTGCATAAGGTGCATGCGGATCTCTTCGATGCTGGATTTGTCGTTCGGATCGTTCGCTGTCACCACGATCTCGCCGCCGTCTTTAAGCAAGTGGAAATGATGTGTAGTCGCATTATGCGAGAAGCCCATCACGTGGTCGCCGCGTTGAACAACACCGTCTTGACGAGTACGTTGGTCAGGCTGAGATGCTTGTTGCGCGGCAGACAAGACGGGTAGGGCGGCCAGCAGAAACAAAAGAGTTGCCTTTAGCATGTTACTCCCCACTCCCGCATGGGGATGATTGTAGGAGACTAGCCCTCTCCTGTCATCCAGCAACAATCAACCGCCCAGATAAAATGCGCGAACAGTTAGCCGGTGGTTGAAATGGAGGGTACGGTCGTAAGCCTATCAAGCGGCCTGTGGTAGCCTCGCCTTTGACTAGCGCAACGAGCGAGGGCGGAACCTTTGTACCGCAACTCGCGTACTCCCACAGTTAATCCTGCAGGCCCATTGGGAGAGACAAAACGGCCGGGTAACGTCTTAGTCGCGGGTTGGGAGCCGCACGGGGACAACGGTCCCGCAAGGGGCCGTCTGCGAGCTACCCAGCCCGCACGACGCATCATCGTCTCAAAACGGAAAAACCGTAATTGGAGCGCATGTTGTTTGCGATTCCGAGCAAGCTTATGGCGGTGGTCGCGTGACATTGCTCTGGCGCAGCTTTGGAACTGCTGCAGGGCATCGACACTCCATCTTTGGGTAGTCAGAATATTCCGTGAGGAGGCTATTCGAGCGGGGAAGACTCGGCGGTTGGCCGCACCTCGTTCGCCCCTTCTCATAGCCCCAAGCAGGGTCCCCGGGGGTGTCCGCCCAACCTCGGGGCTTTTTTGCAAATTCCGCGCCGCAATCACGTCTGCGGCTTCCTGCCTATAAATGTAGCCTGCCGACCACGTTCTCAACCGAGGAATCGGGTCACGCCCCAGAAGGGATCGAAAACCCAGCGGAAATAACGAGCCAGAACAGGCTTAGAGAGTTTACACACTCAGGATGACCTGCTTAGCGCCCAGGTCTTCTTGTCAGGTTACGCGCCGGATGTCAGGCTTCCACCTTCTTTCGCGTTTCGAGGCCTTCCTTAGCCTAAGCATTGCAACGGCAACCAGGATTCCAACAAAAAGAAAGGGGTAAAGATAGAGATTTGGCATATCTCTATCATCGGTGGGTCATTTTAATCAGCGCAATAGTACACATTTCCCATGTAGACAGCGATTAAGGAGTACGGAGTTCCTAGAACTGAGTTACGGGTAAGCTGACTCACGGGACGTGTTCAGAAAATCAGACACATTCACGACAAACGACGTGCGAATCCTTGGTAAGTGTAAGTCATGGGGCGGGGTCCAGGAAGATAACTGGTCTTTAGCTCGTCAACCTTGAAACCGGCCTCCGTAAGCAGCGCATCAATTCTTCGATTCAAGTGGCAGCCGCCCCCGATGCGCCTCCATAAGGGAGTGAGACGGTCTTGCCAGCCGGAAACTTTGGGATCGGGTGCGCGTCCGTGCTCAACGAAGATGAGAAGCCCACTTGGCTTCAACACTCGCTTGACCTGTCGGAGAGCCCTAAGCGGGTCCGCAATCGAACAAAGCGTCCACGTTACTACGACCGTATCGATACTGTTGCCCGGCAGAGGTAGTTGTTCTTCCGCTGATTGCGAAAGGAATTCGACCTTCCTAACCAAACTCGCCGCTCTGGTTCGTGCCATTCGCTGAAGCTCCGCCGACGGTTCTACTCCATACAAGCGCTGAACTTCAGATGAGTAGAAGGGTAAATTCAGCCCCGAACCGAGGCCCACTTCGAGCACGTCCCCGCGTGCGTGGGGAACCCAAGCAGCGCGTAGCTGCATCGTGTCCTTGTTTCTCATGGCAAGGTCGATCAAGCGCGGCAGCAGATATCTTGCGTATACGCCCATGGTCACCAGTTCTGGATCAGTTCATTGAACTCGGCAAAGGTCAAAGGAAAGGCTTAACTTACTTCCCCGGACTTGTCGCACCGCGAATAGGCAACTTTGCCGCTTCCCACGCGGCGATCCCTCCGGCAATTTCCGCTACGGGCTCAAATCCGCGTCGTTGGAGCAAGCTCGCTGCGATCGAAGACCGGTAGCCGCCTGCACAGTAAACCAGCAATGCTCGATCTCTCGGCAGCGTGAATAAAGTCTCAGCCAGGCGGTTCAGAGGCATGCTCACGCTTCCATCAATCTGCCTTGTTTCCCGTTCGTGCGGCTCGCGGACATCTATAACCAGCGGCGGCTCTTTCGCCAGGAGAAGCTCGGCGGCGAACTGCGGACTGAATCGTTCGCTAAACGCAATCAGCTCCGGCCGCTCGACCAGGTTGTTCAATCCGTTTTGCAGGTATCCGGCCACATGATCAAACCCGATGCGGCCGAGGCGCACAGCGGCTTCGTATTCCCGCCCAGGATCGGCGATGAGCACGATCGAATCGCTTCGATTCAACAGCGTTCCTGCCCACGTTGCGTATTGCCCTCCAAGACCGATATTGATGCTGCCGGCGAGGTGCGCCGCGCCAAATTCGTCCGGATCCCGTGTATCCAGGACCTGCGCTCCTTTTGCCCGCAGTTCCAGCAAGGCATCGAGAGTCAATGGGTTCATTTCGCGAGCCAGCGCTTGTTCCAGAGTGGGGCGCTCTTCACTGTTCAGCACCGCATCGTAAGTGAAATACGGCGGTGCTTCCGGCTGATCCGCGGTCACGACCTGGATGAACGCCTCCTTGCTCATTGGCTGCAGTGCGTAGTTCTTTCGCCGCTGTTCTCCCAGAGTGGACATCGTTTCCTTGCTGATCGCTTTGCCGCAGAGCGAACCTGCCCCGTGCGCCGGGTATACTAGGCTTTCGTCCGGCAGCCCCAGGAGTTTCGTGTGCAGTGAATCAAAAAGCATGCCGCCGAGCTCCGTTGCTGACCAGCCGAGGGCCGCACGCAGATCCGGCCGCCCGACATCCCCGATAAAGAGCGTGTCCCCCGTGAGCACGGCATAGGGTCGCGCCTCGCTGGCGTTAAGGTCGTAAACAAGAATCGAGATCGACTCCGGAGTGTGGCCCGGCGTTTCCATAATCTTCAAACGAACGCGACCGAGGTCAAGAATGTCGCCATCGCCAACCGGACTAAACGCGTACGCCGCTTTCGCCGTGCGTCCGAGATATATGGTTGCACCCACGCGGTCGCGCAACTCCAAATGTCCCGCGATAAAATCAGCGTGAAGATGAGTCAGAAATACGTGTCTGATCTGCAGGGCATTCTCCGTGGCGAATGCAAGGTATTGGTCCGTGTCCCGTTGTGGATCGACGACAGCCGCCGTGCCGGTCTTCTCGTCGCCAATTACATAGGAAGCGTGCGCAAGACAAGGCAGATAAAACTGTTTAAAGATCATTGTTCTGACTCCCTGATGGTAATTTAACCTAGACCATTCCCGATTCGTTCTCAACTCCTAACAACAGGGCTGTCGGATATCTCCAGGGGGCCACCTTTCGCTGCGCCGAAGCATCGGGCACAGACGGACTCGCTCCAATGAGGCGTGATATAACTCGCGCATGACAACAATTGTCAAGAAATGGCTGTTGTTCAAATACGTCAAGGGTGGCCGCACAGGTTGGAGGGAGGATGGCGAATATGTCATATGACAAGGAGATTTCTGCACTTCTTGTGATCGATCCGTATAACGATTTCATTTCCGAGGGAGGCAAGGTATGGGATCGTTTGAAGACTGTCGCAGAAGCGAATGATTGTGTTCCGAATATGTTGCAGGTCTTGAATGCCTCACGAAAGGCGGGGCTCCGCGTCTTTTATGCGCTGCATCATCGATACCGTCCAGGCGACTATGAGACCTGGAGGTACATTGCGCCCATTCAGAAGGCAGCGTGGTTGCGAAAGACCTTCGAACACGGCACCTGGGGCGGCGAGATCCGCCGCGAATTCGAGCCTCAACCGGGCGATATCGTGGCCCTCGAGCATTGGTGTTCCAGCGGCTTCGCCAACACGGATCTGGATTTGCAACTCAAAAAGCATGGCATCCACAAGCTCATCGTCATCGGCCTGATAGCGCACACGTGCGTGGAGGCAACAGTTCGCTTTGCCGCTGAGCTAGGCTACGAGGTCACGATGGCAAAAGACGCGACCGCGGATTACTCCCCTGAGGAGATGCACGCGGCTCTCGACGTTAATATCCCGAGCTATGCCAGTGCCATTGTGGCCACAAAGGAAATCGTCGAGTCGATCTCTTCTCTCTGATTAGAGTGCGCAGTACCGATGCGGGTGCCGTGGAGGCGGCAACGACCCCGACCGTTGCGACTGTAACCAGCACGCATGCGATCCGTTTCATTTGGTTACCCCTTCGAAATTTCTGGGCACCATTCGCGTGTTAGACGGCAACAGCAAACGGCGACTCTAACATGTTCTGTCGCCGTGGTGATCCGTGTTTTCAGGCGCTCGATATTCTGCCGTGGGGCGCTAGGGAGCGCTCGCCATGATGAGACGTCCCGGGATCAGGCGTCCCGGGATTGAAGAATGAAAGATACCGCATGTATGATGCGAAGGCCGAAGGCGAAGAAAAACAGCAGCACAAGAACCCGGCTCGAGCGTTCTCGAGAGCAGCTGCCGAAGGGGAAACATGAAACCACTCTTGTTGAGCCTTATGATTTTGGCGCTGACGGAAGCGGCGTTGGCGCAGGATTGGGCCAAGGAGAAGTTGGCGAAGTCCCCGCGGCACTTCGAATGGGTGACGGTGAAGCACGATGGGCGGTCTGTCGACGTGTTTGTTGTATATCCGGAGTCGAAGGACAAACGTCCGGTCGTGCTGATTATTCACGAGATCTTCGGCATGACGGACTGGGTCCAAGATTTGGCGGATCAGGTGGCGGAGGCAGGATACATCGCGGTTGCGCCGGATTTGCTTTCGGGTATGGGGCCCAACGGTGGGCGAAGCTCGTCCTTTGAACTAGGGAAAGCCAACGAGGCGGTTAGCAAGTTGAGTCCTGAGCAAGTAACGGCAGATCTGAACGCCGCTGCGGACTACGGAAAGAAGCTGCCGGCTTCGAACGGCAACTTGTTTGTGGGCGGATTCTGCTGGGGGGGCGGGCAAACCTTCCGCTTTGCGACGAATCGTGCCGACCTGACTGCGGCGTTCGTCTTTTATGGGCCGCCGCCAGATAAGGGCGCGATGGAGCGCATCAAAGCCCCGGTGTATGGATTTTTTGCGGGGAATGACGCGCGCATCGGCGCAATGATTCCCGACGCGATCGCAAACATGAAGGCCGCGGGGAAGACCTTCGAGCCTGTAACGTACGACGGCGCTGGGCACGGGTTCATGCGTTCCGGCGAAGCGCCCGACGCGAAGGACGCCGACAAGAAGGCGCGCAGCGAGGCCTGGGAGCGCTGGAAAAGTTTAATGGCTAAGGGTTAGCAGCAAGAAGGTTAGTACGTGATCCTGGCGCCAGACTCCCAGTCGAACGTATGGGTACGCAGCACACCGAACTCAGAGATGCCTTAGGGTGTGCTGCACAAACCTCCTCGGGTTCACGCCGCAGCCTTTTCGACTCGACATGTTTGAACGCAGTCCTGTGAAAGGCGCCCTTTTCTTGATCAAGTTATATCCGGCCTCTCCCAGAAACGACGCTGACGCTTAACTTGACATCGCATCAGGTCCGTCCTACCTTCATGCGCAAAGAGTGGAAGTCGCATTCTTCCTGCCTCGCGATGACTTCCGCTATGGAGTGTAACTATGCCAATTAACCTCATATCTCTTTCCCTGGTGGATTCTCCGGTAACGCCCGAAGAAGGCCGCAAGGTTCTCGAACGCGATAACTATATTTGTCAGTATTGTGGTTTGGATGGACGCGCCAGCTTTGAAAACGCACTAACCATGCGTGTCGATTTTGTAGTTCCTCGCGCTCACAAAGGAAAGAAAAATCCGGACAATCTGGTGGCTTGCTGTGTTCCCTGCAACACCATCAAGGGCACGCGGGTGTACAAGAGTTTCGACGAAGCCAAGGCTCACGTTCTTGCCCGCCGCCAGGAGTTGCGCAAAGTCTGGCAGGAAAAAACCGCAAGCCCATTAGCCAAATCCGCCCGCGCGTAGCTGCGATGGCTAGACCGGGAATTCGCTCTTGGCAGCCGTTCTATCAAGAGCGGAACGGCAGCCTCGACGTGTTAAGGGATGTCGGAAGAAACGCTTCGATTCGTTCGAATGCTCTTCCAGTCCCAAGCGTCCTTGATTGCTGAAAATCTCTTTCCTAGGAAACAGTTGACGAATGCAGAGAGCAAGCGCCAAATGAACAAGCAGTTGTCAGGTCATGGCCGGACGATTCTATAAGCCGGGCTGCTGGGTCTGTCGCTCTCGACTATGGAAATCTAGCTACTTCTGCGGCACATCCTATCGTAGTGCCAGCTGATGTTGGAGAATGATCTCGTTGAGGCGGGGGCATCAATCGACGTGAGCACGTCAGGAAGCCACAATCGCCGCTTGATTTTCGCATTGTACTGAATGGCCACTTGTGATTAGCTCGTTGTGGCTACAATGAAGATCTTACTGTACAACCCAGACAACGGCGTGACGCGCAACTTCATGCCGCATCTTTGGATGTTTCTCCTGCAAGCCCTGACTCCACCTGGCCACGAAGTGTTATTAATTGACGGCAACGCACAGCCCATGAATGAGGAAGGCATCAAGCGCTACGTCCGTGAACAAAATATTGGACTGGTCGGCATTGGCGGGATGACCAGAATGATTGCCAAAGCCTATCGTATGGCGGATGCAGTGCGCAGCACGGGCGTGAAGGTCGTCATGGGCGGCCCTCACGTCACAGAGATGGCCGATGAGGCCCTCGGGCGAGATGGCGGCTCGCGCCATGCCGACGCGGTTGCGCTCGGGGAAGCTGATGAGACCTGGCCCAGAATTGTCCGAGACGCTGTAGGGGGCACGCTCAAGGAGGTATATGCACCACTGGACGATTTTGGCCAGGAACGCAAACCGTCACTCGAGCAGTATCCTGAGATTCCCTGGGACAACATCAATCTTGACCAATTCAATTTAGTCCCCGGCATGTTGCATCCAATGCTAAAGCGCGTGGGCTCGGGTTGGGGGACGTTTCGCGTGATTCCGATGGAGTCCGGACGCGGTTGTCCTTATGGATGCGAGTTTTGCACGGTTACGGGATTTTTTGGCGACTCGATCCGCTTTCGCACGAATGAAAGCGTCGTGAAAGAATTGTTGCTGCTGAAGGCGCGCGCACGGAAGGAAGGCGGCCAGATTGCCGTTTTTTTCATCGATGACAATTTTGCAATTAACGTAAAACGCACAAAATCATTATTGCGAAACATCGTGGCCGCAGGGGCGCAAGTGCCTTGGATCGCGCAGATCAGCGCAAATCTGTTGCGCGATGAAGAACTCATTGATCTGATTGCAGCCTCTGGAGGCAAGTGGATCTTCATTGGAATGGAATCCATCGATCCCGCCAATCTTGCCGATGTAAAAAAGGGATTTAACAAGCCGGTTGAATATGCCGCGATCCTCAATCGGCTTGCCCAGCGCAACGTCTATGCGATTACGTCTTTTATCTTCGGGATGGACAACGATGCGCCAGGCGTGGCGGAGCGGACTTTGAAGGAAATTAGCAGTTGGCCTCCGGGGCTGCCGATCTTCGGCTTGCTTACGCCATTGCCCGCGACGCCGCTCTACAAGCGACTCGAAGCGGCGGGGCGGCTTACGCGCCCGAAGCACTGGCTTGAATTCATACCCTATGCGATGGCACACACGCCGTTGAAGATGAGCATCGATGAAGCTCACAGCGAGTTACGAATTGGGTGGGTCAACTCTTACAGTCCGGAGGCTATCGAAAAAGCCGTGGACTCGCTCAATCATAAGCCGCTCGACAATCGCATCAACATTTTCATCGCGCGTCTTTGCTTCAGAGGGATTTATTTTCCACAACTCGGGCCCTTCGCATGGATCAAAACGATTTTTGCGAATCGACGCACAATTCTCAAGCTGATCAAGCAGGGTTGGAAAACAGCTTCAGCCCGCAGCATCAGGACAGCTGCTCTGACGGATTTGATGCGCTAAGAGAGGGAGATGACTTTGTCTCGGTCGCTACGTCGTGGGAGAAAATACCCAGTTAAAGGGCAGGATGCGAAGGAGTCTTGTTTCGCAGGCTTTTCCGCTCCAGCCGCAGTTGGGATGAGTACAGGAAATCTCTTCGTTCCTGAATATCTGTTTCGCTTCAACCTCTGAAAGCGACGGTTTCGGGCATTTCCTTTGCAAGTTGATGTTGTGGCCACCCTTCGGACATTCGAAGACGACTCGATAAGCTTGGCTCATGATCCTATGATAGCCCTGCGAGCGGCCGGGAGGGGTGCAAATAGGTAGTCCCGAGATTATGTTTGGTAAACAGCAAAGTTTGCCGTGGTCAGCCGTCCGACTGCCGGCCGCTCAAGATTCTTCGCCGCTTGGCGTCGATCATTGAACCACCGACCTCCTGGTCCCGAACCAGTCGGGACCGGGCCAAATCCGTTGAATTGACGTTGCTTGAACGTACCACGGGGGTGGCGGCGCATCGTCATCCGCGGTCAAGCATGAGCAGCCACAAAAGTCGTTCTTGAGGGCTCGAGAAAAGAAGAGCGTAGCCGGAGAGATACCGTGACATGGATGAATTCCGGTCGGAGGTCACCGAAGGCAGCCTGGGGTTTTCGTTAGAACAGGGTGGGCAATTGTTGGGTACAAAACCACGCTAGGTGTTGCGTTGAGTCAACAGGCGTGTCCGTTAGGCGGGGGTCAGCAAGGCCACGGGACACTGATCAAACAACTCCGCTGCAGTAAGGATGGAACCATTTTGCTGAGCTTCCGCTTCCAACTGTCTTCCGGTAAAGCAATTACAAAACACTTTCCCCATCTCGTCCGAAAGATGAATTCTTGTGTCCTTCCAGAGGTCGGCCCCGGAGGGCAGGCGCGCCTCGCCTTTCAATAATCTTGCGCAAAGTCGCGGGACCGCAACAATTATCTTTCCCGATTTGTGAGTTCTGGCAAATGCGACCACGTGTTTTGCATACTCGCCTATGCTGCGCAGTGGGACGTATTGACCGTCGCGAAACAAATCCGCATTCCGCTTGCGTAAGCTTAAGGTCTGCCGGATGACGTACAATTTAATTTGGCCGTCTTCCGGTCTCCCCAAAAGCTCCCGGACCAGCGTCATAAGCTTGTCAGAACTTCCATCTGGGAAACATCTCAGTCGCTGTAAGGCTCTCTCCCGAATGGCGAAGTCCACGACGTGACGGTTGTCGGGATCAGCCAAGCTGAATTCCCATAGTTCGTTACCTTGGTAGACATCCGGAACGCCGGGGACGGTGAGCTTGAGGAGTGTTTGTGAGAGGCCGCGAGGTAGGGAACCAGCGCCGCAGCTCGAGTAAATGTAAAGTCCCTGTTGAACTGTAGGCGGTACGTCGCGTCCGGAATTCTTGGCGCTTTCATGGCTTCAGATAGCAAGCGACGGACAACGCGGGCATCGTCCTGTGCTTACCGAGCGACGCTGCGTCTGCACCCGTCGCATAAACCAGTGAGCCCTCGGGGATTTTGGGAATATCGAGCGTTTCATCGCTCAAATTTGCAATCAGAGCAAACTGCCCTCCACCTGCAAACGGCCAAATGACCGAAACGGCCCTTTTGCTCAGCACCTCGAACCTCGCCGTGCCCCGCAATACGTCCTTAACCCGCGGAACAATTGTACTTTTCCTGCAAGCTAGCAGCTCGCGATAAAATTCCAGCCAGTCGGAATGTATCTGCGATTGGACGGTCCCCCAATCCAGCTTGCAGCGCACAAAGGTTTCTTCGGCGTTAGGGTCCGGTATTTTCGCTTGTGCTTCCGTGGAGCTGAATTGCGCGAATCGCGCAAATTCCACCCGGCGCCCCTCTCTGGCTTTCGACGCCAGGTCGGGTTCAAAGTCGCAAAAAAACAAAAAGGGAGTGCTCGCTCCAAACTCTTCTCCCATAAACAAAAGAGGCGGCGAAGGCGCCAGGAGCAACACGGCAACTGCGGCTTTCAAGACCCTTGGTTCGGCAAGGTTCGTGATCCGCTCCCCGAACGCGCGGTTTCCAACTTGGTCGTGATTCTGCAGGAAGGACACGAAACAGGAAGGTGACAGATTGCGGCTTGCCTCACCTCGTGAGGCGCCGCCCCTGAAATGGGAGGGCTCTCCCTGGTAGCTGTAACCTTCCGCGAGGCAGCGGCCAAGATGCCATATGGGGTTCGAGGAATAGTCGGCGTAGTAGCCATCCGATTCGCCGGTCATGAGAACATGCGCGGCGTGATGAACGTCGTCGTTCCACTGTGCGTTGTATTGGGCCCGCCGGTCGCAGCCCAGGTAACGCGCCGCGTTGTGGTCGTTTTCCAATACCAGATGGATCTGACGCTCTCGTCCGATAGTAATCCGAACCGTTTCGGCCAACTCCGTCAAAAAATCGGGCTTGGAGTCATCGTAAATGGCGTGCACCGCGTCGAACCGCAATCCGTCCACGCGATATTCTTCGAGCCAGTAAAGCGCATTGTGAACAAAGTAGTCACGCACCGTGCGGCTGCCGGGCCCATCGAAGTTGATGGCTTGGCCCCACGGGGTTTTGTGGCGTTCTGTAAAAAACTGTGGGCAGTGCAAGTGAAGATAGTTTCCTTCCGGGCCGAAGTGGTTATACACCACGTCCAGAAAAACCATTAGCCCCTTCATGTGCGCGGTATCGATAAAATGCTTTAGATCTTCCGGCCGGCCGTAACACGCTGTGGGAGCATAAGGTAACACGCCGTCATAGCCCCAATTTCGTTGTCCGGGAAAGCTAGAAACCGGCATGAGCTCGATCGCCGTGACCCCAAGACTAGAGAGATAGTCCAATTTTTGCTCCGCCCCAGCGAACGTTCCCTCCGGCGAAAATGTTCCAACATGCAATTCGTAAAGAACCGTCTCCTCCCACGGACGCCCACGCCAGTCGGCGCTCTTCCATGAAAATGTCCTTGGATCGATGACCTCGCTGGGACCGTGCACACCCACTGGCTGATAGCGGGACGCAGGATCGGGGACCTTCCGGTCTGCAATCCTAAATTGATACCGGGCACCGGGACCGGCTTCGCTGGTTAACAGCTCAAACCAACCAGCTTCCACGCTCTGCATGGGTAGGTGAGCGGATGAAAGATCAACCGTGACGCCCCGCACGCCGGGTGCCCACAAACGGAACCGCACTTTGCCGCCGTCAACAACCGCTGCTCCGAAGGGCATCTCGTGCGCGCAGTTCATGGCACTTCAGTTCGTCTTCGGTCGTCGGCGCGTACTTGATCCGGTGCGCGCTCAACCAGCAGGGCGAGCGAGCGCGCCTGGAGCGGATAGATGTCGCCGGCAGCGTAAAATCGGTTCGCTTTCTGAGTAGTCTGGCAGGAGGTGTCCACCAGCGTGACCCATCCGGCGTCGGGAGTTCGCGTGGGCAAGGTGAATCGAATTTCCTCGTGGTGTGCGTTCATCAAAATGACAAAGTTGCCGTCCCGGATGAGTTGTCCTCGTTCATCAATTTCGTCCGCCGCGTCTCCCGAGAGGAGCACTCCGAGGGAGCGCGCAAACTCCTGGTTCCACTCCTGGTCGGTCATTTCTTTGCCGTCGGGCTGCAGCCATACGATGTCTTTAATCTCTGCTCCCTTGATGCGGCGCCCTTGGAAAAAACTCCGGCGCCGGAAAGTCGGATGATCCTTGCGCAAAGCAATCAATCGCCGGGCAAAACCGAGTAACTCCTTGTCGATCTTCGCAGGATCCCAATCGAGCCAGCTGATCTCGTTATCCTGGCAGTAAGCGTTATTGTTGCCATCCTGCGTATGCCCGAGTTCGTCCCCCGCTAGCAGCATCGGAACACCTTGCGAGAGCAGCAGCGTGGCAATGAAATTTCGTTTTTGCCGTGAACGAAGCTGAACTACCTCCGGCGCATCTGTGGGCCCCTCCGTGCCCCAATTCCAGCTCCGATTATTGTCCGTCCCGTCGCGGTTTTCTTCTCCGTTGGCCTCGTTATGTTTGGAGTTGTAGCTGACCAGGTCTTGCAGCGTGAACCCGTCATGCGCGGTGACAAAGTTGATGCTCGCGTAAGGTTTCCGGCCGCTGCGCGCATAAAGATCGCTCGAACCGGTAATGCGGTAGGCCAGTTCTCCAATCAGCCCGCCATCGCCCTTCCAGTAGGAGCGCACCGCATCGCGGTATTTGTCATTCCACTCCGCCCACCCCGGCGGGAATTTCCCTACCTGATATCCGCCTTCGCCGAGATCCCACGGCTCGGCGATCAACTTCACCTGGGAGAGCACCGGATCCTGATGAATGATGTCCAGGAACGCGCCGAGCCGATCCACTTCGTGCAATTCGCGCGCCAGGGTGGCCGCCAGATCAAATCGGAATCCGTCCACGTGCATCTCCAAAGCCCAATATCGCAGGCTGTCCATAATCAATTGCAAAACACGCGGATGGCGCATGTTCAGCGTGTTTCCCGTGCCGGTGTAATCGGTGTAGTAACGCGGGTTATCCGGCGACAAGCGGTAGTAGGCGGGATTGTCGATGCCACGAAACGACCATGTCGGCCCAAGCTGATTGCCCTCGGCGGTATGGTTGTAAACGACGTCGAGAATCACCTCAATTCCCGCGGAGTGCAGGGTCTTGACCATCGTCTTGAACTCATTAATGTTGTTCGTCGCACAGTAGCGCGGTTCGGGCGCAAAAAATCCGATGGAGTTATAGCCCCAGTAGTTCCGGAGCCCGCGCTCGATTAAACGGCGGTCATCCGTAAACGTGTGAACTGGCATCAACTCGACGGCCGTAATTCCGAGCCGCGTCAAATAGTCGATTACGGGCGCGGTCGCCAGTGCCGCATAGGTGCCACGCATTCCAGGCGGAACGTCCGGATGCCGAAAGGTGAAACCCTTGACGTGTACTTCGTAAATAATCGTCCGGTGCCAGGGCGTTCGCAGAGCGCGATCCGATCCCCAGGTAAAAGCAGAGTCGGCCACGATGCCCTTAAGCATTCCCGGAGCGCTGTCCCGTCGGTCGAAAGTAAGATCTCCGTTGCGGTGACCGATGCGATACCCGAAGTGTGAGTCGTTCCACCTCAGGCCATTGTGGATTTGCTTCGCGTATGGGTCGAGCAACAGTTTGTGCGAATTAAACCTGAGTCCCTTATTCGGCTGGTACGGGCCATATACGCGGTAGCCGTAAAGCAGGCCGGGCCGCGCCTCCGGTAGGAAGCAATGCCAGACTTGGTCCGTTTGCTCCCGAAGCTGGAGTCGATTGATCTCCCGTCGGCCCAAAGCATCGAAAAGGCACAGTTCGACCCTCTCAGCGCGCTCGGAGAAGAGCGCGAAGTTTACTCCCTCTCCGTCCCAGGTGGCTCCGAGCGGATAGGCCCTGCCCGGCCAGACAATCAGCTCCTTTGGCTTGTCCAATCAAAATCCTCCGAAGAAGGGCGCCGATATGGAATTCGTGGTTCTCATGGTCTGAAATCGAGGGTTGAGGCGCAACACGAACTACGTTCTTCGCTCTCGGCGAGACCGAAGCGCGTCGACTTTGGAGACGCAGATCTCGAGCGTAGCTTTATTCGGAGACTGCCATTCACGGGGCGAATGTACCGGCTGCAACCCATTCCCCACCTTGGTTCTCGTCTGACGCTTCACGATATATCTTAGAAGGGCTTCTAGGCGCAGACCATACATGAAGGCCCGTATATAGGGGGCCGACGGTCGCGTCAGCTATAAATGCCGCAATGGGTCCTCTTCCACCGGTTCGGCTGCCCTCGCATCACTCGACGCTCTCTTGGCGTCCGGTTCGAGCGACTTGCTGACAAATTCCTTGGAGCCTAGCCCAACGGCGAGTGCCATGCTAAGGACAATTCCACCAAAAAGAATGCCGAAGGCCAGCTGAACGATGCCAGGCGCAATCTTCAGGTGCTCCAGAGCCATGGCAAAAGAGAGCACAATCACGAGCCACTTCACGCCAATACTGAGGAAGCGGGCATAGTGAAGATTCAAGTTAACTGCCCCAATCAGCACGCTCCTGGCGAGAAAACGGGCAATAACATTGCCGATCAACAAAACCAAACAAGCGGCAAGAACATTCGGAATGTAGGCGAAGATATTCTGCACAAACAGATAGGTCCACTCGAAATCGAAGGCCGCAATGCCTATCAGAAATCCGCTCACGATGACCAGAGTGCCAAACGATCGCGCCACCAACAGTGTAGGGCTGTTTAATGGCGACCAGTCCGCCAAGGAAGCGAAACCCCAGTGCCCCAGGCGCTCATCGAAATGCAGGGCGGTCA
>Ga0306926_10003966_pt1 | contig 15459 bp, 13 predicted proteins | sample flu12Cox44000178_FD_203759 | JGI IMG/M metagenome (GOLD analysis project Ga0306926, IMG submission 203759) | Lab enrichment of tropical soil microbial communities from Luquillo Experimental Forest, Puerto Rico - flux8day.12C.oxic.44.000.178 (v2)... | ecosystem: Environmental > Terrestrial >...
CGATGCGGACGATGTCCTGATAAACGATCCGCCCCGCGCCGAGGTTGAGGTGCCCGACCTCGCTGTTCCCCATCTGCCCGTCCGGGAGCCCGACGTCGTTCCCCGAAGCGCCGATCAGCGTGTGCTGCGCGGTCTCGTAGAGGCGCGCAAACCGCGGCATGCGCGCCAGGCGGATCGCGTTGCCTGTCTTGTCGGCGCGCTCCCCGAAGCCGTCGAGCACGACGAGGACCACGCGACGCATGTCAGCCATCCGAGAAATCTAACACGGGGTCAGCGGTTGTAGGGCTCGCCGCGGATGATGCTGACGGCGCGGTAGATCTGCTCGACGAGCACGAGGCGCGCCAGGCGGTGCGGCAAGGTGAGCGGCGAGAGCGACAACCGCCGGTTGGCCTTCGCCACCGCCGCCGCGGGCAGCCCGTCGGCGCCGCCGATCAGGAAGGTCAGCTGGCGCGTGCCGCGCGTCATGCGCTGCTCGACGTGCGCGGCGAACGCGGAAGTCGTCCAGGCGTCGCCCCCCGCCTCGAGCGCGATGATCTCCCCCGCGGACGGCAGCCGGCGCGCGAGCGCCGCGTCGTCGTCGACTTCCAGGATCTCGACGGGGAGGTGACGCCGCACGCGGCCGAGGTACTCGTCGCACAGCGCCTCGACCCGCTTGTCGCGCAGCTTGCCTACGGCCAGGACGACGATCTTCATCGCGGGGGACCCTCGCGGAGTCCCACCCGCGTCAGAGCGCGCCGTAGAGCGCGTCCGGCTGCGGCAGCGCCGCTTCGGGCGGCACGTCCAGCTTCACGCGCGGCGCCTCGATCCAGAGGCTCTCGAGGTCGTAGAACTCGCGCACCGGGTGGTAGAAGACGTGGATCACGAAGGCGCCGAAGTCGAGCAGCGTCCAGCGGCCGCTCCCCGTCCCCTCCTGACCGAGGAGGTGCCGGCCGCGGAGCTTGAGCACCTGGCAGATGTTCTCCGCGATGGCGTCGACCTGCCGGTCGCTGCGGCCGCTCACGATCCCGATGAAGTCCGTGTAGCTGCCGACCGCGGAGACGTCGATGAGGACGGGAGCGATCGCGTGCTTGTCGAGCGCCGCCTCCATCGCCGCCACGGCCACGGCCTGGGTCTCGGCGAGCTCGGCCTCGCTGGCGCGCGCGCGCGCCGGCGCGTCGGCCAGGGCACGCGGCTTCACCTGCGACTTGCGCGCGCCGCGGACGGGGATGCGGGCAGGTTCCGGCCGCGAGCCCGACTTGCCCCGCGCCGAGGAGGCCATCGCCTTCCCCGACTTCCCCTGCCCCTTGCCTTTGACTTTCGATTTTCTCAACGACGCGCGCCGAGGGTTCTTCACCTGAACCCAATCTAGCAAAGCAGGCCGCCGCTATCCAGTTCCCGCTTCGGCCGGCGCGGCCTTCCGCTGAGCCTCGATCTCTTGCCAGCGGCGCTCGAAAGAGCGCACCAATCCCACCAGGTAGGCGTGACTCAGGCGCCCGAGGCGGGCCTCGACGGCGCCGGTCGCCCGGTCGAGCCACCGCTTCTCGGCAGGGCTCTCGTCGTCCTGGCCCGGGTCGGCGTGGCCGCCACCGTCCCCGCGGCCGTCCCCTCGGCCTTGGCCCGCGGCGTCGACCGCGTCGCCCGGATCGGCCGTACGGCCGCCGGTCTCGGCCCAGCGCCGCGCGGCGCGCTCGATGCGGGCGCTCATCCAGGTCGGCGCCTCGAGCACCGACCGCCCCAGCACCGCCGTCCCCTCCCGGAACGCGTTGACGATCGCGCCCCGCTCCGACTCCGCGAGCGCCGAAAAGATGGCGGCGCGCAGCTCGACGGCCCGCGCGCGATCGATGCCGGCCCCGACGTGCATCTTCGCGCAGTAGTGATCGAAGAGCATCCCGACCTGGAAGCTCGACGCCATCTCGTCGGCGCTCCGGCCGACCGTGAGCAGCGTGAAGAACTTCCGCCAGGCGAACTTCAGCGCGATGAGCGTCGCCGCGGTGAGCGTCGCGTTGCGGAGCGCCGTCCCCTCGCGCGGGTCGCCGAGCAGCTCGGCCGAGGACTGCACCAGGTCGACGCGCCGGCGCTCCGCCAGCTTCATGAGCAGGCCCGCGCGCACGCGCGCCGCGAAGTAATCGTCGAGCACGGGGATGGGGATCACCCCGCCGACGGCGGTGGCGAGCAAGGCGCGCCGCACGATGAGCGGGCGGTTCTCGCCGAGGTGCGCGAGGTCGTCCGCCGGATCTCCCTGCGGCAGCGGCGCCGACGCGACCAGCTCGGGCCCGTCGTCCCGAGCGGTCACGGCTTGCCCCCCGGTGGCGCGGCGGGCGCGGCCTTGGGCGCTGCGTGGTGCGCTTCCCCAGCCTGGCCCCGCCGCGGCGGCTCGGGCACGGGATGCGTGGCGGGGACCCCGTGCAGGAGCTCGCGCTGCTCGGGGACGATGCGCTGCCGCGAGGTCAGCTCCTCCGACGGCGGCCGCTCGATGGCGGGCGTCGCCGCGACGTCGGTGAGCACGGCGTGGACCTCGGCGCCGCCGCTGACCGGCCCCCCCTCGGCCTTGCCCGAGAACCGCGCCACCAGATCCGCCTTCACGAGCGCGCCGGAGGCGTCGTCGATCGCCACCCGCCCCGCGACCTCGTCGAAGGTCGCGCTCGCGCGCCAGGCGCGGAGCCCGGCGAGCGGCAGGGCGCCGGGCGCGGCGGCCAGCGCCTCCGCGCGATCGGCGACCGGCGTCGGGTCGCCGAGAGCGACCTCGTAGACCGTCGCCTTCGCGCCGCCGTAGAGCTCGGTCCCGACGCGCGTCACGCGCGCGTGCGACGCGCAGAGCTCGAACACGGCGCCCGGCCCCCCGAGCCCCTGCTCGAGCAGCCGGTGCGGCTCCGGTTCCTCGGCGATGCGGCGGATCATCTTCCCATAGCGTAGCGCAACCGAAAGCTCGCGCCCGTAGAGGACCACCTCCCGCCCGCCGTCCCGGTCGTTCTCTTCGCGCATCCGGTAATTGCCTGCGCGGTCGACCCACACGTCGGTCGTCGTGGTCACGTCCGTCGCCTGGGCGTCGCCGGCGCCCGGCGGCTCGACCTTGGCCCCCGCCGGACCCGCCCGGAGCCGCGTCACGGCGTGAAAGTGCCCGCCACCCGCGTGCGCGAGCGCCCGCGCGAACGCGGCCGGGGCCAGCGCCTCGCCGACTGCGACGGCCGGCGGCAGCGGCGCCGGCTCGCGCTTGCCCCCCCGCCCGCACCCGGCGGCCGCGCCGAGCGCGACCAGGGCGAAAACATATTTTCGCTTCAAGCTTCCCCGAACCTTAGCATTGGATGCCGATGGGCGAGAGCCTCGCCGACCTCAACATGTTGTCGTCCTTGTCCTCCCCGATCGCGATCGCCGCGGCCGGCGTGTTCGGCGCGATCTGGGGGAGCTTCTTCAACCTCTGCATCGCGCGCGTCCCGCGCGGCGAGTCGGTGGTGCGCCCCGGCTCGCACTGCGACAGCTGCCACGCGCCGGTCGGCGCGCGGGACAACATCCCGATCGTCTCCTACTTCGCGCTCCGCGGGCGGTGCCGCGCCTGCAAGGCCCCGTTCTCGCCGCTGCACCCCGTGGTCGAGGCGCTGGCGGCCGCGCTGGCGGCGGCGCTCTGGTGGAAGCTCGTCGCCGCCGATCCCGCTCAGGTCATCGCCGTTCGCCTGGCCCGGTTCGCGCTCTACTTCGCGTTCGCGGGCGTGCTCGTCGTCCTGTCGTTCATCGACCTCCGGACGATGCTCCTGCCCGACGTCATCACCCTCCCGGCGATCCCGGTCCTTTACCTGGCCGGCTTCGGCGCCCACGACGTCCCGTGGCTCGAGCGGCTGATCGGCGCCGCCGCCGGGTACCTCTTCCTGAGGCTCATCGCCGACTTCTACTATTACGTGCTCAAGCGCGAGGGCCTCGGCCTCGGCGACGCCAAGCTCTTGGCCGTCATCGGGGCGGTGCTGGGATGGCGTGCGCTGCCGTTCGTCGTGCTGGTCGCCGGGCTGGTCGGCGCCGTCGTGAGCCTGCCGGTCGCCCTCGCGACACGGCGCCAGCAGGCCGACGGAGCGCCCGCGTCCCTCCGGCACTTCCAGCTCCCGTTCGGACCGTTCCTGGCCGTGGCCGCGCTGCTGTACCTGTTCGCCGGCCGCGCGATCCTGCGGCTCTGGATGGGCTAGCCGCCCGGCACGCGCCCGTCCGGCGCCGCGACCGCGTCGGAGGCGCCAGCATCGCGGACGATCGGCGGCACGGCGAAGGCGGGGGTGGACGGTCGACCAGGGAGCGGCAGGTTCCACATCACCCGCCGCTGCCGGTAGAGCGGCTCCCCGTAGAGCAGCTCGGAGAGGCAGGGCTGATACGGGAGGCTCCAGCTCTCGCCGCCGATCGAGAGCTGGGCGTCCTCGTTCGTGACCACCCGCTTGGTCCCGGCCTTCTCGGACCACAGCACCTCGATCTCCACCTCGTTCGCCGTGGCGAGCTGCTCGGGCAACCGCTTCCAGTTCTCGTCGAGGATGCGCCTCAGGTGCTTGAGCTGGAAGTCCTTCTCGAAGGCGAACCGCTCCTTGCCACCCCGGCGCGTCTGCCCGCCATCGCCTTGGGGCGTCTCGAGGTCGAGGGCGCTCACGACCCGAGGGGGAGGTGTGGTCTGGATCTCGAGCGCGTCGAAGTACTCCTGGAGCCCACACATGTCGTCGAAGCCGACCCGACCCGGCGGGATGGCCGCGAGGTCACGCTTGACCGCGACGCTGCAGCCCACGACCGCGGCCATGACGAACGCGGCCGTCACGGTGAGTCCCATGGACCAGGCGGGCCATCTCGAGCGGGTCATGACGGCGCGCAGGATAGCGGACGTTCAGAGGGAGGCTTGAAAATCGTAAACGAGTGCCCAAGCTCCACGGGACCGGGCGACTCAGGGTTTCCCCCGTTTCCGTCCAACCCTCTGCCGGCCCGGCGTGTCCAAGGAGAACTTCGTAAACACGTAAACACGGCTCAGACGGCGCACACGGCCCGGCTTGACTGATCGCGCCACGAAGATCCACAAATAGCTACTGGAGTTTCGCTCACTTATCCCGATTTCTTCGAGAAAACGGGGCTTGTTTCTCGGCCGTTTGCAATTGAACCGTGTTTGCCTAGAGTTAGCCTGCCACGGCGGGCAAAACCGATGAAAACACTGAGACATCCGCCTTCGAAGGAGCTCTGGAAGTTTTGTATGGAGCGCCTGCGGGAGCTGCGTGGCCCGGATACGCGCGAGCGCGACCTCGCCAACATCCTGGGGTTCGAGCACTCGCGCGCGGTGAGGTGGAAGGAAGGGCAAATGTACGTCGATCGGGCCGAGTACCTGGTCCGGCTCGCCGACGCGCTCGACGTGGAGCCGATGCTGCTGGTGGCGATGGCGTCGGGGACGCTCACGGTCGACCAGGCGAACCGGCAGATCTCGGGCCTCGGCCGCGCCGACGAGGGGCGGCGGCGGCGGGGCTCGCGCCCCGAGCCGCTGGAGATCGCCGCCGACGCGTCGACCTTCGCGCTCGACTCGAGCCGGTTCGAGGCCGGCGCCCGGGGCGTGGTGCTGCTCGTGGCGGCGAACGGCGAAGGCCGGGTGGAGCTGGCCGAAGTGCTGTCGCGGCATCCCGACGTGAGCGGCCTCGTGGCCACCGGCCTGTCGATCGGGCTCCTGCTCGCCGAGCGCTACCGTCCGGAGCTCGTGTTCCTCGACCTCGGCATCGCCAACGTCCACGCCTTCGACGCCTGCCGGAGCTTCTCCAGCCTCACGAGCCGCGCCGGGCGCCGGGGGCGGGTGATCGCCGGGACAGCCACGCTGACCGACGCGGTCGAGAAGCCCGCGCTCATGGCCGGCGCCGCCAACGTGGCGCTGTTCCCGTTCGCTCCCAGCGTCTTCGAGTCCGAGCTCGGCCGTCTCGAGGAGCGGCTCGGCCCGCGCAAGATCGCCAACCGGAAGTAAGCCGAGCGGATCGCGTAGGGCGTAGGCGAGCTCTGCTCGCCGGAGCCCATCGCGGGGGGTGCGGGACCCGTCCGAGGGTCCCGCTCTAGATCAACCTCGTGCTACTTTCGCTGCGGATGGAGCGGGGCCTCCGGCGTCACGCGGCGTGGTTGCTCGTCGCGGCGGCTTATCTGTTCGCCTCGCCGTACTTCGAGCGGATCAACAACCCGAACGAGAACGTCCGGATCTGGGCCACGCGCGCGATCGTCGAGCACCACGTCCTCGCCATCGACGAGGTCCAGCGCGAGTGGGGGTGGGTGAACGACAAGGCCAAGACCGATCGGCACGTCTACTCGGGGAAGGCACCGGGGACGACGTTCCTCGGCGTCCCCGTCCTCTACCTTCACACCAAGCTCCGCCATTTCGTGGGCTGGAAGTCGCCCGACAAGGCGGAGACCACGTTCTGGCTGCGGCTGTTCGCGGTCAAGCTGCCCGTTCTGGCGTTCTTGTGGGCGTTCGCCCGCTGGGTCGAGCGGGCGACGGGCTCGCCGCGGGCGCGCGACCTGCTGGTCGGCGCGCTCGGCCTCGGGACCATGCTCTACCCGTACGGCGTCCTCTTCGTCGGCCACGCGCTCGCCGCCGCCGCCGCGTTCTCGGCGTTCATGCTGCTCGACCTCTTCGACACCGATCTCGGCGCCTCGCCCCGCGTCGCGCTGGGGCGCCTCGCTGCCGCGGGCTTCTTCGCCGGGCTCACGGTGCTGTTCGAGTACCAGGCCGCGCTGATCGCCGCCGCGCTCGCCGTCTACGCGGCGGTGCGCGCGCGGGGGCGCGCGCTGGCGTTCGTCGCCGGCGCGCTGCCGCCGGCGGTGGCGCTCGGCGCCTACCACACGGCGCTGTTCGGGCGGCCGTGGCGCTGGCCGTACGCGTACATCGAGAACCCGGGGTTCGCCGCGGCCCACCACAGCGCCGGCTTTCACGGGCTGACGCTGCCGCACCTCGCCGCCTTCCCGAGCGCTCTCGTCTCGCCCGCCTACGGCCTGTTCGCGTTCTCCCCGGTGCTGGCAGTGGGCGTCGTCGGCGCGGTCCTGCTCTGGCGGCGCGGGCCGCAGCGCTACGCCGTGCTGGTGGCGGCCATCGCCGTGACGATGATCCTCTTCCTGTCGGGGATGCAGAACTGGCGGGCGGGCTGGTGCGTCGGCCCGCGCTACATCGCGGCCCTCGTGCCGTTCCTGCTGCTGCCGATCGTCAAGCTCTGGCCGACCCTCGCGGCGCGCTGGTGGACGCCGGCGATCGTCCTCGGGCTCACCATCCCGTCGATCTTCCTCAACGTGATCTCGGGGGCGGTCTACCCCCACTACCCGGAGCAGTTCGACAACCCGGTCTTCGACCTGACGCTGCCGCTGCTCGGCGCGGGCTACGCGCCGTACGGGCTCGGCTGGCTGCTCCGCCTGCGCGGGGCCTGGGCCATGGTGCCGCTCGCGCTCGTGACCCTGGCGGCGATCGCGCTCCCGGCAGCTGGCGACGACGACGGCGACCAGGGCCAGGGCCACGCCCACGCCCACGACCACGACCACCAGGGGCGAGGCGGGCCGTGGCGGCAGGTGGCGCTGTCGCTCGCCGTCGCGTTCGTCTACCTCGGGGCGCTGGCGGCCTACGGGCGAAGGCCGAGCGTCGCCGAGGCCGCGGCGACGGCGACCGTGCGCCAGCTCTGGGAGCCGCCCCCCGCCGTCAAAAGCTCGGGAAGAAGCTCACCAGCACCGTGAACGGCTGCCGCGCGGCGGGCGCGACCGGGTGGCCGAGGCAGGTGGCGTACGGGGCGTGCCGGTTGAGCGGCACCGCGACGTCGATCGAGAACAGCTGCTGGTAGACGCCGAACGCGTCGTGCAGGACGCGGAGGCTGTAGCCGACGTCGGCATAGAGCCGATCGCGCGAGAACGAGTAGCCGTCGCAGGTCGAGATGGCGGCGCCGTCGGCGAACAGCGTCCCGCCGAAGCCGCGCACCGTCGTCAGGTGGAGGAGGTTCCAGTCGAGGCCGGTGACGTAATCGTCGCGCAGCTGGACGCTGGCCATGGCGTTGGCCCGCGACAGGAGCTCGTCGGCGGCGTAGCCGCGCATGGCCGCGGGCCCGCCCGTGGCGATGAGCTGGCTGGTGAGCCGGAGGTCTCCGGAGGTGACGCCCGCCAGCGCGTCGAGCCCGAGCACGTGCCCGGGCAAGAGCTCGAACAGGCGCAGCGCCTCGACGCCGCCGCCGAGCTGCGTGAGCCGGGCGCCGTCCTCGAGCGCGGTGAGCGCGGTGGTGACGCCTACGGCGAGGCCGACGGCGCGCCAAGGATCGAACAGGAAGTCGCGCGTGTCGTGGCTGAGCCCGGCTCGCGCCGAGAAGCGCCAGCCCGGCTCCGGGCTCTGCCCGACGAGCAACCCGAACGATGGGTTCAAGCGGGCGACGCCGAGCCCCCCGGTGAGCGAGCTCGTGAGCGTGTTCTTGTCCGCTTGCGCGCCGAAGTTCCAGCCGTAGTCGGCGCGGGCGCCGAGGAGCGACGTCTCCGAGTGAAAGACAGTAGCCAGGATCTGGTGCCGCAGGTCGTGCTGCGGCTTGAACAGCACCGCGGCGGCAAAGTTGGCGGTGATCTGCGAGATGTTGACCAGCGCCCCGAACCCCTCGTAGATCGTCCGCCAGCGCAGCGGCGTCCGGTTGTCGTAGCGCGGATCGTCCGAGGGGCGGAGCGACCCCACCGCCGTCTCCACGAGCCGGCCCCGCGGATCGATCTCCACGGCCTGGGGCTCCGCCGGCAGATCGATCTCGAAGCGGTGGGCGGCCGCGGCGTCGTCCCAGCGCAGCGTGCGGCGGCCGCCGGCCCGGTCCTGGACCTCCACCTCGACGGGCTCGCGGATGAGCTCGCCCTCGCGTGCGACGTCGACGACGACGTGGCTCCCGCCGCCGGGGCGCGCCGCCGCCGTCACCGCCACGAGGCGGTAGTTCACGCGCGGGAGCGGCCCCAGCCACTGCCGCCAGAACCAGCCCAGGTCGGCGCCGTGGGCGGCCGCGGCGGCGGAGCGGAGCGGCTCGCCCCGCCCGAGCATCGCCCCCGCGAGCCCCGCGAACGCGTCGGGGCCGAGCAGATCGAGGAGCTTGTTGTAGACGAAGCGCGGGCTCGGCCCGCGCGCGGCGAGATGCGCCAGGCCATCGCGCACGCGGTCGGCGTCCTCGACGTCGCCGAAGTAGCTCGAGGACGAGGCGAGCAGCGGCGCGTAGATGAGCTGGTCGACGGCGGGGACGAAGTCGAACGGGCGGAGGATGTCGGCGGCGTACTCCACCTTGTCGAACGCCGATTGCGCGAACACCTCCGTGAGGTAGGCGGCGAGCATTCCGGCCGCGCGATCGCGATCGCCGGGCGCCTCCGTGGCGCCGAGGCGGGCGTCCATGACCGCGGTCAGCACGGCGCGCACGATCTCCAGCCGGTGGTACTTGCGCAGGCGGTCGAGGGGGAAGATCCCGAAGATCTGATCGGACACCAGGATCACGTCGCCGTGGGCCTGGACGAGCTCGTGGCGGAGCGGCGCCTCGACGAGCGTCACCGGCAGGTCACGCACGCGCGGCGACAGCGCCTGCGCGCGCCCGAGGTAGAGATCAGCGAACGCGAGCGCGCGCGCGGCGCTGTCGAGGACGAGGCCGGCGACGTCCTCGCGCGTGTAGGGGAGCGGCTGGTCCTCGCTCGACGGCGGGCGCGGGCGCCGGTGGAGGTCGGTGACGGCGTGCGCGCCGACGGTGATCGTCGCCGGCCGCAGCACGCGATCGGTGACGATGGTCGGGTACGCAGCGTCGGCGCTCTCGACGGTGACCGGCGCGCCGTCGCGGCGGACGATGGGCCGGCCGTCCAGCACCAGCGCCAGCCCGGGCGGGAGCTGGAGCGTGAGGCGCGTGCGGCCGGCGCGGGCGACGGCGGGCTCGCCGGGCGCGGGCGTCGGGCCCGGCCCCACCCCCCGCGCCGGCACGGGATAGAACCCGCCCATGAGGCGGCAGCGCACCCCGTCGCAGCCGAGAGCCCCGTACCGCCGCGGCAGCCGCGTGTCGAAGTCGACGTCCACCGTGGCCGCGGCGCCGGGCGCGAGCGGCGCGGGGAGCGGCAGCGAGGCCACCGTGCGCGCGCCGAGCGGCGTGTCGCGCAGCGCGGCCGCGACCGGCGCGCCGGCGACGCGCGCGTCGTGGATCTCGATCGCCGCCGGCGAGAACCCGCCCGGGTAGAGCCAGTGAAAGTTCACGTCGCCCAGCGCCTGCGACCGCGTCGCGAGCGCGTTCGGGTAGAGCCACAGATCGATCGCCGGCAGCGGCGCCGCGCCGTCGTTGACGACCACGAGCCGGGCGTGCCCGGCGATGCGCCGGCCCGCCGGATCCAGCGTCGCCGCGATCTCCGTGGACGCACTCGACGCATCCGCCCGGGCGACGCCCACGGAAAGCGCCGCGAACGCCGCCGCCAGCAGCGACGGTATCCACGGGCGGGCACCCCCAAGGGGTTCCCGCCGACCCTCCCGCGACGGGCTGCGGCGGGCCGAGCCCGCCTCCGCCCACGCGACCTTCAGGGCCCGAGCTCCGTCCTCGCCGCGCCCGGCGCGCCGGGCGCGGTCGAGGTGGCCCAGTCGCCGCTCGCGGCGTCGGGTCCGTAATCGACGCCCGGCTTGCGCACGTAGGCTGTGATCGGCTTCTTCACGTCACCCATGATCCGCCCCTCGAGCACGTTCACGGGGACGGGCGTCGCGAGCTCGTAGTAGTAACCGCGGGTCGTCAGCGCGTAGCGGTACTTGTCGCCATCGACCTCGAACCGCTTCTTGAGGTAGAGCGGCACGTCGTCGATCCGCTTGTACGCCCGGCGCCGCAGCACGAAGTCGAAGAGCCGGACGGCCCGGTTGTTCACCAGCCGGTGGCAGCCGTGCGAGAAGCGCCGCGCGATCGAGGTGTAGTCGACGGACCCGTGCGTCCGGATCTGGTTGTCGAACCCGCCGCGCGCCGGATCGATGTGGATCCCCATCACCAGGCCGTACGCCGACTGGTAGCCCGGCCCCATCACGTCGGTGTTGACGACGGTGACCGGTCCGACGTTGCGGTCGAGCACCTTGCGCGTGAGCAGATCCTTGACCGGCGTGCCGTCGGGCGGGATCCAGACTGGCGAGGCCACGATCGTCTTCCAGAGCCGCGGTCCGACGTCGGAGTTCTTGTACTTGAAGTAGACGTGCCCGTCGGCGTGCATCTCGCTCCGCCACGATCCGATCGTCGTCCGCCACCAGCAGAGCGGGATCTTCTGCCCATGCCAGCGCACGAACAGCGTGACGTGCGGGAAGTGATCGCGGCGCTGCACGATCGGCTTCCCCTTGGCGTCGAACGGGAAGTCGTACCAGACGTCGCCGCGATCGATCTCGGTCAGGAGGTTCATCTCCTTGGCGCCGTCGTCGGGCTGGTAGTACTCGGGGAGCGGTGGCGGCTTGAACGCGACGTGCAGCTTGCCGAGCCCGTCCTTGTGCGCCCGCAGGAAGGCGATGGCGTCCTCGGGCGTGGCCACGCCGATCGCCGCGAGCAGGGCGTTCACGTGGTCGCCGATGAGGTCGGGGACCGGGCGCGTCTCGCCGGCGGCGTCGCGCCAGGTGGGCGGGTTCTTCTTGCGGGCGGCGTTGATCGACCCGTCCTCCACGATCCCCGCCGCGTCGGCGACGCGCTCGGCCAGCACGCGCTTGAACGCGTCGAGGAGCAGCGACCGGCTGGGCTGAAGCAAGAGCCCCAGCGTCTCCCCGCCGAGGAACCCCCACCCGAACACGTCGTTCTTCCGCTCCCAGGTGGCGAGGGCCTCGTGCGTCGGCAGGTCGTACATCCCGGCCAAGAAGCGGCTGCGCGGCGAGAGCAGCCCCTCGCACACGAGCCGCGCCTGCGCGGCGCGCACGGCCCGGACGCGCGCCCGGCCGCGCGTCTCGCGATCGACGCGCCCGCGCGCCTTGGGATCGTCGTGCAGCGCGCCGAGCGCCGCGTCGCGGGTCATCCCCGTCGCGACGCGCGCCCCCACCTCCTTCTCCAGCCAGTCGGCGTCGTGCAGCTCCTGCTCGTAGTCCCGCTTCGACCGGTCGCGATCGAGGTACCCGACGTCGCCCGTGAACGCCTCCAGCCCCGGGCGGTCGACGGCGTCGATGCAGGCCTCGCGGGCCGGCGCCGCGTCGGCCTCCATGCGCGCCGCGAGCACGGAGAGCGTGGGCGGGATGCCGAACGCCTCGAGGTAGTTGTGCTCTCCGGCGCGCGACGCCTCGCCCTCCGCCTCGATCTCGTCGTTGGCCAGCCCGACGAACGTCTCCCGGTAGGCGTTCGGCTTGGCGTCCGCGCCGTCGCCGTCCTGGAGGATGAAGGGCGCCCAGTTGTCGCCGAGATCGACGTCGAGGAGGCCCCCCGCGTGCGCGTCGGCGACGGCCGCCGGCTTCGCCACGCCACGATCGTAGACGTACGTCTGCCCCTCGGCGAGCACGGGTGGCGCCGGGCGTGCCGGGATCGGCGGCCGGGTGGGCTTGACCGCGACCGGCGCGGCCGCCGGGCGGGGCCCGGGGACCGGCGCCTGCTTCGCGTGACACCCCACGCCGGCCACCAGCACGACGGCCACGAAAAAGATCGCCCCTCCTCGGAGCGCTCGCTGCGTCGCTTGCTTGCTCGACACGGCGCGATCATAGCGCCCCGCCGCCGGCTGCGCGCTTTCGTGGCCCGGCGACCGCGCGCTTTGGCGCACCCCTTGGCCCGCCCCGCGCCCGAGCGTATCCTCCGGCCATGTCTCGCGAGCCCCCGCGAGCAGCCGGTCAGGCCCTGGCCCCGACCCGGCTCGCGGCTCTCATCTTGATGGTCGCCGCCGCGGCTTGCGGGGTCGACACCGCCGGCCTCGGCGGGGGCGGACCTGGCGCCGACGCCAGCGTCGCCGGCGCCGGCGGCGCGAGCAGCTCGACCGGCGGTTTCGCGGGGACCCTCTCTCCCGCAGGAGCAGGGGCGGGGGGCACGGGCGGAGGAAGCTCGACCGGCGTGGCTGGCGCTACCGCCGGGACCGGGCAGAACGCCGGGGCGGGCGGCACGGCGGGCGACATGGTCGCGACCGGCGGCGCGGCCGGTGACACCGCAGGAACCGGTGGCACCGCCGGTGACTCCGCCGGAACCGGCGGCGCGGCCGGTGACACCGCAGGAACCGGTGGCACCGCCGGTGACTCCGCCGGAACCGGCGGCGCGGCCGGAGACTCCGCGGGTACCGGCGGCACGGCCGGTGACACCACCGGGACAGGCGGAACGGCCGGTGACTCCGCGGGAACCGGCGGCGCGGCCGGCGACACCACCGGGACGGGCGGCGCGGCAGGCGACACCACCGGGACGGGCGGCGCGGCAGGCGACACCGGTGGCGCCGCAGGCGACACCACCGGGACGGGCGGCGCGGCGGGTGACACCGCCGGCACCGGCGGCGCGGGTGCGGCCGGCGGGCCCGGCGGCGCCTCCGGGCACGCCGGCGGCGGAGGAGGGGCCGCGGGCGGCTGCGGCGCCGCAGGCTGCCCGCCGTGCACCCGCTGCGCGGGCGGCGTCTGCGCGCTCGATCCGAACGCGCTGTGGGCGCTCACTTGCCTCTCGGCCACGATCGCGCCCACGAAACCGAACGGCGACCCCTGGGACAACTTCACCTCCCCCGCTAACGCCCCGCCCGATCCGTTCTGCGAGCTCTGGCTCGGTCAGTCGGTGGCGGCGCGGACGCCGGTTCTCGCCAACACGTTCTCGCCGGCGTGGAACGGCTGGGTGATCCCGCCGAACGGCCTGACGGTCGGCCTGCTCACGTCGCAGGTGAGCCCCTGGTCCATCCACGTCATCGACGACGACGGCACCAGCGGGACGGACCCGATCTGCGACCTCGCCCCCGTCTTGACTTCGTCCGCGTTCAACGCCGGGACGGCGACGTTCACGAACGTGGGGAGCTGCCCGAGCCTCACGCTCGGGCTCGCCTGCGCATCGCCCTGAGGCGCGGAGGCGCGATCAGTCGCGGAAGTTCACGAACTGCAGGTCGAGGCCGTAGTCGCCCTTGCGCAGGAACCCGATCGCCCCTTGCAGATCGTCGCGGTTCTTGCCGGTCACACGCAGCTCGTCCCCCTGGATCTGGGCCTGGACCTTGAGCTTGGCGTCCTTGATCGCCTTGACCATCTTCTTGGCGGTCTCGGTCTCGATCCCCTGCTTGATGAGGATCAGCTGCCGGACGGTGTTCCCGCCGGCTGGCTCGACCGGCTTCGGGTCCAGCGCCTTCTGCGACACCCCGCGCTTGGCCATCCGCTCGCGCAGCACGGTGAGCGCCGCAACCGCGCGCGGCTCGTCGGACGACCGGAGCACGATCCCCTCGGGCTTCCGCTCGAGGTCGGTGTTGGTCCCCCGGAAGTCGTAGCGGGTGCCGAGCTCCTTGCGCGCCGTGTTGATCGCGTTGTCGAGCTCCATGAGATCGACCTTCGAGACCACGTCGAATGACGGCATGGCCCGCAGTGTAGGCGGCTACCCCGGTTGCGCAAGACCCGGGACCCAGGACGAGACCTGGGACATCAGGCCCCGCCCCTTCTGGCCGATGTCCAGGGTCGGAGGCCATAATTCGATCATGGCGCTGGCAGACGCGACCCCGGCCGCGGACCCACCCGCCGACACGACGGACGGGCCGACGATCGCCTCGGCGGCGGCGCGGTTCGACCGCGCCGCGCACATCGACGCCGCCTACTCGCCCTGGCGCCACATGGCGCTGACCGCCGCCATCGCCGCCGGGCTGGCCGCGCTCGGCGCCGCCCTCGCGACCCGCGCCCGCCCGACGGACTGGCTGCTGGCGCCGATCTTCTTCGTCATCGCGAACTTCATCGAGTGGATGGTCCACCGGAACCCGATGCACCGCCCGATCGCGCCGCGCATCATGTACCGCAACCACACGATGCTCCACCACATCGCCTTCACCGACGGGAACATGGACATCAAGCATCCCGTCGAGCTCGGCCTCATCATGATGCCCTGGTACACGATGATCGGCCTGTTCGTCGTCGCCTCGCCCGTCCTGGTGGTTGCGGGGCTGCTACGAGGCGTGGGCCTGGCGGGCGTCTTCCTGCTGGTCGCCGTCGCTTACTTCCTGATGTACGAGACGCTGCACGCCCTCTACCACCTGCCGGCCGCGACGCTCGACCGCGCCGGCATCGGCCGCCTCGGGGCCTTTCGCCGCCTGCAGGCTCACCACGCGCACCACCACGTCCTCGGCCGGATGGCGCGCGTGAACTTCAACGTGACGATCCCGCTGATGGACCGCCTGCTCGGGACGAACGAGAAGAGCTAGCGCCGCTACTTCATGCTCGGGGCGAGCTTCTTCGCCTCGGCCTTGCTGCAGACCTTCGTCGAGGCGTTGACGCTGACGAAGTAGCCCTTGGCGGGGAGCCAGAGCCCGGTCGAGTTGACCATCATCGGCGCCGCTTTCGGCGACTTCGCCTTCTCGGTGACGAACACCTTCCCCACCTTCTTCCACGAGAAGAACGGATCGTTCGGCTCG
>Ga0306926_10003968_pt1 | contig 15458 bp, 9 predicted proteins | sample flu12Cox44000178_FD_203759 | JGI IMG/M metagenome (GOLD analysis project Ga0306926, IMG submission 203759) | Lab enrichment of tropical soil microbial communities from Luquillo Experimental Forest, Puerto Rico - flux8day.12C.oxic.44.000.178 (v2)... | ecosystem: Environmental > Terrestrial > Soil...
TCATTCACCTCTTTTAGTTCGTCGGCTTCAGTAAACACGTGAGTGCATGACGAGAGTGGCAAGGCGCTCAGGAATATACGAATGAAGGGTTTGTAGCTTCTAAGTCGCTCAATTTCAAGTAGTATACCTTGGTGCTTCCCTCGTTCGTTAAACAACATGCTTGCTGCATTCTACATTATCCAAGTAGAGAATTTGATTGACGAATCGTGCTGGTGACAGCGACCTCACGTGATGAGGAATTGCGAAAGGAGGCATTGAGATGATAGCACCGGACCGAGTCAAAGCCGGCCACGCGACGGGGCATCCTCGCACAGCCGTCCAGTCTGCCAACGAACCTCTCGCGCAGGAGCGCGCTGCGCGCGGTGGAAAAATCGTTTAACGAAGAGAACACCGCAACGTAGATTTGGGGTAGCTTACGGCAAAGGCTTTCGAGCTTACCTATGCTGCAGATCACAAACGAGTCGCGCGCCGCCGGTTGCAGCTTACGGATTTCGGGGATTGACGGCATTTTGTAATGAACAATGAATGAAGACCGCAAGCTGCAGCTTCTGCACATGGCTGCAGAACGCCAGCTGATGGCGGAGGGCGAGGTGTTTCCCGAGGTTGCTGAGCTGCTCAAGGAAGGGCTGATCCAGCGCGTAGGCTCGTTCTATGAGCTTACCGAGGCCGGCCACAAGGCGCTGGGCGCATGGGAACGATGAGCTGCCGCATGATTCAAATTTGGGTTTGCGCTTTCATCTCCCGGTTGGCGGCTAAGCTTGCGCTACCAAACATGAAACATGAAAACGGGCCGCGGGGCTCGCGAGCCTCGGGTTCAACTTGGGGAGTATCAGACTGCCTGCAAAGCTGGCCGCGGCCGGCGGGTGCCGCTATTGAGGTCAATGAGGGTGCCGAGACTGTGAAGGGGTCCTTCTTCAACCCAGCCAGGCCAACAGTAACAATAGCGACGGCTAACCCCAAGAGGCTAGTGATAGTACGTTGCGGGTACGGCTTTTACGCGAAGTCTTCTGTGTCCTTGGAACCATAACCAGCGCGCCCTTCAACTCGCGAATAAGCCGTTCCATGTCCTCGTTGAACGAGGCATGCCGGACATCGAGCCCGGTGCGCAGGGCCAGTTCTTTGAGGTCATCCGGGAGTTGATCGGCCTTCGGAACCTGAGTGCCCTCTAATGGAATCAAAATGACGTGGATGCCCCGCTTCAGCGCTGTCCCAATCTCGGTACGCACGAAGTCGTCGCAGTTTCCCAGGCGCCGCTGGCCGTTCTCATTGCGCGCATCGAGCCAGCCTGGACCGATGACCGCCAGCAATGCGTCACACCTGGCGATCTCCTCGCCAAGAACCTTGAAGAAGTTGGTACCGAGCGGGATGGAGTCGACATCCATGAACAAAATCTACAGTCTTTGGGCCGTACATCGCGCAAGTCGGGACAGAAGATTGCGGCCGAACTCCCGTTGCAGTCGATCGTGTACCCGGCCGGAGTAGCCTGCGCTATCGTCGCGTCGGTAACTAACTAATGAATAATCTAGGGGCCATAGCCTGCCCTTGTCCAAGTCTAACGCAACCCTACCCGCGTCCTCACCAGAAGTCTGTGATGCCCATCACGAAAGTCGGTTTTCAAACTCGTGCGTTATGCGAGGTAGATCACGCTTCAACCTGAGAAATGCAACCCATATGAGCGTCGGTCTTTACCGAATGTCGCGTCTTGTGCGGAGGGTTGGGCAGCGGCCAGCGCTGGTGCGCCACTGACCGGGATTGCGATGGTGCGATCATCGCCCAGCTATGTGCGTGAAATGTCCATAGGCGCTCGCTAAGTTCGGCGGCGCTTCCATCGCCCAACCACATGGGTTGGAAAAATCGTCTTGCGTGAGGTCCGCATCGCGCACGAACAAGTTGTAATCGATCACCTGCAGATTATGCGATAGGGGATTCATGTAGTTTCCCTCGGAGAACAGCATGCCTACGCCGTTCTTCAGGAACCAGAGCCAGAAAATGGCCAATTCACCATGGCCGCGCGCTGACTTCGCCGCAATCAGGTTCAGCGTCTCGCCTGGCGCAAGTCCGAACTGCGGATTGCCTCGGATACTGCCCATGATCCGCCCGCCACCGAGCTTCAGCCAATTGGGAACGGGCAAACCCACCGATCGCTCGGGAGGAATACACGCGCGGTGCTTCCAAATATTGCCGGCGCTATCCCACACATAGTTCGGCTGAGCGGTTCCCTTTCTGTTGAGGCAAATATCGGTTCGGATCGAATAGGGATGGTCTGGAGGAGAAAAGAGAGCGCCAATTCCGATGAATATCGATTGCTGCTTACTGGCGTCATCACCTGTCCAGATGTAACAAACCCGCGTAAAGTAGGGGACGGGGTCAGCGCCTATGCTCCAGCCGCGTATGTAGGTTTTGTCGCTCCAGGAGGGCAAGCCCGCGCCGAAGCGCACTGCAGTGAACCCAGGGATCACCGCATCGATATCATTTGCCGTACAACGGGCTCTCGCCAGTGGCGATGCCATGGCACGCTGGATGTCCTGCTGCGTCACCATGGGGTTCCAATACTTCTGTCGCGGCGTGGCGTGCTTCGCCTTGATGCTTGCAATCCGGGATTTGGCTGTGTCCGAGACGCCTATGTCGAACGTCGGCAGATTGGCAATGTAATACGACCCGAGGATGGGAAGCATCAGCGGGTTCGTGGAATCCAAATTCACAATGCGAAACAACTGTCCGCGTTCCCTTTTGAACGCGAACCAGCTGCCACGGCCCAGCGGGCCGGGCGACGGCAACAGCCAGTGGTCGCATTCAATGCCGTTGTTGTTCGTATCGGTGCACATCAGAGGATATGCGTTGCCCCAAATGGTCTTTGCAAAAAGATTTGGATCTGAAACTCGCAGCGTGGTGGGAAACGGGCCGTAAATATTGCTGGCGCGCCCCTTCGGACTGGAATCCACCCAATACCAGTGACGGTTCTCTTTCAGCTTGCCAGGATGGACTGTCCTGAAGACGAATTCGAAATACTGCTGATCCTGTGTGAGATAGAGAAGCACGCGCATCCAGGCCTCAGTCTTGAGGCAGGAGCATTCGATTCTCCCGACGACAAGTTGAGAGCTACGGGGGAGGGGCGAGACCGAATCACCGAACGGCGATAACAATACCGTGGCGTTCCAAGTTGCAGGCAGGTGGGGGTAGTTGCTGGGCTGCTTTGATTTTCGATCGGCATCCAGGTCGGGACCTGCTGGAATGGGTTCTGGCGCAGTCATACCTCCATCCTCGTTGATTGGTGGGCACGTCCATCGGGACGCAGGGCCCAGACATCGGATACGTCACTGCAAACCGAGGGACAGAAATTGTCAAACCATCATCGTGGCCGGACTGGGCCAGGCCATGCGATTATCCGAGCAGTGGGGCGCGACGTGCGGGAGTGTCAGAACGTGCAGCTCGCGCCCACACCGATGTATCCGGTCGTACATTCGTGCGATCCTTCTGAATGTAGGGGCTATTTCAGACATGCAGGCTATGGACCACTATGATCGGGACGTGTTGTAAGTACGTCCGGAACAACTTGTTTTATCCAATCCACATATGAAGATATTCGGGTGTAAAGGCCGTAGGCCTCTTCTGGTACGCTGCAGTCCGGCGCCGAGCTAACGATGCCAACCTGATACTTCCGACCTGAGCCGCTAAAGAGTACGAGCGGCCCTCCCGCTGAACCTGTGCCACCGCATGCGCCTGCTCCGCCGTGTTCAAAGCCAGCGCATATAGTCCCTTCCTGTGTAGATTTCGCAGCACAATCGAAAATTGGGACCGAGCCCTGAAGGAGGTTTCCCGGTTTCGATCGAAAATCGATAGCTCCAACCAGTGCTAAAGTCCCAGCTTTTGGATCGGCTGAGCGTTGAGCAGAAATCGTCGCGAAAGGCGGTGGCAATTCCATGCCTAATTCAAGAATGGCAATATCGTTTTTCAGGGGGATATCTGAGTACTCCGGATGTACAACGATTTTGGTAACCGGTATCCGCCTGTCGATCTTAAGGTGTTTGCCATCGTCAGTAGCGGTTGCCACTTCATACTTGGTCGGTTTTTCGCGATCAACACAATTGGCCGTAGACAAAACCATTCTTGGGGCAATAAGAGTGCCATTGCAGGTGAACTGACCTGCCCACAAAACCGAAACTGACCAGGGCCAATCCGTTATGGAGGAGTTGACCCCACCGAGCACAACTGGTGCGTCCGCAACGGAGCGGTTCGCCGACATCCAATGGTACCCAATCCAACCGACCAGAAACACCACAGCCACTGCTGCCGCGCCGACTATCGCCCGCACGCGCCACTGGCCTAGTCTGGCCGCCTCTTCACCGAGCGCCCCGCGGATCTTTTCGATCAACGCCTCAGCATCCCGGCCAAATTGAGAGTTGCGTAGCTCGACGGCGTTGCGTCGCACGAGTGGTTTGATAGGGTCAGGCAGCTCGCTCGCCTTCGGAATGTGTGCCCCATCAAGTAGGACGGGGATGACAGGAATGTTGCGGGAAAGAGCCGCTGCGATTTCAATTACGACGGGGTCGTCTGGATTGCCGAGCCGTCGCCTACCCGTTTCGTCCTTCGCATCCGGCCAATTAGGGCCGATGACAGCCAGAAAGACACGGCACGTAGCCACTTGATTATTTAGATGCGCCACGAAGTCGACCCCCGCCGGGATGTTGTCGACGTCCATGAAGAGATTTTTCCGCCCGAACGTCTCCACAAGCCGGTCGCGCAGCCGCCCGGCGGTGCCGGCTGAATCTTCTCGGCGGTAATTGATGAAAATCTTATCAGCCATCGCCTACCGGGTCTCCCCGAAAGCCACCCAACCTTACCGCAGGGCCCGTCAGATCACTATGAGCTTGTTCACACAGGCCAGTCCTGAATATCGGACGGCGCAGACCAAAGGATCGGGATGGGTCGTCAACAGCCCGCATAAGCCCCCGATAAGGGCGGCGACCTTACCGCCATACTGATCTGAAACCGGACGTAGATTCAACCCTTTGGTGCATCCCTAAGCGAATAGCCCCGTGCCGAGCACGGGGGCCGTATGCTGGCGGTCCAGCAGCGGGCGCTGGCGGCTCATGCAGCATCCAGCGGGCAGGGGCTATGTGCAGGAGCGGCAGGCCGGGGCGGGCTGCCATCAGCCGCAAGTGTCGCTTGCCGCGTGCGCTGCTGATGCGCGCGATGGGCTTATCGTCGAGCATCGAACGCCTCCCATGCCGTTTGCAGCTGTCCCGGCTAGGAGGCGGTCAGGCGCACGCCTTCTTCAGCATCGGACAGCGTCCGCACGTGGGTGATAGCGTCATATGGTTGCCTGCGCTGCCCGCAGCTGCGCGTGGGCTTCGTCAGCCTGCCGCAATCCCTCCAGTAGCAGCAGCTTGGTACGCGGCACTGCAGCACGCCTCAGTGAACCAGGTCACACAATTAGCAGCTATCTATCTGCTAGAATGAAATGTCGCCCAAGGGGAGTTAGTCAAACGAAACTCAGGACAACGGTTTTGAACGGTGTGAGAGGGGTCATGGAACTCGCACTTTGCGGTCAGCCCATAAGTGAGCTTCCGGAGAAGAGGGCCGTCACCGGGATAACCTTATCAAAACGGGAGCACGAAGTTCTACAGTGGGCTGCGGAAGGTAAAACTGAATGGGAGATCGGTCTCATTCTCGGACTGTCGGAACATACTGCCGATAAGTTTATTCGCTCGGCGCGCCTCAAGCTTCACGCTGCGAATCGAACCCATGCGGTAGCCCAGGCTATGAGATTAGGTCTCATCGTTTAGCTCTTGCAAGGTACGCAATCGCGTACTCTCAAATTAGACCCAGGTATGCTTTATTAAGTTGATAAGACAGGTCACCGCGCAGAAGTCGATGCGCCGCGGAATACTCCCGTGTGCTGGAGAGCTCGACACAGATATAACGTCCAAAGATTGCAACCCAGGAGGCACGCCATGCCCAATTCTGGTAGCGGTCCAGAAGCGAGCGCCATCGAAGAGGCCTACGCTGAGCAGATTAGAGGATTGTTCAAGGTCTTATTTACCAACTTGATCGACACGTCCGGCTCTGATCGGCAAAGCGTTACAAAATTCTCCGCCGGCTTGAATCTGGCAAAACGCGCGAGAGACTTGGCGCTTGGTGCAATCGAAAGTCCTTCTTCTCCCGAGACACGCGCGTTGCGGACTCCAACCCGGAGTCGTAAGAAAAAGGCATCGCGATGAATGCCGGCGTCCCGTGCTCGCCGAATATTACGCCGCGGAAAGGACACCACAGGATCTTGCCGTGCGATAATTCCCCAGCTTCGGGACCTGCTGGAATATGGGTTTGGCGTAGTCGTGCCTCCGCCTCGGGCACGAGCTCCATCGGAACACGGGGAAAAAACATCAGATACCTCACTGGAACCTGAGGTACAGAAATTGTCAAACCATCTCGTGGCTGGAACGGGCAAGTCTATGCGCGTATATGGTGGGCGGGGGCGCGACGGTAAGCAGTTCAGTTCACAGCCACCTTACGCACCTCAACTTAAAAGCTGGCGCCGTCTCGCGTTACCAAACAAGCTGCTCAGGCCTGGCTTCTAGTAGGTAAGGTGAAGCGCTGCTCTCCGGTCGACGGATCGCGTATCGCAATGGCCCCGTCTTCGAATCTGTGTAAGGAGCCACTCAAGATTGTGTTGCGGGTCGTAAGGAAACGACAGTGTCCACATAATTGGTGTCACTTGATCACGGAGATAAGGGCTCCGGCGCCAGAACCTCCAGACGACGGCTGCAGGTTCCGTCGAGTCCCTTGGGATGCTGAAGGCACTCTCGCCGTTAGTTTGCTTCCGAGATGGGCGAGCTTAGTGCGCGTGGAGATGTTCTCTCGCGAGGCCCGGTCTCGGTGGCCCTAGCAATTTGATCTGTCTCACACAAACCCGGGCGGAATCATGCCAAGGAACGGCCGCCACCAGTGCACTAGGGAGCCGAGGTTTTTCATAGGGTTTCGGGGGAGGGCCATGGAAGTTATTTCGTCGGAGCAGGCGATTAGTTTAGCCGGTGTCAGGTAACGACAGCTGCCACTGACATTCTCTCCAAACGGAGAGCGGGAGGTTGGTAATGGGCTGCCGAAGGCAAGACTGAATGGGAAATCAGTCTTATCCTCGGCTTGTCCGAAACGTACGGCAGAGAAGCTCATTCGCTCGGCGCGTATCAAGCTTCACGCCGGAAACCGAACCCATGCGGTAGCCAAAACAATTAGACAGGGTCTCATCCGCTGACACAAGGTACGCGATCGCGTACCTGATTGTCTTTCGCAATTTACACGGATGGCAAAAAAGGTCATCATCTGCGATCTGAGATACCGGATGACAGGCCGATGCCCACGCCAATCTACCATTCGCTGGCAGGCCACTCGACTACTTGATATCCAATGATACGGCGTACGGTAATGCCGATCGCATCACAGCGGTTGGCTATGATGCTCAGAAACCGCCACGGATGGGCATTGGCGTGAACAGCAGGTTTCCCTGCGGGAGCCTAGAAGGAGAGGGTCTTCTGTCTACACACCAACCCTCCGATTGCGATATTGCCGAAGCTAGAGGGCACCAGAAATCACGAACCGCCGGCAAAGGAGGCATTGCTATGAAAGAGGGCCTGTTGGGACGGCGACAATTTCTCTGCGCTTGTTGCGCTAGCTTGACTGGGGTACGCATAGTGCCTGCATCGGCTGCCCCCACCGATGGTGCCAAATCGGCCGTTCCGGCCAACAACGAACCGCATCACCACGTCGTCCTGCAGAACGGCCTCGTCAGGGTGTATCGCGTGATGATTCCGCCCGGAGCCTCGACCCTGTGGCATGAGCATAATTTCGACTTCATTGTTCTCGCGGTGAATGGGACGAAGGTCCAGGTCGAGGCCCCAGCATTTCAGCAAGCAATCGCGGCGACAATGGTGACGGGGGCACTGACCTATACGGATTACGCTGGGAAACACTTTATTCATCGAATTACGAATACCGACGTTGCAGTCAATCATCAGCTTTGCTTTGAAATAATTCCGGGATCAGCTGGCGGTTTCGATATCGGCGACCGGTCAAAGGCACCTCAGTACACGTTGGAAATAGACAACGCTCGTATTCGTGCCTGGCGGATACGACTCGCACCGGGTGATATTGCCGACGCGATAACGCAGCAAGCACCCGCAGTGCGTTTTGTTTTGTCCGGTGACCGGATCGCCGAAGGCGACTTTGGCCGGACTGTGAAAGAAACGGCCATCCACGCAGGTGATTACGCATGGCTGCCCGGCGGCGCCATTCGGGCGATCAGCAATGCAGGTTCATCCCCCCTTGAGCTCATCGAGGTCGAACTGAAATGACTTTCCCAAATCAAGGATAGGGGGCCGTCTGTCGCGGGCGACGCTCATAGATGTAATTGTCAGCTGGTTCCTGCGTCAGGTTCGATGTCGCGGGTTCGATGGATTGCTCGGGTTGCCTGGACCGGCCTACGAGCGCTAGCAAATGACACGCACCGCGCAGACCGGCAACCCCTGTCGAAGTCCGCGCGAACCGTACTCTCGCAGTTGGTGTGACCGGTAGCCCATGCCGAGCACCTGGCCAGCTCCCCGACAGGGTCGGCGAACGTAACACGAAGTGTGAGGCTGATGCGATGAACTTTTCGAAGCAGGATGGCGGCACGAGCCCCAAGAGCCAGTGGCAAGAGGAGTACCTCGGTGGCAGCCCTGAAGAAGAGGCGAAGATCGTGCGCCGGCTCGCGACGAAGATCATGCAGGTGCAGTACTTCTTGCAAAAGAGGAGCCACGCGTCGTCCGTCTTGCGCGGCTTCCATGCCAAGTTGCACGCTGGGATCACCAACGCCGAACTCCGTGTCAGCGACCGAATTCCAGCGGAGTTCCAGGTTGGTTTCCTCAAGCCCGGCGCAGTCTACCCGACAAGCGTGCGCTTCTCGAACGCCAGCGGCTCTGTGCAGCCCGACAGCAAGCGCGACATGCGTGGCACCGCGCTGCGAATCCATGTCGGCCCCGACGAGGTCCATGACTTCCTTATGACCAACGGACCCACGTCGCACGCGCGGAACGCTCCGCAGTTCATCGCCTTCGCGCGAGCGATGGCTGGGAGCAAGCTGCTCCTCCTGCCCCGACTCTTGTTCGGCATCGGTCCGATCGAGATCATTCGGATTTTTCGAAACATCATCAAGGTTACCGCCATCCCCGTGCGGAGCCTGGCCACTACGCAGTATTGGAGCCGAGCCCCGATCCTTTGCGGCATGATACCGGTAAAGTTTATGCTAGTCCCGGCGTCAGGCACAGAGGCGAGCGCCGACTACAATCCCAAGGAGCCCAACTATTTGCGCGCTGAGCTCGCACGCAGGCTTGCAGCGGGTCCAATCGTTTTCGACCTGAAATTCCAGAAATATGTCGACGCCAAAAGGACGCCGATCGAGGACGGAGCAGTCGAGTGGCGAGAAAAGGAAACGCCCCCCATCACAGTCGCGCAGCTCGTGATTGCGCAACAGGACCTCAATTCCACCGCCGCCGCAACGGTCAACCAACAGGTCGACAGCCTGGAATTCAATCCTTGGCACACCACCGCGGAGTTCAGGCCGCTCGGCAACCTGAACCGGGCCCGCCACATCGTGTACACCGCTAGCGCCGACCACCGCTTCGGATACCGATTCTATCGCCCCACCAGCGTGGCGAATGCGATCTTCGGAAAACTGAGCCGCGGCGTTTTCCTGACTCTCAACAGATGGGTCCCCTGGCACAAGTTGCCCGGGCCACTTGGCTCGATGAACTTGCTCGCTGTCCGCCAGCACATGCGCCTGCACAACATCTTCGAGACTGAGACGCAATCGATCCTGCCGGTGCTCCAGCCTGTACCACGGTCACATCAGATCGTTCGATCGAACCCGGTCAGCTTTCAGACCGCGGCGCTGGGGCCGGGGCCTTTCCTCACCGCCGCCATGCTCGACCTGGACCAGGCTCTGCCTCGCACTATCGACCCCAAGGTCACCACCTGTCGAACTCCGGATGTCACGTACAACGACCTGTCGGACCCGCACATGGGCTCGGTCGGGGCACGATTTGGTCGCAACGTGCCACTGGAGCGGGCTGTACCGCAAAAGCATTTGCTCCTCGAGCCGAATCCTCGGGTGATCAGCGAGGTTCTGCTCGCGCGCGATACGTTCAAGCCGGCGAGCACCTTGAACATCCTGGCGGCGGCCTGGATTCAGTTCATGATCCACGGATGGTTCGATCACCTCAGAAACCCGCTTGGTCACAGCGATATCCAGATTCCAATCCCGCCCGGCGATCCGTGGGATGACCCCACGCGGACGATGCGGATCAATTCGACCCGGCAGGCCACACGCGCCAACGCGAATCCACCCCGGCCGCCAACCTTCACCAATACCGAAACCGCTTGGTGGGATGCCTCGCAGATCTACGGGAGCCGCCAATCTACCACGAACCAACTGCGATCGTGGACCGATGGAAAGGTCAAGATGGACGCCGATGGGTTCCTGCTACCGGACCCTGATCACCCGGGCGTAGACCTTAGCGGCTTCAACAATAACTGGTGGCTCGGGCTCAACTTGCTCCACACGATCTTCGTAAAAGAGCACAACGCGATCTGCGATGCCTTGCGCCGCGAGTACCCGACCTGGAGCGACGAGGATCTGTTCCAGAAGGCGCGAATTATCAATGCTGCGCTCATGGGGAAAATCCACACCGTCGAGTGGACGCCCGCCATTCTTGCCAATCCAGTTCTCGAAAAATCAATGAACATCGTCTGGTACGGTGCGCCCAAAGACTGGATCACCCGGTTCGGGATATGGCTGGTGGAGAGGGAGACTATGCACGGAGTGCCGGGCTCGCTGCCGAACCACCACGCTGCGCCCTACTGCAACACCGAGGAATTTGCCGCGGTCTATAAGATGCACCCCCTCATGCCCGATGACTTTCAATTCTACGACCACGCCAACGACCGCTCGCTCGGTCACAAGACGCTTACGGAAATCCAGGGGAGGTTTACTCGCGACGTGCGAAAAGGGTTTGCAACCGAGGACCTCCTGTACTCGTTCGGCATAGCCCCTCCCGGAGCCATCACCCTGCACAATTTTCCCAACACGCTCCGACGCATCGAGCACATGGTCGAGGGCGGCGTAATGGCTATCCTCGACGTGGCGACGATCGACATTGTGCGCGAACGCGAACGGGGCGTGCCCCGATACAACGATTTCCGCGAGGCACTTCACATGCCGCGGATCAAGTCGTGGGACAAACTGTGTGCGAACCCGGTATGGGCGCGGGAACTGTGCGAGGTCTATGGCGACATCGATAAGGTCGACACGATGGTGGGCATGTTCGCCGAGACGCCTCCAAGGGGGTTCGGCTTCAGTGACACCACGTTCCGGATCTTCGTCCTGACGGCTACTCGCCGGGTCCAAAGTGACCGCTTTTTCACCGTCGACTATACCTCCGAGGTCTACACTCCGCTTGGCCTGCGTTGGGTCGAGACCAACGGCATGAAGACGGTGCTGATGCGACACTATCCGGAGCTGAGCCCCTTCCTCATGCGCGTAGCCAACGCATTTAAGCCTTGGCATCGCGTCGGCGTCACTGCGGCGAACGGATCATGAATGGGCTCTGGCACGCTTGATCAGCGCCGGCCGCCCATTTGGAGGGCAAGGAACAATGATTGGCAAACTCGTCGAAACTCCCGTCGTGAGGCGGGCACGGTATCTGTTCGTCGGCGTGCTGTACCTGATCCTGATCTTGGCCGCTTACGGCGCTGCTGCGTTGCAGGGGTGGCTCGACCACAAATCGCCGCCTGCGGAACCGCACAGCGTCGAATACTATCGTACGATCTTCTCGATCTGGGCGACGATCGTGCTGGTCACGCCGGCGCTGTGCTTTCACGTCTTTTCGCGCAGCGACGCCGCCAACACCTATTGGCGCGCGTTCTGGACTTTCGCCTATCTGGCGTTCCTGGTTCACGTCTACTGGGCGGTGTGGGGCGTCTGCGGCGGCGACCTTAACGTCGTGTTCGGCGCCAATGTGCCACCCAAAGCGTTTCCGGAATGCCTGGTGGAGCACCCCGGCCCCGACTTCTTCCTCACCGCATGGTGGGGCCTCGACGTCATCCTGGCGTGGCTCATAACCGACAATATCAAGCTCTTGCGCGCCGAGCGCGGCGCCCTGCACGTGCTCGTCTTCGCCATGTTTTTCGGCGCCTTCGTGCTCGCTTCTAAGGCCGGCATCATCGCGCACCTGCTCGGCATCCTGATGGCGATCCTGGTACTCGGTTGCGTGGTGCTGCGCGTGATCGTGCAGGAGACCGACCCGAAATCGCTGACCGCCATCATCTATGTCGGCTTCTTCCGGCTGCTCAATCTGTTCGTGCGTTGGGACAAGCTGCCGACGGTCCTCGCCGTCATGAATCTCGGCGCCTTGCGCGACGTGCTGCGCGCCAAGAACCTGCACAACACCTCCGACATCGCGCCGACCAATCGCGGGGGCCTGCGCGACACTGTGCCGTGGGATCCGCGCTACTTGTGCGAGCGCCAGGAGGACGGGCAGTACAACGACCTCACCAAGCCGACCATGGGCAATGCCAGCTTCAATCCCAACAATCCTCTCAACAACACCGAATTCACGCTGAGCAATCCGGGCGCCCGTTTCGGCCGCAACATTCCGCTCAGCGAAGTCGATCCGACCCGCGACGGCGATATTCTCGACCCAAGCCCGCGGTTGGTGAGCAATCGGCTGCTGGCGCGGCAAAAGAAGAAGGACGGGACCGACGATTTCAAGCCGGCGACCATCCTCAACCTTTTGGCGGCGGCCTGGATCCAGTTCCAGACCCACGACTGGTTCAATCACGGCAATCCGCGGCCAATCGCGGATGAGCCGTTCGACGTGCCAATCCCGCTAGGCGATACGTGGCCAACCGGCAAGATGCTGGTGCGCCGCACCCGGTCCGACCCGACCCGCAGGCCCAACGACGACGCCGGTCCGACCACCTACACCAATGCCGAGACGCATTGGTGGGACGCCTCGCAGATATACGGTGACAGTCCGCAAGCCGGCGCCACATACCGCACTTGGCAAGACGGCAAGCTGAAGGTCGATCCCAACACGCGAAGGATCCCGACCGATGCGGCGGGGGTTGAGATCACCGGACTGACGCAGAACTGGTGGGTCGGCTTGAGTCTGCTTCACAATCTGTTCACGTTCGAGCACAACGCCATTTGCGATCACCTCGTTCACGAATTTCCTGAATGGCGCGACGACCCGCAGAAAACGCCGCAGGAAAAGGACGAGCAGATTTTCCGCGTGGCGCGGCTGATCAACAATTCTCTGATGGCTAAGATCCATACGGTCGACTGGACGCCGGCGATTCTACCCAACCCGGCGCTGAAGATCGGTATGAACGCCAACTGGTGGGGCCTCGCCGGTGAAAGCGTCAAAAAATATATCGGCCGCATCAGCACGTCGGAGGCGATCAGCGGGATCACCGGGTCGGCGACCAGCCAGACCGGCGCGGACTACTGCCTGACCGAGGAATTTACTGCGGTCTACCGCCTGCATCCGCTGCTGCCGAACGCCATCCAGATTCGCCACTTCAAGGACGACCAGCCCGGCCGTACCCTGAAATTCGAGGCTGCCACCGACGACGATCCCGACCTGATCGTTGGCCCCCATGCCATGGACAACGCGCTGCGCAGCGCGTCGATGCTTGACCTCGTCTATACCTTCGGCGTGCAGAATCCGGGCGCCGTGGTGCTGCAGAACTTCCCGAACTGGATGCGGCGGATGCGACGGCGCAACGGCGCCAACCTCGAAGAAATGATCGATCTCGCGGCGATCGACATCCTTCGCGATCGCGAGCGCGGCGTGCCGCGCTACAACCGCTTCAGGAAGCTGTTCCACAAGGCGCCGGTGCGCTCGTTCGAGCAGATGACAAGCGACACCGAATTAGCCAAGACCCTGCGCGAGGTTTACGGCCATCCCGACAAGGTCGACCTGATGGTCGGCATGTATGCCGAGGAGCCGCCGGAGCTGTTCGGCTTCAGCGACACGGCGTTCCGGGTCTTCATCCTGATGGCGTCACGTCGGCTCAAGAGCGACCGCTTCTACACCGACGACTTTACGCCCGCGGTCTATACCCAGGCCGGGATCGACTGGATCAACAACAACAATATGAGTACCGTGTTGTTGCGTCACTTTCCCGACCTGACACCGATTCTGCAGCGGACGGACAATGCCTTTGCGCCGTGGCAAATTCCTAAAGATCCGAGAAGCCCGACGACCGCAGCATGCTGATCGTCAGGCTGGGGTCTCACCAAATCAGGTGAGACGTTCGACAGCGCTCGTCTGGCTGTCGAGCTGCGAGAGTTTTCAAAGCGCCATCGAGACGCTCCTGCCAAATGCGGAGGAGCTCGATACGATCTAACCGACCGCTTCCCCATGATCGTCGAGGTTCTTGGCTACTTGCGCGCTTGCTCCACTCTCGAAATGAGATCGATATACGATGCTGCACCCCGGTACATGTCTCGAACGTCGAGCCCATAGGATTGAGACCGCCGCCTTTGGCATAAAAGCTGTACAGATATACGGTCGGCGGGCGCAACCGCTCGGCGGTCCTTCGCCAGTCCGCCTAACGGTCCCCTGATGACGAAGTTGGCACCGAACGTTTCGGATGAGGGTCATCGCTCGGCTGCCCCAGCAAACCAGGTTTTAACCGATCTAGCTAAGTCAGCTACGCAAACCTCCACGGTGCTCACATTGGTTGTAGCAAAGGACGCTGTTCGGTGCGACGAGCATCGCATATGCTCTAGAGGTGCTAGCACTACTTTGGCAGATTTACTCATGCCGCCGTTCGTTGCAAATCCATTTTCGGCAATGCGGGCATCGTTGCGGCGGTAGTCGAGCGAAGAGCTCGAGGATGGCGTGGCGCACGGCGGGCAAGGTTGGTTGAGGCGGCGGCGACTTTGGCATCGGTACCCCCCGGGTGCTAGAATTAATGCTGAAACAATGGCTCATTTATATTCCTTTGGGAATCCCACAGATTCAATCGGCCGGGAGCCGAATTGCCAATCCGCTCCTCAGGGTCGCACTCAAGGTGCAGAATTTCATCGATCACGATGAGATCAAGTGGGGCAATCCGCGGACCGTTCCGGATGGGACGGTCCAGCCTCTTTTTTGAACCAAATGCGCCGTCCAGGTCGAAGAACGGGTCTGAGCAGACTTTGTATTCGGTAATTTTCAAGCATAGTCGACCATGGCTGCTTAGCCATTTGGATGCCGCAGTGCCTGAAATTTACAATTCGCCCGCGCGGCGCGATGGTGTATCCTCATGCGCGCGCACAAGCGAGATGGTGCTATGATTACAACCGACAATTCGCCGAATGTAACCGACGCACACAACACCGGCGCACCGAACTCGGCCGGTCCAATCTTGGATGCGTT
>Ga0306926_10003969_pt1 | contig 15455 bp, 12 predicted proteins | sample flu12Cox44000178_FD_203759 | JGI IMG/M metagenome (GOLD analysis project Ga0306926, IMG submission 203759) | Lab enrichment of tropical soil microbial communities from Luquillo Experimental Forest, Puerto Rico - flux8day.12C.oxic.44.000.178 (v2)... | ecosystem: Environmental > Terrestrial >...
GCGCCCATCGAGCATAATGCGAACGCCAAGACACCGGCAGCATGGGAGAGCGGAGCCGTATTTAAACAGATGGGATAAGCGCAATTGCCCCGCCAGTACTGTCCAGCTAGTTCTGTCATCGTGCCCCAGGCCAGATTTGTTACACGAACCCCCTTTGCCGGGCCCGTCGTGCCTCCGGTGGGAACTAACCCGGCAAGCCAATCGAGATTCCCGTAGGGGTCGGCCCAGTCCAGTTCGGCAGCGCCGACACCCTCTTTCATAAACGTTTCCAAAGACGGATGTTCGCCATCTTCCCAGTCTAAGCAAATCACGCCCTTTAACGACGGCACGCGGGCTTGGATCTCGCGAACGTTCTCGCGAAACTGGCTGTGATAAAAGAGCCACGCCAATTCGACGTAGTTCATGTACTCGACATTCGCATCAATGGCGTTGCGGTAGTTGACGGGTACCCAGACTGCACCTGAGCGCATAATTCCCAGCATGCACAGGAGCACCCGTCCATCATTGTGGGAATAGATGCCCGCAGGTTCCTGGGCGCGCAGTCCCCTTTTCCACATGGCGCGGGCGATGTCATGAGTAGCGGCCCGCATCTCGCGATATGACCATCGTGAGTCGCCATCGATGATGGCAATACGGTCGAGGTTTGGTTCCGCGCCCTTATCGAAATAGTCGATACCACGCATGATTAGAACCCAAGCAAATCAGGAAACTAACCGGGCTTTGGAAAGGCCGTGCTCCTCCAGTACCCGCAGGATTTCACGATGCCCGAAAGCCTCTGCTGGCGAAGCGAAGCCCGTCTTGCGCGGCGCCGCGCAGACAAGATGATGCGCCGCAAACGCCTGGATCAGGCCGGTCTGCCGATAGCACCCAGTTCCGAAGACCACACATTGGGCGTAATCCCTCGAACCCCGGCCGACCACCACATCAATCGTTCGCTGGTCGTGGAGATTCTCGCGTGGTGGAGTTCCCCCCTGGACTGCGTTTGCCATCTCGGCGAGTTTCGTCTTCTGTTCCGCCCTCGGAAGCGGCCGAATCTGTTCTTCGTACATTTTCTCAGTTGCCGCGACCCCTTCCATAATCTGGCGGTCGAGCAGGCCGCCCATGGAGCGGACGTTAGCTACCTGGAAATGATTCTTGAACCAAACAGGCTGGGGAAAGCCGCCCCAGGCGAGCGCAAGCTGAACCTGCAGGTAGCCGGGAATCGCCACCTCATAGCGCGTTGCGCGCGGCCACGGCTTATATCGATTCTGCTCCAGATAATAGGCATCCGTCGGGATGACGGCGAAGATCGTCTGAGCAGAACCGAACGTCGGGATGCCCTTGAACATGGTGACGGTTTCGAGGGTATCGATAGTTCCAGTTTCCAAGCAAAGTCTAGCTGCTGCATCGCTAACTGCACACATGAAGGCAGTCGCCGGTGCGGCAAGAAGCCTCTTGGTGGCGAATTTCTCACCCCATTTCTCGGCTACCTCACGAACCCAGGTCTGCTCGCCACCGATGTCGATGTAATGGCAGCCAGATTTCAAGGCCGCTTCAATGACTCGCGGCCCGTTGTATATGAACGGCCCAGCCGTATTGCAGACGACCTTGGAGCCCTCGAAAAGACGCACCAGCTCTTCGGTCGAGCCGTCGGTTTCGACAATCTCAAAATCTGCGGTCTCAATGCCAGGGACATGAGACATTACATCTTTAATCCGCGAGGCGCTTCTACCCGCGGCGATAAAAGGCGTGTTGTACTCGCGCAGGAATTCGGCGATCAGTCGACCTGAAAATCCGTTGGCGCCGTATACGACGACCGGTCTCTTCATGTGCGTTGCCTCGAAATAGGATGGGATGCCCGCTCCTACGCTTTTGCCGGAGACGATCGCCACAGCACTGCCCCGCAAACACGAAGGTTGGGGCTCGCAGCCTGTCCGCCCGGCCATCGCGCAACCCTTCTCATGAGTGCTTCACAAGGCAAGCCAGAAAAGCGTCCTGGCTCAGGTGCTCGATTGTAGGCTAAAGTATCTTTATTGCTAGTAGGCACCTTTTTGTAACCATAGGCCCAGAAGGGGAGCGCCGTGGAAGAGTTTTATTGCCCGGTTAAGTTGACCGCCGACGTCATTGGCGGCAAATGGAAACCGCTGATTTTGTTTTATCTGGAAGCTGGCAGGAAGCGGTTTGGCGAGCTCCACAAGCTAATCCCAGGCATGACCAAGAAGATGCTTACCCAGCATCTCCGCGATCTGGAGCGCGATGAGGTCGTCCGCAGAAAGGTTTACGCAGTGGTTCCACCGAAAGTGGAATACTCCCTAACTAAGCACGGGGAGAGCCTCAAGCCGATTATGAAGCTGATGTCCGCCTGGGGAACGAAGCACCGCAAACGGTACGGTGTTCCAAGGGCAAGAAGCGGCCGGTAGTTTTGAGATCTTCCAAGCGTTCAACCTCAACTGACGTTGCACTTTAGCCGGGGGTTGGAAGAATCCCTCGACCACAAGCTCGCGCGAGACCACCGATGAGACCAGAGGTGGTTCCGTGATCCCACGCTGGATTGAAGTCATCTATGTCTGTGTACATCCTGGTTCATGGGGCGTGGGGTGGAAGCTGGTGCTGGAAGAGCATTCGCAGAGCGCTGCAGGCCCAGAGTCATGAGGTATTCACACCGAGCCTGTCGGGCGTTGGGGAGCGTTCGCATCTTTTGTCGAGACACATAGACCTAGACACCCACATCGCCGATGTAATGAACCTTATTCGCTGGGAAGAACTCTCCGACGTGGTGTTGTGCGGCCACTCATATGGGGGCTGTGTCGTGACCGGGGTCGCCGATCGCATGCCCGACCGGATTCGTGCGCTGGTTTACGTCGACGCGTTTGTGCCAGAGAACGGCCAATCACTTCACGATACTCTTCCGGCCGAGCAGAAACACGCGCAGGTCGAGGGGGCACGCAAGACTGGGGATGGGTGGAAGGTGCCTCCGATTCCGGCGGAAGTATTCAACGTAAATGCCGGAGATCGTGTATGGGTGGACCGACAACGTACTCCTCAGTCGCTAGCCACCTTTCAACAGCCGCTCCAACTGACGGGAGCAACGGACCGGATCAAGAACGTCACCTACATCCTGGCGACGGGCTGGGAGCACTCGCCGTTTCTCCAGTTTTACGAGAAAGCGAAGGCAAAGGGATGGAAGACCCTGACGATGGCATGTGGGCACGACGTGCTAATGGACAAGCCGGGAGAACTGTTGGAAGTGCTGTTGGCGGTCGCTGGGCCAACTGCGGTCCGATGATGTTGAGAGCAAGCCAGCCTTGCCTCCACGACCGCGCCTTCCGGATGGAGAATGTCAGGCCACTCGTATTATTCGAGAATCTGGTCGAATTCGAGCCGCGTCGCACGGATCAGGCGCGCATCCGGGTGACGGTGTTCTTGCCCCACACTTCCTGAGCCGTCTCAGCGACCAGTCGCAACTTGGCCTCCTGGTCGGCAGGCGTGATTAGATTTCCCTCAATCGTGGAGGCAAAGCCGCACTGTGGGCTGAGTGCGAGCCGTTCCAGCGGGATGACCTCTGAAGCCTCCCGAATACGCTGCTTCAACTCGTCCTTGCTCTCCAGATCTCCCTTCTTGGAGCTGACGAGTCCTAGTACGACTGTGCGGTCCTCAGGAACCTGCCGCAAAGGCTCGAATCCACCCGAACGCTCATCGTCGTATTCGAGGAGGAAACGATGAAATCGCGTCTTCTGGAAGACCTTGGTGATTGGACCGTAATCGCCCGACGCATAGAACCTGCTCTGGTTGTTGCCGCGGCAGAGGTGAAGACCGAAAATTACTCCGGGATGTTCACCAATAACCGCATTGTCCAACTCTGTCGAAAGATCAAGAAGGCGGTCGGGGTCAGTGCCGCGCTGACGGTATCCATCGCGTAATTGCGCATCGATCAAAGCCGCATATTGCGGGGCATCGATCTGGATATAGGTGCACCCGAGGCGGATCAATTCCTCCACTTCATCGCGCAAAACGTCAACCAGGTCGGCCAGATAACTGTCGATACTTGGATAAGCACCGGATGACTTCTTGTTGTCGTAATAGGCAGCAGCTTGTTGGGCGCTGACGATTGTGGTTTTCCCAGGGTGCTTTGTACGAGCCCGCAGATAGGTAAACTCCTCGGCGCAAAGCGGGCGTTTGCGGCGCAGCTTGGAAACCACTACGGGCCGCCGCACCACGGATTCCTCACCCTGCTCATTGCGGAAGGGAATGGCCCACCCTCCAAACTTGTCGAAGCCCTCGACGGCTTCGACGAGATGACCATAGAACGCATAACGGCGCACCTCGCCATCGGTAAGGACCTCCAGCCCGGCGCGCTCCTGCAATTCGATAGCTTCGTCGACAGCCCGGTCTTCCAAGGCCTTGAACTCGGGATGGCTGATCTTGCCGGCCTCGTGACGTTCGCGGGCGTCTTTCAGATACGCAGGGCGTAACAGGCTTCCGACAACATCGCTTCGATACATGGGACCCTCCATTAGTTCAATTCTGTTTCTCCAGCTGCGACTGATGGGCATCCTGATTGCGTCGGAAGATGACATAGGAGCGGACCGACGCCGCGTCGTCGCGTGAAAGTTCCTTGGAGAAGGAAACCATTCCTTGCGACTGCAACATGCCTCCCAGGACGATCTCGAACCATGCGTCGCTGGTGAGCGTACCGCTGCCACGCAGGTCGGGTAGCACCCCCCCGCTCACGGCGACATCGCCATGACATCCCGCACAATAAGTCTGAAAAAGCTGTTCACCCTTTCGAATCGTTACCGGACTCGCCGACCTTGGCAGAGGCGTCAGGCGTAGCTGTTCAACCACCTTCGGGGCTGGGAGGCTGGCTTTCCCGCCGAGATTGAACACCAGCATCCGGCTGATGTTGGGCACTCGTCCAGAGGCGAAAGAAGCTTCACCCGCAGCCAGCGGAAACACACCGCCCCAACCTGCCAGCACAGCAACATACTGCTGCCCTCCAACTTCATAGGTCACGGGGCCAGCCATGACTCCAGTCTGAGCTGGAAATGACCAAAGCTTCTCGCCCGTGTCGGCCCGATAGGCTTCGAAGTTTCCGCTCGCCGTCCCTTCGAAAACCAGATTTCCTGCGGTCGCAAGCGTACCGCCATTCCAGGGGCCTGGCCGTTCCACAGTCCAGGCAGCCTTCTGCTGCGCTGGGTCCCAGGCGACCAGTTTGCCTTTTACCGTTCCCAGAATCGCCTTCTTGATCTGTGCATCTTGCGGCATGCCTGCCGCAACGACATCAATCCCGTAATTAGGCGCAAGATTCTTGACATCAAAACTTGCGGGCGACTTGTATTTGAAACCCGCTTCGTTGACCGGAATATACGCAAGCCGGGTGACTGGACTGTACGACATGGGCTGCCAGCTATGTGCGCCTGCTGGTCCTGGAACGATGGGAGCAGGGTCGGCCTCCCGATATCTCGCAGCTGCGGTCTCCATGGGGCGCCCAGTCTTCGTATCAACGCCTCGCGCCCAGTTTATGAAGGTATAGGGCTTCGCAGAGATTAGCTCGCCATTGGTGCGGTCGAGGACATAGAAGATGCCATTTTTCGGCGCCTGCATCAGAACGTTCCGCGTGCGCCCATCGATCATGAGCTCAGCAAGTACGATGTCTTCGTCGGAATCGAAATCCCAGGCGTCGGCTGGATCTTCCTGATAGTGCCAGACGTACTGTCCGGTTTCCATTCTTAGGGCAACCACGGAGCAGGTGAGGAGATTGTCACCGCCGTTCGGATTGCGAAATTTCTCGTTCCAAGGGGTTCCGTTGCCCGTGCCGATATAGAGATGATCGAGCTCCGGATCATAGGCGATCGCGTTCCACACCGTTCCGCCGCCGCCCAGTTTCCACCACTCACCGCTCCAGGTCTTGGCAGCTCTTTCGAGAATCGGACTCTCGAACGGCTTCGAAGGATCGCCCGGTACCGTGAAGAAACGCCACGCTACTCTTCCGGTTTCGGCATCGTATGCGGAAACGTAACCGCGAACGCCGAATTCCCCGCCTCCGTTGCCTATGACTACTTTTCCTTTGAACACACGTGGAGCGCCGGTGATGGTGTAGCGAGAGTTGGGATCGATGGTCAGGGTCTCCCACAGACGCTGGCCAGTCGCAGCATCGAGGCCGATCAGGCGTCCGTCAAGTGTTCCGAAGAAGATCTTGCCATTCCACGCCGCGACGCCGCGGTTCACGACATCGCAACACGCATTCACTGCCCACTCGCGCGGAACCTTCGGATCGAACGACCACATAAGTTGCCCGGTGGCGGCATTGAGTGCGAAGACTTTGCTCCACGCGCTGGTAAAGTACATTGCGCCGTCCACCACGAGGGGTGTTGCTTCCTGCCCACGTTGCGTGTCAAGGTCGTAGTACCAGGCAAGGCCGAGCTGCGCGACGTTCTTATCGTTGATCCCATCCAGCGGGCTAAAGCGCTGCTCGTTGTAGGTGCGCCCATGCGTCATCCAGTTTCTAGGCTCGCGATCGGCGCCGGTGATGCGAGATTCGTTCACATCCGCCGGTTTGGCAGATTTATCGGCAGCCACTGGTACACGACCGCATGCCCCCGAAATCGTTGCAAAGGCGAGCGTGCTGCCAAGAAGTCTGATCGCGCGGCCCCTCCAGGGTCTCCTATGGTCAAGTGGCATGGGGATAGATGGATGTGCACATCACACGTCAAAAAAGACTGTTTCCCTATCTCCCTGAAGTCGCACATCGAAGTGCCAACGTCCTGGGGCGGGGTCCGGCCTGACCATCAGCGTCCCACGCCGGTCGGCAGGCACGAGCGAGAGGACCGGATCATTTTCGTTGGCAGCATCATCGGCAAAGTAGGCACGCGTGAAGAGGTGCTTGAGCATACCCCGAGCGAAGACCGCGACCGTGAGATGCGGGGCTTGGATCGTATTGTGTCGGACACATCCGGGCTTGATCGTCTCCAGCACACAAGTGCCATCCTCTCCAGTGGCCATACGCCCGAACCCCGTCCAGTCCGCCGCGCGGGCGCCTGGTTGCGGGTCATCCGGGTGGTTGTATTTGCCATTCGAGTCAGCTTGCCAGACTTCCAGCATCGCATCGTCAACAGGCGTGTCATCACCATCCAGCACACAAAAAGTGATCCATACGCGCTCGCCCTTTGCCTGCGGGCCTGCGATGCACGGTACGCAGTGCTCGTCGGTTGTCAGCTCGATTCCGAAAAATGGGCCGATCGTTTGTGAAGGTGTGGGAATTAGGTCCATATCAGGATTCAAATGGCGTAGCCTCGGGGCCGCGTAGCACAATGTCGAATCGGAACCCCTTCGCCCATTGGGGCTGCGTTGTCTCCAGATCGAATTTTGAAATCATCCGCTCCCGGACTTTCTCGTCTGGCACGGACTGGAATATAGGGTCGTAGGCGAACAGTGGATCACCCGGAAAATACATTTGCGTAACCAGGCGCGTGATGAAGGCGTATCCGAAGACCGAGAAATGAATGTGAGCCGGACGCCAGGCGTTGTAGTGGTTGAACCAGGGATAGGAACCAGGCTTGATCGTTATGAAACGATATGCGCCGTTATCGTCGGTCAAGGTGCGGCCCGCGCCGGTGAAATTGGGATCAAGCGGAGCAGGATGCTGATCTCCTGCGTGTCGATAGCGTCCTGCGGAGTTGGCCTGCCAAATCTCGATAAGCGTGTTAGGAGCGGGGCGTCCGTTGCTATCAAGGACACGCCCGCTTACGATGATGCGCTCACCCAAAGGCTCACCCGCGTGCTGTGCAGTCAGATCGTTGTCGTTCTTCCCCACCTTCTCATGCCCATAAATTGGCCCGGTGATTTCCGACAGCGTATGCGGGAGCACCACCAGAGGTCTTAGTGGCGCGCGTTTCATTGTCGCGCGATAAGGCTCGTGGAGCGACGGGGGTTGGCTGCCCTTCGGCAGTCGGCGGTACGGCTTAATTGCAATTCGTGTGGTTAGCCCATTCATTCTAATGTTCAGCCGTTATGCCCAGAGTTGCGGGGTCATAGTTGTGCGCACACAGACTTGCTCTCCGTATACAAATCCAGCGCAGGCTTGCCCCACTCGCGTCCCCAGCCTGACTGCTTGTATCCTCCGAACGGCAAAGCAGAATCGAAGACGTTGTAGCAGTTGATCCAGACTGTGCCGGCCCTCAATTTTGCCGCCAAGCGATGCGCCTTGCTGATATCGCGCGTCCAGACCGCCGACGCCAGGCCGTAAATGCTGTCGTTGGCAAAAGACGCTATGTCGTCAAGGTCGTCGAACGGAATCGCCGTCACCACAGGGCCGAAGATTTCCTCACGGACGACCTTCATGGTCGATTTGACGTCGACAAGGACGGTCGGCTCAACGAAGTAGCCGGGGCCACTCAGCCTCTTGCCACCCACCAAAGCCTTTGCGCCGTCGGCAGCGCCAGATTCGAGATAGCGGCAGACTCGGTCCTGCTGTTCCTTCGAGACCAGCGGTCCCATGTTCGTGGCAGGGTCGATTCCAGGCCCGACATGAAGGGTCTTGGTGAAATCGGCGACCCCTTCCACTACTTTGTCGAAAATACTCTTGTGCGCGAAGAGGCGCGAGCCGGCTGCACAGATTTCGCCCTGATTGAAGAAAATGGCCATCGCGCTTCCAGGGATCGCCTTCTCCAGGTCGGCGTCCTGAAAAACAACATTTGGGGATTTGCCTCCTAGCTCCAGGGACACTTTTTTCAGATTTCCGCTGGCGGCATTTAGGACGAGCTTGCCAACCTCCGTTGAGCCGGTGAATGCGATCTTGTCGACGTCCGGGTGAGCGGCCAGAGCGGCGCCAGCCGTTTCTCCATAGCCGGGGACAATGTTGACCACGCCATCGGGGAAACCGGCCTCCATGATTAACTCTCCCAAGCGCAGTGCTGTAAGTGGAGTCTGCTCCGCGGGCTTCAAAACGCAAGTGCAGCCGACCGCGAGGGCCGGCGCAAGCTTCATGGAAGCCATAATCAGCGGAAAATTCCATGGAATGATCTGCCCCGCAACGCCCACGGGCTCCCGCAAGGTATATGCCAGGTATTGCGCTCCTTGCATCGAGATAGGGATGGTGCTGCCCTCTACCTTCGTCGCCCACCCGGCATAGTAGCGGAATGCATCTGACGCCGTCGGAACATCCACAATCCGGGCGAAGAACACCGGTTTGCCGCTGTCGAGAGTCTCCAACTCAGCTAGCTCGTCGCGATTTTGATCGATCAATTCCGCGAGCTTCCACAGCAACCTGCCTCGCTCAGAAGGCGACATAGCAGGCCAGGGTCCGGACTCGAAGGCCTTGCGCGCCGCCTTTACTGCGATGTCGATGTCAGCTTTTTCCCCTTCGGCCACATGCGCCAACACTTCGCCCGTCGCCGGATTGTAGGTCTTAAATGTCTTGTCAGAAACCGCGCCCACCCACTTTCCATCGATCAACATCTTTCGGATGTCGCGGATGAACTCGTTAACCTTGCTTCCAAGTCGCGGGGTCGTTGTGGTAACCATGATCTCTCCAGATACACGCTAAGTCTTCCCATCTCAAGCATGAACCCAGCCGTACTGCGTGTTGCTGGGGGTAGGATTTCCTGATTCTCGGTATGTTTTCCGCAGCCGGTCTACGTAGTCTGCCGGCACTGGATTGCGCTTCGCCGAAGGATCAATCCCGTACAGCCGCGCCGCATTGAGCCCGAAGATCTTGGCCTTCACATCGGTTGTGAGCGGCGCGTAGCCAAACCGTTTCATCAGCAATTCGGGCATCTCCAGCCGACGCATGGCTTCGATTTGCCATTGCGGCGATCCCCACCATATCGAATCGGTTCCCCAGAGCACGTGGTCGTCGCCAAATGCATGGATCATCATTCCCAGAGCATGGGCTCCCAGCATCGGATTGGTCACTACCATGGTGCCGAAGCTGGTGCCCAATTCCATGTACACATTCGTCATATGGGCATTTTCCCTGCGGTAGTCGCAGAGATCCGAGATCCAGGGTACGTAAGAATTCTTCTGGAAGCCGCCTTCGGCTCCCGGGAGCGCGTCTTCAACTGTCTTGAGTCCGGCGTGATAGATCAGGAAATTCAGCTCAGGAAAATCTTTCGACGCCTTCACTAGATCCTTGGGATGGCAATGTGCTTCGTTGAAAACTCCTATGGCCAATCCCTTGTGCAGACAGATGTTCTTGATCTTCAGTTTGTCACGGGTGTATTCCAGAGCGGGGTAAGCGATCTTTTCATCATCTACCCACCATCCTTCTTTATCAGCACCCAATCCCTGGCCGGTGTAGCCCTTCCAGGCATCGATCTTCAGCGACTCGGCCTGTCGATGCATGTTCTCGAGATTCCGCGCTCCTAAGTCGGGCGAGAACAAGCCGTGGCTCATCATTCGCTGCGAGCGCGTCAGCTCATTGACGATCTCGCGCGATCTCACCATTTGGTCAGGCTGGATTACCATCTTGGTCTCAGCCTCGTCCGGGATGCCGCTGAGGCAGGCAACGGTGGTGTCGCTATCGAGGAAAACTTCCTTGATATAGTTCTCCAGCTCAAAGTCAGATTGCTTGGGCTCTTTTCCCTTGAGTGCAGGATTAAATTGGCCGGCAGAGCGGCGGGCATCGAAAACATCGAGGGGACCTATAAAGTGGCGTCCGGTTGCGACGTGATGGGTTTGGACGTCGAAGATAAAGTAGTGGGTCTTCAGCGCCTCGGCTGCGGAGGGATCGTACAACTCGGAGGCGTCCACAGTGAAGAAGTGTCCGAACACCCGGTTCATGGCGGCGAAGCCCGCAGCCATCCCACAGGCCATGCGAAAAAACTGCCGGCGGTCGATTCCCAGCCTGCTTGAGATTAGCGAGCCTGTCTTGTGTAGGTCGTTCTCAACGGCTAGCTGCTTTCTCGTCTGGGGCAGCGGAATGAACTCTTCGTTGGAAACGACTTGCGTGGGGACCGGCAGATGCCGGTCAAGGTAGTTGTCGAGCTCGTGCTTACGCACCCAACCGTCGTGCAGTTCGGGCTTGAGAGCCGAGGGTGTTGTCTTTGGATTACTCATACTCTCTCGTCGGAAAAACCCAATGCGTACAACCATCCGCCGCGTTGATGCGCGGGTTTGTCCAAGCTAAAGAACCAGGCTACTTCTCCTGCAGCGATTCCAGGTAATGGTTCAGGTTGGCGATGCGCATCTGCACCTGCTCCTCGTGACCTTGGCTCATGCGCCAGAATACCGGGCCCCAGACTGGCATCTCTTGATCGCCATGCGCCATCAGGCTGGCTTGCCCACGAAGAACACTGGCCACTCTGTCCGCGGGGTACTTCCCTCGATTGCGCTTCGCCAGCGTCGTGAGGTCGGCAGGATTCTGCTTGAGGGCACCAGCGGCCGGACCGTCGCCCTTGGCGCTCTTGCCGTGGCAAGACGCGCAGTAACTCATGAACATCTCCTGGCCCGACGAAGCAGATGTCGTCGGCGGCGGCACTTGCTTGACACTGGGTTTTGCTTCTTGGGAGGCGGACACCATACCGCCCATTAGCACCAACGCGATCAAGCAAAGCCAATAGCGAACTCCCATGGAGTCCTCCTGTAGCCAATGAGACTCTACTCGCTCGAGATCACGATGAAACACGTTGCCCGCTGACGCTCCGGCGCCTTCTAGGACAGGACACCTGCTACCCATTCCGCGGCAGCGGCTGGTTCGGGAGAGGCGGTCCCCTCAAAATGAGAACTTCGCGGACAACTGCAACTGCCTCGGATTCAGTACCGTCCTGGGCTGACCGAAATTTGGGTTCGGAGAAGCCGGGATGAAGGTAAACGCTGGCGCTGTCGGGGTCGTGAGCGGGTTTGGCGAAAGAGATCCGCCCGGTACCGAAATCGGACCTGCAGGGCAAGCTGCGGCCCCACTTTGAACGGCTTTGCTGACAGCGTCTCTATAGCGCTGCGGAATAGTCCCGCCGCAAAACACAGGCGAGCCGTACACTGGCGTCACTTCATCCACGTTTCCGCGGTTTAAGAAATTGAAAACATCGATGGCCAAATCCAGCTTCTTGCTCTCCGTCAGATAGATCGAGCGTCCCACCCGCAAGTCCCAGGCACGCAACGCATCTCCGAAATACGTGTTTCTCCCGATCATCGTCTTGCAGCGGTCCACTGAAGCACAGGAGCTTGCCCCACTCGCGCCTGAAAAGAACGGTGCACCTCCCACACGGTCCGTCGCGCCGCCCGCCAGGTCGTTCAACGTACCGCTTCCAGCGAAAATGGTGAAGGGTCGGCCCGTCTGTAATGTAACGATGTTGCTGAATTGGAAGTTCCGATACCAGCCCGTCCTCGGGGCAGTTGCCGTAAAGTTGGTCACGAAGCGATGGCGCAAGTCCTGGTTCGAGTTGGCACGTTCCCCAGAGTAATCGAACTGGTTGACTGGCAAATTCACGAACGTGGTGAAGTTTCCGTTGTCGATGGTGTGGGAGTACGTGTAGTTGGCGTTCAGGATGAAGTATCGCCCGATCTTCTCCACACCGGCGATGCTCAAGCCGTGATAGACAGCATTGGCCACGTGATTGTTGTAGTCAATCAGACCGGCGTTGATTGTTTGCAGACCGCTGCCCATGGCGCCCCCGAACCATGGTCCTAGACCTGCTAGAGCACCGGTTCCTAGCACGGGCGTCCCGGTGCAGGGTGTGAGCGCGCCGTTGGCGTCAAGCAGGCCGGGTGACCACTCTGGCAGTGGATCTGTGACCGCTGATTTCGTCGTGCCGACCGGGCAGGGGACATTGATGTTATTCCCACGGACAAACTTGTGTGCACCTACGAAGAGATAGCCGGCACTCAGTGAAAACCCACGGCCGAACTGCCGATCAATTTGGAAGCTCGCCTGTTCGGAATAGGGGATTCTTGCATGATGGTCCATTCCTCCGGACCCAACCCCGCAGGCGCCGGTGGTGAAGCACGTGCCTGCCAACGAAATCATCCCGGGGCTTGGCAGGAACGGTGGGTTTTCGAAACCCTGGTAGCCACCCGTGGCGATAACAGATGCCGCAACAAACGGGGCGCCGCTCGACGCGGGAAGCGCGAATAACTGATAGCCCTGCGTCGCCTGTCCCAAATTTCTCGCGAGCATGGGGAGCTCTTGGGGTGCAATTCCAGCCCCACTGCAAATCGCGGCTATGGACGCCGGTGCATGATTGCCGCACAGGTAGCCGGCCACGACCTTCTGCGTATTCGGAATAAAGAAGAAGCTCAAGTTGTAGCGATCGTCAAATATGCCGAAGCCGGCGCGGATTACGGTCTTGGAATCTGGTGAGTATGCCAACCCGACACGCGGCTGCCATCCCCTATAATCGCGGTCGACGTAGCGATCCAGCCCAGACTCATACTCCCACCGCAAACCATAGTTTAGGGTCAGTTTAGACGTGATCCGCCATTGGTCCTGAAAGAATCCAGCCCAGTAGCCGTGGTTGATTTGCTTGCTGTAGTGGGAGAATAGCGACGGCTGAAAAGCATTCGCCCACGTCCGTGTATCCAGGGGATTGTTCGTGTCCGTGACGACGGGCAGGCAGGCCGTTTCGGAACAGGCGTTGGGATCAGTTGCTAACGGTACGCCGGCATAGGTCACCACTACGCCATGATCATTCGAGACCGGGCAATTCTGGGGCGCAGCCGCAGCGGCGACGTCTGATGAGAGTGCTGGTCCGCCGACCAAGCCGTTATAGAACGCAGCGAAATTCGCCATGCAATCGATGGGACCCGCTCCCGCAGCCGGGATCAGCATGCGCACAGGTGTGAAGCCGGGAAAATTGTCGACATCCCAGATGTAATTGCCGTCGAAGCCGAACTTCCAAACATGCTTCCCCTTGACCCACGAGATCGAATCAGAGAACTGGACGCGGCTCTCATACTTGCGGTCGTCGATTCCGAAGTTGTGACCCAATTCGAGGTCGTTCAGCAGGCTAAAGTCGGGCTGGCCGGTCATTCCGGGGAAGTTGTAGTGCCGCCTGGCCCATTGCAGTAGCGCAGTATTGACCACATTGGCCCTAAATAGCGTATTCAGGGTCCCGAATAGCGACTGGTCGCGTATGAAAAGGTTGCGGCCACCACTGGGCACGCCGATTCCGCCACCATCCAGCGTCTGTCCCACCAGTTCGCCCTGTGCTCGTGTGTCGAGCACGTTGTAACGCACTCCCAAACGGTTGTTCGAGTTAATTTGGTGGTCGATTCGGACGAAACCCCAGTCGTCGTTCTCGGTCTTGAGGAATCCGTTGAGGTACCCCATATCCGTGCCCGTGCAACTGCTCAGGCCAGTCATGCACCCTTCCGGAGCCAAGCCCATAACCGCTTTGGTGTGGTTGATAAGTGAGATGTTGTTCACAAGGTCCGGGGGATAGACAGGAGACTCGGCTCTGCGCTTACCTTCGTAGTTCAGGAAAAAGAAGGTTCGGTCTTTCTTCAACGGGCCGCCCAGCGTGGCGCCAAACTGATTCTGTCGCAGCTCGTGCGGTAACGGTGCGGGCTGCAGGAGGTAGCGCGCATTCATAGCGCTGTTTTGAAAATACTCATACACCGAACCGTGCAGGTTATTGGTTCCCGACTTGGTCACAATATTGACGATTCCACCGGCGGCGCGCCCGTATTCCGCACCGAAGGTGTTGTTCACGACTCGGAATTCCTGCGCTGACTCTTGCGGTGGCGTGCCGCGCTGCACGCCAGAGAGCACGTTGATGAAATCCGCGCCGTCCACCGTCACTTCATTGCTGAACCCGCGCATGCCGCCGAAGGAAATTTGTGTAGTCTCAAATTCAGTGATGGTGGTTCCCAAGCTGGTCCGACTCGTCGCCACGCCAGGGGTTAGAAGAGCAAAATCAGTGAAGACGCGGTTGCTGATTGGCAGGGACTGGATTTGCTGCGGCTCGATTACCTGGCTCACTTCGGTCCGGGTCGGCTCGATCACCGGCGTTTCCGTCGTTACGAAGACGGTTTCCGTCCGAGCAGCAACCTGCAAGGTTATGTCGATGGTGGCCGTTTGCCCCACCCTGAGTACGATTCCGGTCTGCGTGGTCTTCACGAATCCCGGAGCCTCCGTGGTCAGCTCATATTGCCCCGGAGGCACACTGGCGACCACATACAGCCCATTCGCGTTGGAAGCAGCGGGATAAGCGCGATTGGTCTCGACGTTCCGGAGCGTGACGGAGGCGTTCACCACCGAAGCGCCGCTTGCGTCCTTTACTGAGCCATTGAGCTGGGCTCCCGCGGCGCCTACCTGAGGGAAAGACGGCACGACCAAAACGGCTGCGACAAGTACGGCGACGATTGTCAAGCGACAAAAACGTCGAGCCATAGTTCACCCCATTTTTGGAAGGATTCGATTTCTCGATCGTCAGAAATCGAAGTTTTACTGACCCCGCTGGCAAGCACCTTTACAAGGTCACATTTGGTTTGTCAAGGAAATTATGCATTACAGTGTATACAAAACTGTGCATAATCTGTGC
>Ga0306926_10003970_pt1 | contig 15453 bp, 9 predicted proteins | sample flu12Cox44000178_FD_203759 | JGI IMG/M metagenome (GOLD analysis project Ga0306926, IMG submission 203759) | Lab enrichment of tropical soil microbial communities from Luquillo Experimental Forest, Puerto Rico - flux8day.12C.oxic.44.000.178 (v2)... | ecosystem: Environmental > Terrestrial > Soil...
CGAGCGGATGAGGGCCCGCACGTCCTTTGGAAAGCACGAGCCGCCATACCCAGTACCGGGGTAGATGAAGCTGTAGCCGATGCGCGGGTCCGAGCCGATGCCGATGCGCACTTTCTCGATATCTGCCCCGACCCTTTCCGCGATGTTGGCCAGCTCGTTCATGAAGCTGATCTTGGTGGCGAGCATGGCGTTGGCGGCGTACTTGGTGAGCTCCGCGGAGCGGATATCCATCACGATGAGCCGATCGTGATTGCGCGTGAAGGGCTCGTACAGCGCGCGCACCAGCTCGGTGGTGCGCGGGTTGTCGGTGCCGATCACGACGCGGTCCGGTTTCATGAAGTCGGCGATCGCCGCTCCTTCCTTGAGGAATTCGGGATTCGAGACCACGTCGAACTCGATTTTCGCGCCACGCGCAGCGAGGGTGCGGTCGAGCTCGGCGCGCACCTTGTCCGCGGTACCGACCGGTACCGTCGACTTGGTGATCACGATGCCGTAGCGGCTCATGTGCGTACCGATCGTGCGGGCCACGGTGAGCACGTAGCGCAGGTCCGCCGAGCCGTCCTCCCCCGGGGGGGTCCCCACGGCGATCAGCTGGAACAGTCCATGCTCGACGCCCCGTGCGGCATCGGTGGTGAACTCGAGCCGCCCGGCCTCGGCGTTGCGCTTGATCAGGGCATCGAGCCCGGGCTCGTGGATCGGTACCTCACCGCGCTTCAGCCGCTCGATCTTCGCGGCATCGACGTCCACGCAGATCACGTGGTTGCCGGCATCCGCCAGGCAGGCCCCCGTCACCAGCCCCACATAGCCCGAGCCGAAGATCGTGACGCGCATGAGTTAAGTTCTTGAGTGGCAAGGAGGAAAGCAAGACTAAATGAAGGGAATAGCGGGCTCAAGAAGCGGCCGCTAGAAGCGTTCGAATTGGCAGCGCAAGCGGTCGCCCGGACCGCGTAATCCGGCTACGACGACATTTGGTCAAGCGCGTCAGCGGCGCGTCCGCGGCCGCGCCTGATCGATTCCGGCACCAGTGCCCAAAGCACCCGTGCACGGTACATGAGGCGGATGGTCGCGCACCCGAGCACCGCCAGCAGCAGCAACGAGGCGCGATCGGAAAGCTCGAAATGCCGGCACAAGAGACCGACGCCGGCCAGCAGGCATGTCAGTGTTGCGAACACGGCAAAGGCGCCTCGCGGGCCAAACCCGGCCTTGAGCAGCAGGTGATGGAAGTGGTCGGTGTCGGCCTGGAACGGCGAAACCCCTCGGATCACGCGCCGGATCGTGCTCCAGAGCAACTCATACAGCGGCAGGGCCACAAACCACAGCGTGGTTACCGAAGTCACTGGCCTGGTAGCCCCTTGTGAGATCTGGATACAGAGCCAGGCAACACAGAAGCCGAGCAAAGTGCTGCCGGCATCGCCCATGAAGCAGTCCGCCGTGCTGCCTCCCCGCAGCGGCACGTTGAAGAGCAGGAATGCGCTCACCGCTCCGATCATCACCAGGCTGATGGTCAGCGGAATCTCGAGTCCTGCGGTGTAGGAGACATAGGCGATGGCGAGGAACGAGGTCAGCGCGACGGTACCGGCCAGTCCGTCCATGCCATCGAGCATGTTGAACGCATTGATGGCGGAAATGACGATGAATATCGTAAAGGCGAGCGCGCCGAGTTCTGAAAAACTGATAACCCCGGTGCCGAACGGATCGCCCAACGTGCTCACCATGGCACCCGATCCGACAATCAACACGAAGGCGGCCGCAATCTGTCCCGGCAGGCGTGTCCAGGGTGAGAGATCGAATCGATCATCAATCAGTCCGACCGTCACCAGAATCGCACAGGCTGAAAGAAACGAGCCGGCACTGCCGCCGGGGAGCGGCAGCAGGCCCACACCGAGAACGATGCCCAGGAACATCGCAAGTCCGCCGACGACCGGAATATCTCCGTGATGGGTCTTGCGGCCTCCAGGGCGGTCGACCAGATCAACTGCGATTGCAATCGGACGCAGTGCAACAATCGCGAGCCAGCAAGTGAAAAAGCTGGCGGCGGCGGCGGTTACGTGCCAAATCATCGGCCCTCCCCCTGACCACACCGGCGTACCTTGTTGTGAGTTCGGCCGATGTTCTGCCTCTCTCTTACACTGCCAAGCTCAAGCGCGCGCAGTATACAGAACGACAGGCAGAGAAACACTGGGAAGACTACCGACACCGCGAATGGAAGGGCTACGGCAACCTGAGTCTGAGCCAGAACCGATGGTGTGTGCCCAGTCATGGCAGCATCCCAGAAGCTCAAGGTCTGCTAGCAAGCGCGTGCGGCAACATCCCCAACAACCGAGGATTCCGTTCCACGGCGCAGCTATCGTGTGTCGCCAACATGCGTCAGCGGCCCGCAGTCTCACAAACATAACCTTACGTTGCTGCGGGTTCCCCACTGCAAATAGTACCAGCAAAACGCACACCGCGATTGTCCGTTGACGGCCTTGGTGTGGTGCTGCCGGAACGACTGACCACCGCAGGCGGCAACGCGGCCGCCGGAACCTCGCCCGGGTTTTGGGAACACCGTCGCCGGGATGTTAGCGATGGGCCTGTTGCATCGCCGCGGGATCCGCTTGCTGCCATGACGCTGAATTGTTGCTTAATGCAAGCGAGTCTGGTGTCGCAAAACGGCGAACGGGCCAGGCAGTCCGACACACCCAAATTTTTCCGGGGTCGACCGCAGAGTCGGTGACACCAACACGCCGGGCGTGAGGAGAATTCCTCCGTCCAGTCCCATGCTGATCGCCACGAGACCGGCGTACTCGTGCAGGGCACGCTCCGTATCGGCGAGACCGCCGGCGCCTGGCAGGAAGGAGCGCCAGCTGATCGGGGTTGCCCCGTAAGCCCGCTGACCCGCGGGCGCCGCGATCGGCTCGGCGCCGGCTCGTCTCATCAGGCACATCGCGCGCGGCATGTGATAGGCCGAGGTCACCAGTAGAAACGGCCTGCTGCCGAGCAGTCTGCGCACCTCGTTAGACTCGCTCCGGGTATCACGCGGTCGATCGGATATGATCAGGGATTGTTCCGCGACCCCGAGCGCACGTGCGAGCTGCGCGTACCCTTGCGCCACGGGCGGATATCCCCGCAACGCACCCCCCAACATGACCAGTCGCGCTCCGCGCAGAGAGCGCATTAGACGCACGGCTTCGACCGCCCGCATCAGGCCCTCCCGATCGAGAGCGGCGGTCACCGCGATGCCGTCATGCGGCGCATAGCCGCTGCCCAGGACCACGATGTAGTCGACGCTCGGCAGTTGATCAGCGTTAAGGGGTCGAAACCTGGTCTCAAGCGGGCGCAGCAACGCCTTTCCGACCAGCGGGATCGACGCCAGATACGTGAGCACCGCTGCACCGATCAGCAAAATTCTTGAAGCGCGGCTGCGCCCGGTGAGACGACAAACTGCGGCGGCGATCGCCACCAACAGCACGATGACCAGCGGTGCGGTCAGGACATCAGCGATACCTTTGATGAGAGTCATGCGATGTACCGAGCGGTGAAGAACGCTTCAGACCAGACTCGCCTGCAGGCTCGGGCCCCAACGCAAAGACATCGTTCGCCATCGCCCGCGCGATGTGGGAGCGCGCGTACTTCGCTGTGAATTCCGGCCGCGGTCGGTCGATCAGCTCCAGGGATTCGAAGGCCTTCACGGCCTCCGCCACATTGCCCGGGGGAAAGACTGCGGAGTTGGCCACCTCGTCGCGGATGAAACTCGCCGCATATCCCGCGACGCCGGCCAGCACAGGTTTGCCAAGCGCGGCGTATTCGAACACCTTGGAAGGCAGTACTGCCTCAAAGGCACGCAACGCCCCCAGGTGCAGGAAGAGCACGTCTGCAGAGCGGTACGCATCGAGCAGTGCAGCACGCGGCAGCGGTGCGCGCAGCTCCACATTCTCGCTGCCCGCGATGGCGCGTTCGAGCGCGGCGCGCCGGCCACCGTCGCCGATCACGACAAAGCGCGCGCGACCGCGCAGTGCCACCGAGAGGTTCGGCAGGACCTCGTGCAGCGCCTGACCCTGGCCGATGTTCCCGGCGTACAGCACGATGACTTCCCGGCCGAGGCGCCGCGGGATCGCCGCTTGCGGTGCCGCGGCCAGAAACTCGTCGTCGATGCCGTTGGTAAACCACGTGAGAGCTCGGTCTCCGTAGCGGCTGCGGAAATAGCTCTCGAATCCCCGTGACACGAGATTGATGCGATCGGCGCGCCGCATGGTCCAGGACTCGATCGGGGAGAATATCGTGCCGACCAGCCACGCGAGTACCGGTGGCAGCAGCTCGCGCATGTTGTCGACGAACAGATCGCGGATATCGAGATACAACCGCGCGCCCTTGCGGCGCGCGATCCAGGCGCCGAGCGTGGCCGGCATGAGTCGCGAGGCGGTGGCGACAACGATGTCGTAGTCGCGGCCGGCCACGTGCGCGAGCGCGCCACGCGCGAAGCTGAGAAACGCGCGCGACTGTCCGGCCATATCGCTCCGGTGTGTCGGCAGGGCGATGCGCTTGATTTCCAGCCCCTCGCTGACCTCCAGCTCCCGCGCCTCCTTCACATAGGAGTGATAGCGATTCGGGAGCGTCGTGATCACATCGATGTGCGTGCCGGGCGGCGCGCGCTCACGCATTGCCGCTACGAGTGCGGTGGCGCGAAACGAGCCTGCGGACAGGTCCGGCTCGTAGTAAAAGCTCACCACCAGCACTCTCATCACAACCCCGGCCAGGTGAGATGCGTAGTCAGTGACGACCCGCTGAAACCGGCAGTCACAAGGGTTTCAGGGCTGCTGTGCAGCCGAGAGCGTATGCAGGCGCCCCGCCGCGAGACTTTCGAAGTGTTGCGCCAGGAGCTTGCCGAACACACTGCGTCCGGCATAGCTCCAGTGATTGGTATCCCTGTAAAGGAATTTTCCATCGGGCGCTAGCACCTCGCAGCGGGCGGCTGACTGCGAGCACACCAGCGATTGCCGGTCAATGAAACTCAGTCCGTTCGCCGCCGCTAGCCGGCGCAACTGCGCATTGATTTCAACGCCCGCTGCTGACTGCTGCCGAAACAGCAGCTCGTTCAGACGCAGCAATTGCGCTTTATCCAGGAACCGGAGGCTGTCATCAAAGGTTGGGAACGCCGCGTTTTGTCCCACGACGATTATGCGCGCCCTGGTATGCGCGCGCAGGAACACCAAACCTTCGTCGAAACCATTGAGCGTTTCCTCGGTCCAGTGGTTAGCGATGAACAGATAATCGGCCTCGGCGAGCGAGCGGTCGCTCTTGAGCGCCTCGATCTGCGACCGGCAGGGACTTCGTGCTCCGGTGATCCGCAAAACCCAAGGTCTTCGGTCTATAGAGGAGAAGCAATTGGGTTGGAACAGACTGCGGACGTAGTCGTAGTCCGCATCGCCAAGGTTGAGGAACATCGCTGCGGCAACGTCACCACCGTGCGAATCGCCGAGGAACATGAGCTTCACGCGCTGCGTGCTGTTCGCGAATGCGCGGTGTTGCAGCCGTTCATCCACGGCCTGCTGCTTGCGCAACTCTTCGGTCTGCTCGATCTGGTCCGCGCTCACCTCAGCGATGGAGCCCCGCCAAAGCAGGCTGCCCTTCGCCCATACGATGGCGGCAGGGACGAGGAGGAAGATGACCGCGGCGGTACAGGCAAGTCCGAGTGCCGCGTATGATGGAAACCGCACCTTGCGCGGATCGCGGAACGGCTGTTCGATGAACGCGTACATCAGCATCGCAGCGAGAATCGAGCCGGCGCAGATCATCAACTGCTCGAAGCGGTTGAACGGGGCAAGTCGATGATAGGAGTAGAAGACTATCAACGGCCAGTGGACCAGGTATAGTGAGTAGCTGATCTTGCCGATGCCGACCATGACCGGGTTACCAAGCATCCAGCGCAGGCTCCTCGCGGCACCGCCGAAGATTACGAGCGCCGCGCCCACGCATGGTATCAGCGCGTAGACGGTGGGAAAGGGTGTTGTGGTCGTGAAGCGAGATATTGCCACACCGATCAGCGCCAATCCTGTAAGCAACGCTACGGCGCGTGTGCGCTCGCTCCTCCAGCCTCGACCGACGAGCCACACCAACATTGCGCCCATGGCAAGCTCGAAGATTCTGCCCGGAAGCAGCAGAAATGCCGCTCTTTCTTTTCCGAGGTCGAAGAGGTACTGAGCGATGAACAGTGAGGCCAGTGCGGCCAGCGCCAGCAACGGCAACACCCATCGGCGCGCGTAGCGCATCATGAGCAGAATGCTCAGCGGCCAGATCAGATAGAACTGTTCCTCGACGCCAAGCGACCAGGTGTGCAGCAGCGGCTTGTACTGTTCCGCCACGCCGAAGTACCCGCCGTCCAACCAGTAGAAAACGTTGGAGGCCGCGACGAGTGCATACATCACCTCGCCAGCGAAGTGCTGCAGATAGACCCTGTCGAATATCAGGCTTCCAACGATGAAGCTTACTGCGACCGTAAAGATAAAGCTGGGGAACAGTCGCCTGGCGCGGCGCGTGTAAAAGCCGGCGTAGGAAAACGAGCCCGCATCGATCTCATCCACGATGAGGCGGGTAATGAGAAATCCGCTGATGACGAAGAAGACGTCGACCCCGACCCATCCGCCGCTGAAGCCAGGAAGACCGACGTGAAAGAACAGTACACTCAGCACGGCGACCGCTCTCAGGCCGTCGATGTCGGGGCGATAGCGCGGATTACTGGAGTCGCGCCGCAGCGGCACGTCGCTCGAGGCAATTCCGGTCAGGTGCGGCTTCATGCAGGGCGTATGGGCGCCTGTGCAGGCGGGCGACCGTGCCGGCCCTCGCGGGCGCGCCGGGGTCGATGCGGCTCGCCCTGCCTCAAACGGGACGATTGGCGGTCACGCGATTTTATCGCCTCTTCCGACGAGATGACCCGCGCGGAAGACTTCCACATCGGCGAGGCCGGCCGTAACACTCTCATCACGATCCCGGCCAGGTGAGATACGTGGCCAGTGACGACCCGCTGAAAGTGACAGTCACAAGGGTGTTCTCGGCAATCGCTCCGAACTGCGGATGCCAGGTCCCGCGGGCAAGCTCGACCGAGTCCGCTCCCTCGAAATCCAGGATCGCAAGCTCGCGGCCGCCTGAGGACAGTATGACCTTTCCGGGTGTTGTGATGTGTGCCTCGATCGCCGGGTGCAGGTGGAGCCGGGCTTCGGCACGCTGGAAGGCACCGCTGATTCGATCCTCTATGCGCAGCGATTGCCGATCCAGGATCCAGCGCCGCGTGTGTCGGTTGCGCCCCGGCAACCGTGTATAGCCATCGTGGCGGCCCTCGATCACGGCGGCTCCGTCGTAGCTGACATCGCAGAGTTGCGCGTGCGCGCGACGCGCGACGCGAAAGCCGGCCCATGTCTCGCTCGAGTTCTGTCCGTTGATCGTCACGGTGTTGTGTGCCGCCGTGCCCCTCTGGCGCTGCCTCTCGGCGTGACTGCCATATTCGGAAATACCGGAATTCACGAGTACGCGATTGCCCGCAAGACTCAGTTCGAAGCTGAGGGTATCCGCATGCGCGTGACCCGGCTGATACATTGGGCCGACCTCGGCACAATCGCAGATCAGGTAGGCAGGACCCGCCGTGGCGCGCACATAACCACTCGCAGGCAGCACTTCGAGCGGGGCGCCGTGTTCCAGGGCCGGCCCGAGACCGAGACGGCTAGCGTACGCCTCGAGCTCCGCGGGAGGCGCGGCGGCACCGAACGCGGCATCGTTAAAGAAGGAAATCTCGCCATCGGGGTGGCTCATTATCAGCAACCAGCGGCGCATGCGCCCGACGGCCGCATACCAGTCAGCGGCGGGTTTCCGCCCGCACGCACGCAGCAGGTTGATCAGGTCCAACAGATCTTCGAGCACCAGCGCGTGGTACATGGGGCTCAGCTCGAAGTGCCCGCCATCGGCGAGCACCTGCTCGCGCAGCTGTTGGTTGATGATATCGATCCCGCGGCGGTACCAGCGTTCGGCTTCCGCACCCTCGAAATAGAGACCCGCGTGCACCAGCGCCTTGGCATTCGCGAGTAGATGGTTACCGAGTATCTGGAATTCTAGACGGCGGCTCAGCCAGCGAACCTGGACCGCCAGGCTCGCATGACAGGAGCGGGGTAGCGCGTTATCCCGCGCCGCCCATTTGATCCAATTCACCACGCGCCTCGACACGGGATATGGCTCCCAGCCCGTGCCCACGCCCGGTGGGTTCTCGCTCACCCAGCGCTCGAGGAGCTCCTTATGCCAGCTGGCGCGAGCGGTGGAATCTCGGGCGTTGAGATCATCGAAGTAGTGCAGATGATACGTCCACAGTTTCGTGGCATCAGGCAGGCGCCAGTCGGCCGCGGTGACGCAGCGACGCTCGACATTCAGGAGCCGGAATCTGTCCCGCGCCACGAGGCTCGGCACCGCGGGAACCGGAGGAATGTAGGGGGCGGTGAGCAGCCGTAGCGCCGGCGCAGGGCGCAGATCTGCCCGCGGCCGACAGACCCGATGCCAGACCCGGGCCCCGATCTGGATGGGGCGCAGGTGACGGATGGTGTGGAAGTAGAGTGCGAGCCTACTCAACGCCAGGCCCCTTCGCCGAGCGCGATGACTCAGATGAGAGTCAAGCAATGAAGTACCGCGCAGTCACGCAGATTGCATGCGATGTCGGCGCATCAGCAGTCGCTATGGCCGGCAAATAAATCCCGTTCGCGTCGATGTGCCCGAGCCCGATCGCTACCTCAGAGGTCCCGTCCGTCACCGCCACGATACCGCCTCTTCCGTTCTTCGGCCCGAACGGCAAGCCGGTTACCAGCGCACCGGCGTCGCAGTACATGGCGGTGCTGGCTTGCATGGTGAACGTAACTTCGACCTGGTTCCCCATGACGTTTGAATTCACGGCAGTGATCCTGATGGTGCCGCCCGCGTGTACTGCCATATTCGAGGTGTCGGGTGTCCAACTGCGCGATGGACGCGCATCGATAAAGCAGCACCGTGTGTTCGTTGTCAGCGTGAAGTTATCAACGCTGCCCATCAGGATGCACTGTTGCGCGGTGCCAATGACGATCGGAGTTGTATCGCAATCGAATGTACAGTGAATGGCTGATCCGCTGATCACGATGCCGGGGCCGGCCACTGCCGACAGGCCGCGGAGCTTGAACGAGGAGAGTGTGACTGCAGTCCCGGCTGCCAGGATCGCACTGCTCGAGAAATAGGAGGCGTCGATGACCCAGTCGACGAAGATCGGTCTGCCGATAGCCGGATTCGGCATAGTGATGCCGTGGGCGGGCGCCGCGCCGTTCTCAACCTCCATGCCGAATATTGTGCAGAAGTTAGACGGGCCGTGCGTGGAGTCGCAATAGACGATCGCCCGGCCACCCTCGCACTCGACCCATATCCGCTCGAGGTGCAGGAACGCGCAGTTGTCGAGGTAGAACACGTCCGAGGTGCCGTGCCCACCGGCATGAGCGTATTCCCCGCCGCAGAAATGATGGTGCAACGTCGAGGCCGGGCCAGCATAGATCGTGGTGTATGGCGATCTGACCGCAAATATGTTGTGCGCGGTAATGACGACCGTCTTGGAATCTGCATGTCCGTGCCAGTTGCTGAAGTAGCAACCGACGAGCTGATCGTCCTCGCAGCCGTAGTTGTAGTACACGGCGATCGAGAAGTGGCCGTATACGCGGCAGTTGTTGAACCGGTGCACCATGCTTGAGCCACTTGAATCGCGCGCGCACAGAAACGCCATCGTCGGAATCTTGTCGGTCCGGGAGGAAACACACAGATCGTAGAACTGCAGCGCAACGTTGCCGGTGCAGTCGAATCCGATGCCGGTGTGAGCCAGCAGGATTGTGCCTTGCGTTAACGGCGGCGCCCCGAAGCGCGGATTTCCATCCATCTTCACGTTGAACCCGGCGACGTACGGCCCGTTCGGAGTCAGATCGAGCGACGACTGTATCAGGTAGTACACCCTCGGCCTGGGAATGTAGACCGTGCCACCCTGCACCTTGGCGACGTCGAACGCCTTCTGAAACGCCGCCGCGTCGTCACTACGGCCGTCACCGGTCGCGCCGTAACGCAGCACGTTCATCTCCTCGTAGTTGTAATTGAGCGGGGTGATGCCCCGTGCCGCCTCCGCAGGCGTCTGCGGATAGATCGCCGCCCCTGTGGCACCCTGAGTCGGCGCACCGGCCGCGCCACGGGGCTGATCAGCGGCGTGCATGCCTCCGGTCTCTGACGTGCGTGCCAGAAGGCAAACGCTGGCCAGGCGCGATATCACGCTACGTCGTTCCATCGTCGTGTCTCCGGATGTGCACCGCCTCCCACGGCGTACTCCTCGGGCGAGCCGGTGTCGCCTGCCAGTCAGTCAAGTCCACTGGCCAGCGCCGCGATGCCTAAGCATTCGTGAGGCTTGCTCAATGGCGCGCGGCCTCACCGATCGCGATGACGGCGCGACTCACTTCGATGAGTTCTTGAAAAGGGATCGGCGGGTCACCTCCGGTCCTGAGGGAATCGACAAACGCCTGCACGAGGGCTTGCTGTCCCTTGTCCTGGCGCCACAGACGCAGTGTCTTGAAGCCCGGCCAGCCGTGTCCGCGCAGCTGGCGGAAATTGTCGAGATGCAGAATCCTTCCGGCGCAGAACACCTGTATCGTCTCCTTCGGGAAGGAACGGTGGCCATTCGCCAGATAGTGGACAGTTCCCACCGAGCCATCGGCGAACTTCAACGTGATGGCGGCGCTGTCGCGCTCGTGTGACCCCGGACCTCGTCCGAGAGCCTGAACTGCGGTGTCGACGATGGGGTGCCCCGCGAGAAACCGCAGCAGATCCGCGAAGTGACACGCCTCGCCGATGATACGTCCCCCACCCACGAGCCGATCCTGTGTCCAGTGTGCGGCCGGAACCGCCCCTGCATTTACGATCGCAACCAGGCTCTTGGGCTCACGCACGCCAGCAAGCAGCGCCTTCATCTTCAGTACGTGGGGGGCGAAGCGACGGTTGAAGCCGACCACCAGGCTCGGTCGCCGCCCTTCCGCCCGGGATTCCTCCCAGGCACTGACGATCAGATCGAGCTCCTGCGCGCTGATTGCCAGTGGTTTTTCGACGAATACATGCTTGCCCGCCTGCAGCGCGCGCGCCGTGAGGCTTGCGTGGCTGTCATGGCGCGTGGCAATGACGATGGCGTCGATGTCATCCGCAGCAATCAGCGCCTCCGCATCGCTCGTCGCGCGTGCGAGGCCAAACTTGCGCGCGCAGTGAGCCGCGCTCACTCCTACGTTGCTGGCAATTGCGGACAAGCGCGCTCCGCTGGCCGCAAAGGCCGGAATGAGGACGCGGGAAGCATAGTTACCGGCGCCGATGAACCCGATAGCAGGCGCCGTTGCGGGCGCACGGCGCTGGGCCGGCGCGCCGACAGTCACCGTGTGCAGCGGAGTGCTGTCCGGCGAGCGCGGTGGTGGGTACTCGAGCAGGATCCCGATGTAGGGCTCCGCGCCGCCGGTCAGCAACTCGTAGGCCGCAGGCGCAGAATCGAATGCAAAGCGGTGCGATATCAGCGGCCGCACATCCAGCTGGCGCGAACGCATCATTTCGAGGACGGCCTGGAAGTTGCGCTGCTCGGTCCAGCGCACGAAGCCGGCCGGATAGTCGTTGCCGCGCTGCTCGTAATCGGGATCGTAGCGTCCGGGGCCATATGAGCAGGACACCTGGAACGACAGCTCCTTCTGATAGAAATCTGAGCGCTCGAGCGTCAGACCCGCCACTCCCACCAGCACAATCCGGCCGCGCTTGCGGCACATTCGCGCTCCCTGCCTCACCGGTTCGTTGCTGGCCGTGGCGGCCGTGATCAGCACACCGTCCATGCCGAGCCCGTGTGAGAAACGCTCGGCCACTGCGAGGGCGTCCTCGCCAAGATCGAATGCGACCACGTCCGCGCCGAACTGCCGCGCCAGCTCGCGCTTGCGCGAATCGGGATCGATGCCGAGCACCCGACAACCATTGGCGCGCAGGAGTTGTACGGTCAGTAATCCGATGAGACCGAGTCCCGTGACAACGAAGCTCTCCCCGAGCGTCGGCGCGGCGAGGCGCATGCCCTGCAGGGCGATAGCGCCCACAACCGCGAACACTGCTTCCTCGTCCGCGACCTCGTCGGGTACACGCGCGCACAGATTGCGCGGCACTGCAACCCATTCGGCGTGAGGTCCGTTGGAGACGACGCGGTCGCCCGGCGCGAAGCCACGCACGCCGGCACCCACGGCGGCCACCACGCCGGTGTTGCAGTAACCGAGCGTCACGGGCTTATCGAGTCTGCTACGCACGGCTTCCATGGTGGACAGCAGTCCGTCTGAGCGCAGCTTGTCCAGCACCTGACGCACCGCCTCGGGTTGTTGGCGGGCGCGATCGATCCAGCCTGCGCGGCCGAACTCGACCAGCATGCGCTCCGTCCCTGCTGAGACCAGCGAGCAGGTGGTCCTCACGAGGACGCCGCCAGGTGCGGCCTGCGGCACTGGTACCTCCGCCAGGACCGCGCTTCCGTCATCGAGTGACTGCAGCACCTGACGCAATCAGACCCCACCAGAGCTAGCGCGCGATCCGGTGGCGCGTTCCAGGTTGTCCCCGTCCAACGATACCGACACCGGTTTGCCCTCATCGATGGCGTCGCGAATCGCCAGAAAGAATCGCGCGGTCGCCAAGACGTAGCGGATGTCCTCGCCTGTCTCGGCGTCGCTGCTGGCCCGCTCCAGGGAGTTCACGATGTTGACCTCGTGACCATGGTCACGGTGCCGCAGTCGCGTTTTGCTTTTGTTCTCGATCACATCGACCGTAAGCGTCTGAAAGTCACTCAGGGTGGCAAGTACGTTGCCCTTATGGACGTTGAGAATCTCCCGCACGCCCTCGAACGCGTGGCCCTTGGCGGAGAAGGTGATCGCCGCGCAGGAGCGGTCCGCAAACATCACCGACACCACGAAGTCGGAAGTGGCTCCCGCAGGCGTCGCCGGCACTATCCAGCAGGGAAAGGCCTTCTCCAGGGAGACGAGGTGCAGCGTGAGATCAGTCCAGTGGCATAGGTTTCCCAGCACGCGCCCGCCCTCGTCGGCGTTGAAGTACCAGTGTCCGGCGGCAATCTCGTGCCCGGCGACAAACCAGTTGATCATCAGCGGGCCGGGCTGCTTGGCAAGTACCGCCTGCAGCTGTCTGAACAGGCGGCTGCGGGGACGGTTGAAGCCGAGAAACACCTTGACGTGCGGGTGACGGCGCATAGCGTCCGCCAGTCGCTGCAACTGCTCGTGCGTGACGACATGCGGCTTCTCGATATGCACGTGCTTGCCGGCCTCGATGCACGCCAGCGCGTAGTCGGCGTGCGAGGCGTGGTTGGAGGCGATGAAAACGATCCGTACCCGCGAATCGGCGAGGACGTCGTGCCAGTCTGCGACCGCTGCGGCGCCGCGGTAGGCGCGGCACAGCGAGCGAGCCCTGTTCAGATTGCGGTCGTAGGTCAGTCGCAGGAAGCGTGGCTCGCGGCGCGCCAGATAATAGGCGATGTTGGAAAAGGCATAGTTTCCGCAGCCGATCAATGCCACGCATCGCGCCGGCGCGTCGGGATCCCTGCAGCCCGGGTTCTCCCAGCGCGCGCCGGCGAACGCCGCGGCGGCGCGCATGTGATACTGGCCTCTGATCTTGACCAGCGTCCTCGACAGCCCGTAGAGCGACACATAGCGCGCGGCCTTGCGCGCCATGAAGAGGTAGCCGGCATGTGTGTAGTCGAGACTCATGAACGACTGCCGGCCTCCAGCGCGGATGTGCGGTTTGGAGCCACCCGCGGTTTTCGGTCGGCCGCGATGGCGGCGAGGAAACCGAACGTTTCCCCCGCGCAGCGCTGCCAGGAATAGCACAGCGCGCGCTCGTACGCAGCGCGCGCGAGTTGTGCCCGCAAGCGCGGCGATTCGATCAACTGGCGTATAGCCCTCGCAATGTCGTGGCTGCTTTCAGGATCGAAGTAGACGCCGGCGTCACCAAGCACCTCCGGCATCGGCCCCCGCGCCGAGCAGGCGATCGGCAGCCCGGATGCCATGCCCTCGAGAAGGATATTGGGCATATTCTCGCAACTCGATGCGAACACGCACAACTGCGCTTCGGCATAGCGGGTCGGCAGATCCTCGTGGGGGACCGCCCCGACGTACGTGGTGAATCGCCTCGCAGAATCGACTCGATTCAACACCTTGTGGAGCTTCCTCAGCGCGGGCGGATACGCCGGACCGACGAGCTCCAGCGCCACCGGCATCCCCTCGCTGCGCAGCCGGCTGACGGCCTCCGCCACCCGCCACTGGTGCTTGTACATGTCAATGATCGAGACGTACAGCAGCCGAAAGGGTCGTGCGGCGTCATAACGGCCGATCTCGAGCTGCTCGCGCGGCGCCAGAACGAATCGGCTGTCCACGCCGTGCGGAATGATCCGGGTCCGGCTGAGCGTGCGGCCAGCAGTCCTCGTGACTACGTTCTGGGCGTAGCGCGTCAGGAAAATCACGCCGTCCGCGGCGCGAAGGGTACGGGTCTGCATGATGCGCAGTATCAGCCACTTGAGCGTGAGCCAGGAGAGCCCGTAACGCCGCAGCTCCTGCCCCTCAAAGGGCAGCAGGTTGCGGCTCATCGTGACCGCCGGGTGGTCAGAGTGTCCGGCGACGACGCCGCCCGGCACGAACAGTACGTCGCACCCTGCGGCCCGCACCAGGCCGCCGAGCCTGAAACGCTGCCAGAACGCGCGCCACGGCAGCGGTCTGTCCAGCAGCGGCTGCCACGACTTCACCAGCCATGGTCGATCTTCCGCCTGCGCGAGGATCTGCCGACCGCCCCAGACGATCACCCGCGAGATGCCGTGCGCGGCCGGGGTGCCGGCACGGAGCAGCTCGACCAGATGAGTGATGCCCCCGCCGCGGCGGAGGTTCGAGGCGTCAATGCCGACTATCATGAACTTTGCGTCCCCTGGCGACGAGATGCCCTTCGTGGAAGACCTCCACGTCCACGAGCCCCGCGGCTCGCAGCCATTGCGCGACCCGCGCCGCAGTTTGCGGATTGTCGTACACGGGAGCCAACATATCGAAGGTGTCCAGCAGCGCCCACTCCTGCAGCTGTGTTTCGCTCAGCGGGTACACGCCGCTGTAGTCGGCAACCGGGATGGCACGCTTCAGCACGCGCCCGACCACTGGAACCCGCCCCAGCTGCCGACTGATCGGCAGCAGCACGGGAACCACCGTCTCGAGCATGCCAAAGAGCCTCTGTTGCGGGATGCGCTTGGTGATCGGCCGCAACAGGTACTTCGAATGCAGCACGGTGCGCAGTCGCCGCCAGTAGAAATCCACGCAGATCCGCGCGCCGGCGCTCGCGCACGGCGGCAGTGCCGCGAGAGCGCCTGCGACGTCCGGAGTGTGCTGCAGCACACCGAGCGAATATACA
>Ga0306926_10003972_pt1 | contig 15449 bp, 15 predicted proteins | sample flu12Cox44000178_FD_203759 | JGI IMG/M metagenome (GOLD analysis project Ga0306926, IMG submission 203759) | Lab enrichment of tropical soil microbial communities from Luquillo Experimental Forest, Puerto Rico - flux8day.12C.oxic.44.000.178 (v2)... | ecosystem: Environmental > Terrestrial >...
CGCGCTCGACCAGATTCTTGATTTGCTCCATCCGCTCTGGCGTGAACTTTATCGGGCGACCGCCTTGAAGCGCCGTGAGCGGCGTCGCGTCAGTGATGGGAATGACTGTTCCGTTGCTTTCCTCTGTCATGGCTGACTCCTCTGGGGTTTTTTTTCGACGTTCCTCCGAAGAGTGCCGACACTATTCTTGGCATTTTCCGAGTACGTTCGCTGTGACAATTATCATCTGCCCTTGAAATTAAATGCGCCGTCGAAGGACGTGGGCGGCATGGTCGTGACCGAGCTAGTATCGCTATGCACTCCCCCTATCCGGCCTTTTCGGAGGCTGTCCTCGGGGTTCTTCCGCGTCCAGGAAGGCTCAAACTGACTTTAGTTTTTAATTAATTGCACAGCACCAACTTGCGCAGGATCATCCAAAGACAGGCTTTCGAGGAGGACATGCCGGTAGAAAACATGCGCAAAGTAACAAGTCCCCGGACGGTAACCTGGGATAAAAATCACTCGTGCGTCTCAAAAGCCAACAGAGCCGCTATCAAGGCTCGTTTTATTCGGCAAGGAACGTCGACTCATCCACTCACAGGAGGGTCGAAATGACCGAGTTGCTATCTCGCGGCGATCAGCGCGGGCTCTTTCTCGGGCTACGACGGACATTTCTCCGGTAGCTCGATCACGCGCGGAAACAAAACCGATTTTTTTGACGCGCGCGGTCGCTGCCAAGGCACGACCACACGCCAAGGCACGCCCAGCAATCCGCTCGGCAAGTCGATGGCAGCAATCCATTCGGGCGACGACGATGACCAAAGACAAACGAATGACCTCACATCAACGCCGTCTCAAATGGGAAACCATCTTCCTTTTGGACTACTTCGAAAAGCAACGCCGTTTATCCCCGCAGGACGCGCGCATCGTATGCTGTCTTGCGGTTCATGCGCTGATCGAGGGCGAACAGGAGTGGGATTTGGGAGCAAGCATGACAATGAACCGTCAATGCTTTGAGCAATCCATTCGGGAGGCAACGATAAAGACGGTAACGCGCGCGACCGAATAACTGCACGCCAAAAACAGAGGTGAACTGAAAATGCGTAAATTAGCTTTGGCATTGGTACTTCTGGCGTCAACGTCTGCGTTGGCGGTAGGACAACAAGCTTCGACGGACGAGGAAGCGGCAGCCGGGGTGAAGAAAGAGGAAATGGTCCGGTATGCGTTTGCTGGAACCAGAATGGATTTGGTCTTTCTGTACGTGATGGAACAAGATTGCTCCGTCGTCGATGGTTGGGCCTTTGAGATCATCAAGCAACCGGAGCACGGGACCGCGGAATTTAAGCCCCACACCGGATTCCCAACTTGGCCGAAAGGCAATCCGCGCTACAAGTGCAACGAGCAAAAGGTCGAAGGCCAACTGCTCACGTACAAAGCGAGGGCCGGATACAAAGGCCCGGATAGCTTCACTTATGTGATGATCAGTCCAGGAGGACTCGCTTGGGAGAGAACCTACCACTTTAATGTAAGGCCGATCCCTGCGAGCACGATAGGCCCCAAGAAGCGAGATGCATAAGTCGTGATTGCAGTGCATGCCGCGCAGGATGGGGCGCGATGTGCACGGCAACCATCGAGACTAGAGATGAAAAAGCTATTCCTAACCGGTGTCGCCGCGCTTGCGATTGCAAGCTCCACGGCAAATGCTCAGTTGGCTTATGATCCACCTGCGCGAGCTACCCCCTTCCTAGTAACAAACGGAGCACCGCCTCCCCCGCCTCCCATTGGTTGGGTCTACGGCCCATACACTCAGTGCGGTGACCCACCGCGTTGTTCCATGGGGGTTGTCAACGTGCAAGCCGATGGACTCAACGTTCGCATTGCGCCTGATGGAGCTAGTCCTGCGGTGATGGCGCTGGTTAACGGCGTGCCTCTTATCCCCATGGATAAACGGGGAGATTGGTTGCTCGTGGCTGCTGGCTGTGACCTGACGCCAACGTGGGCATGGTCATGGACAGCGAGCGTCCCGCTCAACCGCTGCTGGGTGTATTTCTGATGAGACAGCAACTATCAATCGCAGTGCTCGCCGCGCTCGTGCTGCCGGTGATGCCGTGCACGGCGCAGGTCGCAAGCGTACTCTCTTCCATTCAGAATGACCCACCACATGCGGCGCTTTATGACGTGGTGAACAGCGAGCGACAATCCATGATTGTCGACGCGGCAGCGGTGACCTTGCTGAACGTGCACGGCATCAAAGACCTGCCTCTCCCGCCGAAACAATATCGCGCCTATCGAGGGCCAATCGAGATAATCGAGGTGACGGATGAGGAGCTACAGCAGGCCCTGATCGATGAAAGCCTAGCGGCCTTCACGAAGCCGCCGGAGACAGCAGGAGAGACTTGCACGGTCTACACGTGGCCGGTCGGACACGCTTTCTTCTGGGCCGATGAAGTGCTCTACATCGATCAGGTTACTCGCGAGAACATCATGGCCCATGAGGTCGGCCATTGCTTCAATCTTCGCCACCCAGGCAACGATCCGAGCGTGTGGATCGCCGCCGCAGCGCCCGCGCGCAACGCGGAGACGGCGACCGGGACGCCTCCGTCCAGGCCGCGGCGCGATGTCGCCCCGAACAGTGCGCGCAGCTTCAGCGGAGACGGCTATTGAGGGACGCCGGCCGCATGACCTACAGGCCCACACAATCTCGCAGGCGAGCGGGCGAACAATTGTGGGTGTGGCCGGCCCGGCAAAGAATGGCCCGAGCGCGCACAAGGCAACAGCCGGCCCGCAAATTTTCCACCTGCACGCGATTTTTGGACGGGCTCATAAAACTTGAACGCGGGCGTGGGCGGGGCTGACTTTCCCTGAGTTGCTCTTGCCCCGCGATGCTATCTATGAGCGTGAGGCTGAAGCCTTTGCGGCGTGCCCCTTCCCCTCCCCTTGAAACGAAATGCATTGCCAGCCGCCCGCGCCACGTGCCAAGCCGGGCGCCAGGCTGAATATCGATCGCGCCCCCGCTGCTGGACGCCAGTGAATATCGATCGCGCCCCCGCCGCCACGCGCCAAGCGAGGTATCGGTCCGGACATCAATCTGGATATCGAGCACGCCCGCCCCACACACCGGCAGGGCCGCGTAGCGAGGGCGCCCGCGAGGCAATCGGAGGCGCGAGGCAACCGGAGGCGCGGGCGCTCCCCAAACGCACCAGCGCCCTCCGCTAGGGCAGCACCGACGCTATCTATTGTGGGTCCTCGGCGCAGCATCCCTATAGGCAGACTACCCACAAGGTATGCGACAGACGCAGAGCAAGCGCCCCTCGCGAGTAGTTACGCTCGGTAACCATCCCCAGGCCTACCACACGCCACTGCGGGACAAGTTGTGGGCGCGAGGACGAAAGTGCCGAATTCGATTGCCCGCTCAATGCCTCGACGCGGAGCCTCCCTCCGCGCAAGGCTGCCGCAAGCTATGCGTCTGCAACCAGGTATCGATCAGCGCACGGTCGGCCGGCGCCAATTCCCGCACCCAGCCAAACGAGCCGGCCGGGCGCCGCCGCACGACCGGAGCAGGCAGCCGTCCTAACCGCCGCCGCCGCACCGCACGTGCAACCCACTGCCTGCGAAGCTCCCGCCAGCCCTTCAATGCACCACCACCCGGTCCAGCACCTCAATCACGAGCGAGCCGCAGACGGCGCGGATTCGAACCACGCCAAGCGCCTGTGCCTCAGCCAACCAGCGCAACGCGAGATCAACCGTTTCCTCAAGCTCCGCACGAACCGCGGGCGAGATGAGCGCCGCGTCTACGAGCCACGGCGCAAGATCCTCGAGGTCGAGATCCTCGCGGTCGAGATCCTCGAAGTCAGAAGCATCGAGTAGCATGAGCCCACCATTATGCTCAGGTTGAGTATAATTCCAGACCGGGAAAGGAGGGGGATGGAAACAGGTCCGCCTGGCCAGCATTGGATGAGCCGCTCTCCGCAACCACTCGCTATCGATACCGGGGTCTTTCGCTGGTTCCGCAGCGCCGGCGGTATGCTGCAACAAGGACTATCGAGCGGGGTGGCACGCGGGTGTCACCGCTCGCAACCGCCGCTTGCGACCCGGGTTCGACGGCGCCCGCCGCAGCGGCGCGGCACTTCGTCGGCTAGAAGTGCCGGCCGCCATCCATTCCCGTAGCGCGGCATCTTCGCGCTGGATCGCTCGCAAGGAGGTCAGGACTTCGCCCGACCGACCGACCCTGGGGGGCAGTTTGGCAGTTCGAACGCCAAATCCAACTCCATTCCTAATATCCGCCCCTACGCGCGGGAATGTTTTTAGATTTAGAGAAGAAGAAGTGCCCCCCTGCCCCCCTTTTGCTCGACAAGCCCCTGGGTCGAAAGGACAAAATCGGGGGGCACTTTGCATTTTCGAAGTGCCCCCTAAGTGCCCCCTCGGGCTCGAAGTGCCCCCTCGAAGTGCCCCCTCGAAAGAGGAACTGCCCCCTCATTTGAACAGCGGTTCGACACTTGCTGTGCTCCTTGTTTTATTGACGAGTTCCTTGCCGGAGGAACTACCGGTGCAGCCGTGTTTGCTCTGGAGCGCGTCGAGAGACTGGCGCTCCCAGAACTTCAGCCCTCCGTCGGTGAGAGCGATGCCGGTCCAATGGCGGACGCCCCTGACTTTGATTTCGTCGATCCACGGACAGGCCGCCCGAAGTTTGGGGCCGAGCCAGCGCCCACCGACGAGGCGCATCCCCTCGCCCATTTCCTCGCGCCACCATCCCTGAAAGGCACAGATCAGGTCGGCGCGTTCGATCATGCCGGTATCCGAGCGGACGAGCATGGTGTGGGCAAATTCCGCAGCGGAATTGCTCTCGTCTTTGAACGCCTCAATTGCCGTTGCAACGTGCTTCGGGATATCGAAGTGCCCGCGCTCCAGCAGTCGCCGGAGCCCTTCAAGCGCCCAATTGAGGATTCCGGGGCCGTCCTGTGCGAATAGCCAGTCGGCGAGTTTCATGCCTGCCGGCACGCCGGCTAGCCGGCGCAGCTCGACCGCCCGCTCCTCGGTCACGACGGTTCCCATCTTGAGGATCAGGCAGCGGTTGAACACCGCATCTGAGTTGTCGCGGGCGGTCGGCAGTTCGTTGGCGGTCAGCAGGACCGGGATATTCAGCCGGACGGGGATGGCGGCTCGGTTCTTGCGCTCGATATCGATTGGCTCGCCGGTGACGACGGTCTTGAACCGCTCGGGGTCGAGGTGGTCACCCTCATTGACGGCATCATCCCGAATCCAAGCGTTGGCACCAATGAAGGTTGCAAGCCCGAACCGCTCGCTGATGTCCTTGACCGCGGGCGAGGCAATGACCCCACCGACCAGGAGCCGTACAACGAGAGCGAGTTCGGTCTTGCCGACGCGCGAGGGGCCAAGAAGCAGCAATGCTCGGCGCTGCTCGCGGTTAAGTAGCCGCGGCGCGAGACATAGGCCGAAAAACTCCTGTAGGAGGCCGATCGATTGCTTGCGTGTAGCCTCGTCCTGATCGGCGAACAGCGAATTGACGAAGCCGGCAAACAGCGGGGCCGCGGCAGTGCGGTCGAAGGCAACCGCAAGTTTGCGGCGCAGGTGATAATCGGGTCGCCAGTCGCCAAGCTTGTGGATGGCGAGATTGAGCGTGCCATTGCTCACGGCGATGTGCTCGGGCGCGCTATCCCAATCAACCGCCCCCCGGTAGAGGTTCGGGTGTTCAGTCAATCGCCGCCAGACGCTATTGAGCAGGCTAAGCTTGGGCGACTGCCCGAGCGCTTGTGCGCCCTCCTGGATCCGCACCTTGAGATGCTGCTCATCGCCGCTGTTGGCGATGCGCCAGACGCCTGATTCATACAGGTGCAGCTCGCCGCCGGTGAGCAGCATCTCATGGCCCTCCTGACGCACGGCCTCGATCACACCATCGGCGATTGCCGTGACCTCATCCGGCCTGACGCTCTTGGTTTTGGCCCTAGTTTTGGCTTGCGGCTTTGTCGCGCCGTCCGCCGCAGGCTCTGTCGGCTCTTCCTCCGCCGCAGGGGCAATTTCGATTACGTCGTCCCGGCGTGCACCGGCCGGGGGCGGTGGGTGTTTTGCGAGCCACGTCTCGCACATCTTGCGAACCGCGCTCTCCTCGCGTCGCCAGTTCCACCTCTCGCCAAACTGGCCAGCAGCAGCGCGTGTGGCATCGAGCAGGGCGGTGACGACCTCCTCAATTGATGTGCCGCGGTTGAGCAGCGCGGCGCTGACGCTAAGCTGCGTGTTGTGGATCGCGCTTTCGCCGGTGCCCTGATAGCGCATAGCGGCAAGACGTTGCTCAACGTCGACTGGGGGCTTGAAGCCAAGGCGTCGTGCCGCTGCAAGAAATGGGTTCTCAAGTTCGACAGGGGAGCCGTCGAGCTCGACTTTGCGTCGGAGGATCGGCGATACCATCGTCAGCCAATCCTCGAGCTCGTGGAGGTCGTAGCGCGGCCCGCCTTCGGTCATGACCGTCACTTCGGCCCACGCGCCGCTCTTGGAATTGTGCGAGCCCGGCAATCGCATCAGGCGCGAGACTTCGCAGACGCTCGGGTCACTGCCGAGATGATCGGCGAGCAAGCGCAGCAACACCTCGACCTCGTCGATGGTTTCCGGGGTGGCGACCAGGCTTTCGCGGAACAGCCAATACCCGTGCAAGCCGCGGCCCGACGCGACGACCGTCGTCGGTAGCAACATCACCTGGCGAAGCTTCCGCTCGACCTCCTCGGGCGTGGCGTCGATTGTTTTGAAGTCGATATCAACGTGCAAGCCGTTCAATTCGGCGATCGTTTCCTTTGCGCGCCGCGTCGCATCGGGCTTGACGGTCCCGACGCAGAAATAAAGTGCTCGATTCCGTCGGTCCCATTTGCGCACGAAAGCATCGATCACGTCCGGCACTCGGGTCATAACGCGGCGCTCACGCGGCTCGTCCGCGGGTGCATCGTTGTTCGGCCGCGACGCTACGTAGACGGGACCTTCGGTCGAGGGGCCGAACATGCCAGCGAGAAAACTGCTCGCGATATTTCCGGCTTCCTCGACCATGGTCGCCTCCATCAGAACGGTATTTCCGGTGTCTTCTTCTTCTTCGCCGCCGCGGCCGCCGGGGCTTTGCTCGGCGTCGCCGCGGCTTGCTTCGGCGTTGTCGGGATGTCTTCTTCGTCGCTCTCGGCATTGTTCTCATCCTCGAGCAGTCGCCGTGCCGCCGCCGCATCGGCCCAATCGACAATTTTGAGGATTGGAAACTTGATCCTGCCGTATGATCGATTGCTGTGCTGATAGGAGCCAACGTCGAGCTCGATGACCGGATACTTATCCGGTTGCTGGCGCATCACCTTGCCGTACACCTTGCACAGCTCGCCGATGGCGTTGAGCCCGCCACGCGATGAGGTAGTGAAGGTGAAAACCTTGCCGCCCTTGACCGCGACGAGGACCAGGTAGTTGGAAAATTGCCAAGGATCGCGCGGGTGTCCTTCCTCGTCGGTCTCCCACTGCGTCTTATCGAGGTCGCCGAGGTCGGCACGGCGCGGGGGCTGGAAGCCTTCGCCGACTGCGCCCATAATTTGCTCCGCTGGACGATTATCCTGCCATTTGAGCCAGCCGACATTGAGCGTATCCATGACGGCATAGAGTCTCGTTCCGGTTGGGATTTCGTCGCTGTACGGCCCGGCGATGTAATCGCCCTTCGTGAACTTCAGCAGCTCGCCTACGGTCGTTCGCGTCGCGACCGCGTTGCCGTAGGCTTCCCAGGGATTTGTTTCGGGTGTCTGAAGGTCGTTTGTCATTCTCCTACTCCTTGCTTGAGGTCAGACCGCCGCAGGATGCGGCGGGCTGGATCAAGACCGCGAGGCGATCCCCCGGGTCGCCCGCAGTCTCGAACTTGGTGACGTTGATACCGGCGGCAGTCGCGGCCGCGCTCAGCGCCTTAACGTCAATTCCCGATCGGCCCTTCACCGGTGACCAGGTCACGGTGAAATCGTCGCCGACGACGCGACGCAGCTGCTTGGCGCGCAGCCGTTCCTTAATCTCGTATTGACTTGCGCGCAGTCGCGCCTCGGCGGCATCGACTTCGGCCTGGCGCACCTTGTAAGCGACGGCAAGCTCGCGCATCTCGGCGACGAATTGCGGGTCGACGCAATCGCTGCCGTTAGCCGCGACGGTGCGTCGCTCGATGCCGCAAGCTTTGGTGAATGGGCAATACGCGCATTCTTTGCCGCCCGCGATCCAACCTTCGGGCTTGAGCTCGTCGGCCCGCGTCGCCGTCATAATTTGGGCCGCGCGCGCCTTAGCGTTGGCGTAGATCTGCGGCTCGAACTGGACCGGAAATTCTTTAACGTCGTCGATGAAGGAGGCATTCACATACGAAATCACGGCCCACTGGGGTCTGTGTTTTGTGAGTTCTCGCAATAGCCCTAGCTGCGTGATCGTCTGATAAACGTGTTCGGGTTTTGCCTCTCCGAGTCGGGCACGTGGATCGACCGACTTGCATTCGAGGACAATGCTGCCGTCGCCCCCGATGTCAGGCACCCCGAGATGCGAGAGCGCGTCGTGCGGTGCGTCGATCAGCAATGCATCAGGTGTGGCCCCGAGGAAGGCGCTAGTAAACATGCGCTGATCATCGCCGGCGTAAAGCAGCTTTGAGCCAAAGCGCGCGCGCAAAGCTGGGGTCCAGAAGTGTTCCTCGACCAGCTTGCCCCGGAGGGTTGCGCCCCAAGTTTCTGCGAATCCCTCGTCCGCTGCGATGTGGTAGAGGGGGTCGTCAGAGTTCTTCGCAAAAAAGACCTTCCTGGCACACTGGCCGATCTCGCTTGCGCCGACGGTGCTATTACGATCGTCGAAGACGCGCGCGGTTGCGGTTGCAAATTGAAAGAGGGCTTCGCGGATCATGCGAGGATCCCCCGCACGATCCGAAAGGCAGTTGGCGGCTCACCTGGGAGCCCATCATCGATTGGCGGCAGCCCGTTCTTCTCGCGCAGGCACGTGATTGCCTGATTGATAAGGCGCAGGGCGAGGAAGCGCGTCTCGCCGTCGACGACGCGCCAGTCTTCAGCGCGCACGTATTCGGCCAGGGCGGCCCCGCTCTCGAACGACATCGCATCGAGGAACGCCACGAGGCGGCGGATGGCCTCGCCGTGCGGTCCGGCCAGCGCGGCGTCGAGCTCGGCGCGGCGGTGGTGCTTCCACCAGCGGAGGAGATCGTCGCGCTCGGCGAGCGCTCGTTCCGCCGCAGTCTTGCGCGCGGCGCGCTTCTCGACGGCGCGTATGCGCGCTTTGCGCGGCGCGACCATCTGCTTTTCACTGAGCCGGAGGAAGGGATTATTCACAACGCGCTCTCCGCAATCAGATCAAGCGCGACGCCGAGCGGCCCCAATGCACGCCCTTGCGCGTCGCGGCAAAGCGCCCTGCGAACGACTTCGATATCGGCGCCGAATTGCAGGGCGATGCTGCACGCGATGGCGCTGTCGCGAGCATTGGTGTCGGCAGCTGAGTTCGCTCGATGATTGCCGAGAAAAATTTCTCCGACCCCCATGGCAAATCGGCCAATGCTCGCGACGTAGTGCAGCCCGTCAGCCTCGAAATTAAAAGTCTCGGCTAGACGGCGATTGGGAAGCCGTTGGCGCTCGGTCATTTGGTCCCTCTCATGGCTCAGCGCTCCCATGAAATTCGATCGATGACGGTCGGGCCGGTGTGGTCGCGTCGCCACACGAACCACGCGAACGGAATCGCACTGCTTGCTTTTGGTCCGCTCCAGCCAGCGCGATGCATTCGCGGCAGGCGCTTGCGGAACACATGCACGCGCGCGAGTCCGCAGTTCTCCAGGATGCGAGAGCGCTTCTCGGATTCCAGGAATGCCAAGCGTAAGAGCATGGTCACGTGCGGGCACAGATCGAGCGCGTGCGCGACGAATTCCGTGGCCAGCATGTACGGCGGGTTCGTGATGATCGCTTCTGTGCCCTCCGGCGCCTTGCACTCCATGAGAAAGTCGACGCCGTAGTATCTGGGCGGCGTGATAGGTTCGCCGTAGTTGACGAGGTCGGTGGCGACCACTTCACGGCCAGCCGTGCGCAACGCGTTGACGATGTTGCCGTGCCCGCAAGCGGGCTCCCAGATTCTGTGCGGAATCGGCTCGACGCGGAGCAGCGCCTCGACCGCGCACGCCGGAGTGGAATAAAGATCGGCTCCTCGCTCGGCGAGTGCGTGCCGGTTGGATTGGGTGCGCAGGTCGAGCACGATTACACTTCCTTGACCTTGCGCTCGGCGGCGATCTCGCGCGCAACGTCGACGAGTTGGTCACGAAGCAGGTCTTCGAACGAGGCGATGCAGCTCACGCTCGCTTGGTGCGGCGTCGATCAGCAGCAACAACGACGAGGCGATGCGGCTGGCGCGATCGACAACGGGCATCGCGAGCCTCCTTGCGGGAGGGCCGCTTGCTAGGCAGGACGTGGCGGGCTAAAAGAAACTACGGCTAAGTGTTTCGCCCCGGCTTGCCTATCGGCGGCCGGGGTTTCTCATGCAGTAGCCTCAGCCTGTGTGACGGGCTTACGCGGCCGGCCGCCACGCTTTGCATCCGGGTTCTCTTTGGCGATCAGCGTTGCTTTTAGCCGGTGAATCGATTCCAACGTGACGTATTGCACGCGCCCGATATGAAATGTGTCGAGCCCGCCTCCGCGGAGGAGTTTGTATTTGCCTGAATGCGACAGCCCCGGGAAATGGGGCGGTTGATTCAGATCACGCACTCGCACCGCGGCCAGCTTGTCAGCTGCAAGTTTCGCCTCGAGGGCGAGGCTGGGGGGAAGCACCGCGCGGGCGAGTAACGCTTCGCGGCGCAGCAGGCTCTTGGAGGAACTGGGGGACATTGCATGCTCCGGGGTCTCGCCGGGCTCTTCGGCGTGCCCAGAGCAACCATATGCAAACCGTTTGCATGCTCCGGGGTCTCGCTGGGATCTTCGGCGTGCCCAGAGTAACCATATGCAAACCCCCGTGGTTGGTAAGGCTCGTTATATTCTAGGGGGTTATAACGCCACTAAATATCTAGATATCGAGCAGCCTTCGCTTCTACCCGCCCGCGGAAATAAATTGTTCGAACTCTCTCCTCGCTCAGCCCATGCTCCCTCGCCACGTCCGTAATGGCATCCGCAAACGTCATGCCCGCCATTTTAGCGACCACGGCAGCTGCAATCTCCTGGTCGCGTACCGTATTTGCGGTCCGCTTGCCGGGGGCGTGCTTCTCGCCTAGCAGCCTCTCCAGGGCGGTGACCGGATCATCCTGCGCCAAGATGTACCGCCCGAGGCCGGAGGCCCACTGCCTGAGCCGCGGGTCGACGGCGTTCCGCTCCCCCCGTCGCGGTTTGAGCAAGGGCGAATCGGAGGGTAGTTCGACTAAGGGCGAATCGGAGGGTAGTTTGACTAGCCGGCGCCGCCGTCGGAGCTTCGTGCGCTGCAGGCGATGCCAATACCGTCGGAGCTTCGGGCGCTGCGGGCGATGCCAATATTCGTGCACGAGGCGCGCCCGCCGGCTCCATCGGCGAAACGCCGCGACCTGCGCCCGATACTCGCCCCACAAGTTCTTGACGGCGTCAATGCACTCGGGGTCGGTGGAATAGTGCCGGGCAAGATCCAGCCATTCGTGGAATTGGCGCTCGCGCGTGCGCTTGGGAGCCGGTTTGACCGGCTCGCCCGCGGTCGCGTCGGGACCGAGCATGGGCTCGACCCCATCCGGCTCGAACCACCACGCGCGCCCCGGTCCTCGTACCAACTTCCACTTTGGAAGCGTCCATTCAGCCGGGTCCGGAACATGGCTCCCCGGCCGGGATTTGCGTCGGCGTTTCATCGCCCTAGTCGCCAAGATCGGCGATCAGGCTCGCAGCGGCACAACCTCGCCGCGCGCGGCCTCGGTCGGCGGCGTGTTCAAGAACGTTGCCCACGTCTGCATCAGCTTGCGGCGCTCTTCGAGCCGATCGGTCCGGTCGTAGGCGCGTGCCGCCTCGCTACCGAAGCGATGAGCCAAGACGCGCTCGCACGTTTCGTAGGGAAACCTCGTGCGTTCACTCGCGAAATCACGGAACGCGCTGCGCATGCCATGCACCGTCTCGGTGCGCCCCAAGCGGCGCATCAGCCGCAGCGGCTCGGTATGATGCAGCCGGTGATCCGGGTGTCGCGGGCGATGAAAGATCAAGTCGCCGTCGCGCGGCAGTGCTTGCAGCACCTCTAAGGCTTGTCGTGATAGTGGCACGCGGTGCGCCTTGCCGCTTTTCATGCGCTCGGCTGGCACTGTCCAAATGTCGCCGCTGATTTCATTCCAGCGCGCGCCCAGCGCCTCGGTCAGGCGCGAGCACGTCAGGGCGATGAATTGCACCGCCGCACTGACAATGTCCCGTTGCTGACGCAGCTCGGACATGAGCGCAGGCAATTCAGTGTACGGCACCGCCGCCAGATGCCGGACCTGGCGCTTGATCTTTGGCAGCAGCTTGGGATGCTTGGCGGGGTTGTCGACTGTGCGAAGGTCGCGCGCGGCGGCCCAGTCGAGAATTTGCGCAATGCGATTGCGCACCCGCGCCGCCGTCACTGGCAAATCATGCCAGATCGGCTCGAGACAGCGCAGCACCTCGTCCTTGCCGATCGCGCTCACCGGCACCTGACCGATCGTCGGATACGCATGCTGGGTCAGGGTGTTCCTCCATTGCCGCCGGTGCGTCTTGCTCCAATTGCTGTTCTCGTGCGCCTTGAGGAAGCGCGCGGCGCACTCCTCGAATGAGATCGAGCGTGCGGCGTCGAGCTCAGCCAGGGCTCTAGCGGTGCGGCGGTGCTGCAGGGGATCCTTGTGCTCGTACCGGTGTAGACGGCGCAGCTTATCCGCCTCCTCACGCGCCTCTTGGAGCGTGCACCACTTGACCGCGCCGAGCCCCATCTCGTGTGGGTCGCCGCCGCGCTGATACCGATACAGCCACGACCGACGCCCGCCCTTACCGATCCGGAGGTAGAGGTTGTCGTCAACGCGATACTTACCGCGACGGCGCAGGCCGGCGATCGCACGGGCGGATATCTTCTTAGTCATGACCTGTTGGCCTCCAAGGCGGCCCACCGTCCCCCACCTGGGCCCACAACGGGAATAACATTCGGGGACACGTCCCGGTACGTTCGGAGACATAACTATGCCCAGAACGTGCTGTGCGCAAGGGCTAATTTCAACGTCAGCGCACGCCGGGAGATGCCGGAACACAGTACCGCTGCCCCCGCGCGCGCGGATGCATGATCACCACAAAAGTTGCCAGCACGATGGGAAACACCGCGAACACCCCGGAGGCAAACGAGCCGATCCAATGGCTCGCGGTCGTGACCGCGGCGACGACCAGCGCAGCCGCCGCCGCCCGCAGCGGGATGTCGTAACGGGTCCGCCTGACGCTGTTCCTTGGCACCGCGGCGTCGCGGTAGCGCGCCGAGAGCGGGATGGTGAAAGCGAAGACGACCGCGTTGAGGACGAGCGCGGTGGCGGGCGTCCACTCGACCAATCGCAAGGCCGCCGCGATCCCGAACCACAGGAGCGTTGCGACAGCAACGCTGAGCACGATGCCGTGGCGCTGCGCGAGCGCGGTATAGCTGAGCGCGAAGATCGCGACGGCGGCGTTGGCGGCCAGGCTGCCGATGGCGGCGGCGGCGATGAAGGCGGGCGGATGTTCGAACGCCAAGATGATGTAGGTCGCGCCCGCGGCCGTCGGCAGCGCGGCGATGAGCGCGGCGATGAAGGGCCCGCTACGTTCGGCCGCGACCGACACGATGACGACGATCGTCGCCGTCATCGCCACCTTGAGGACGAGTCCGTACCAAAAGAAGAGATCGGGAGACATGGTTCCTCGGCGTCATCGCCGGGGCACGACGCGTTACAGGCGACGGGCGCTCGCTGCCACGCTCACGCGCGGTTCAACTTCACCTCGATCGGGGGACCGCTCTTGAGCGTCTGGTAGACGACGCAATAGCGCTCGGTGAGCTTGAGCAGCGCGTCGAGCTTGTCCGGCGGCGCGTCGGTCTCGACGTCGAGGCGCAGGCGAATCGCAGCAAAACCGACCGGCGCATCCTTGGCCACGCCGAGCGTGCCACGAAAATCGAGATCGCCTTCGGCCGACACCTTGCCGGACTTGAGCGGAACGTCGAGCGCGGTCGCCACCGCCTTGAGCGTCACGCCGGCGCAGGCGACCAGCGCCTCGAGCAGCATGTCGCCGGAACAAAGCTCGAGCCCGGAGCCGCCGGTGGCGGGATGCAGGCCCGCGACCGCGAGCGCGCGCCCCGTCTCCACCTTGCAGGCGACGTGGGCGTCATCGAGCGTGCCCTTGGCCTTCAAGGTGATGTAGGCGGACTTGGGGTCGCCCTTGTAGCGCTCCTTGAGCGGCGCCTGCATGGCGCGCAACGCCGTGGCGTCCATTGGAAACCTCCGTTTCGGACGGCACAGGACAGACGACAGACGCGGGAAAAACGCAAGCGCGATTTCGTCCGGGTAACAGGCGACGCGAAAGTCTTGCGTCCGTCGTTCGCCGTCGTGCGTCACCACCACAGTCCGCCGCCGGCCGCGGCGCGGGTCTCGCCGTCGTCGGTCACCACCGCGCGGTCGAGCGAGCGGTCGAGCGCCGCGAGCACGCGACGCTTGACGAAGTCGAAGGCGGCGGACTGGCGGTCGCGCGGGCGCGGCAGATCGCACGCGATCTCCTCGTAGACCCGGCCGGGACGCGGCCGCATCACCATGACGCGGTCGGCGAGCACGATCGCCTCATCGACGTCGTGCGTCACCATGACCAGCATCGGCTTGAAATCGGCCCATAGGTCGAGCAGATGGTCCTGCAGGTCGGCGCGGGTGAAGGCGTCGAGCGCCGAGAACGGCTCGTCGAGCAGAAGGACCTGCGGCCGCGGCACCAGCGCGCGTGCGATGGCGACGCGCTGGGCTTGGCCGCCGGAGAGTTCGCGCGGCCAAACCCTCGCCTTCTCGGTCAGGCCGACGCGGTCGAGCGCGCCCGCCACGCGCGTCCTTCGTTCCGCCTTGGGATATTGCTCCAGGCCGAAGCCGACATTGTCGGCGACGCGCAGCCAGGGAAGCAGGCGCGGCTCCTGGAAGACGATGCCGATCTTCTCATGCGGCGCGGTGATCACCGTCCCGTCGAGCACGACCTTGCCCTGGGTCGGCGTGTCGAGCCCGGAGATCGCGCGCAACATGGTCGACTTGCCGCAACCGGATCCGCCGATGGTGACGAGAATTTCACCGGGCGCGACCGCGAGCGAGAGGCCCTCGAGCGCGCGCACGCCGTTGGGGTAGGTCTTGCCGACGCGATCGAGAACCAGCATCGGACGTCCCTTCACGCGCGCGCGAACCGGTCTTCCCAGCGCAGGAAGGGCGACGACACCAGCACGATGAGCCAGTCGGTCGCCTTGCCGAGGATGGCAAAGGCGACGATGGCGGCGACGATCTGCGCCGGCTTGCC
>Ga0306926_10003974_pt1 | contig 15448 bp, 15 predicted proteins | sample flu12Cox44000178_FD_203759 | JGI IMG/M metagenome (GOLD analysis project Ga0306926, IMG submission 203759) | Lab enrichment of tropical soil microbial communities from Luquillo Experimental Forest, Puerto Rico - flux8day.12C.oxic.44.000.178 (v2)... | ecosystem: Environmental > Terrestrial >...
ACTGTAATGCGTTACGTTGCCGCAGAGAGAGATGGCCGAGTCCGCCGAACGAATGAAGATGATGCGCGCGCGCCGCCGACGGCAGGGCTTGCGGGAGTTGCGTCTCGTCGTGCCGGATGCGCGCTCGGATGCGGTGCGCAACCGGATCGCGGCGCAGGTAGCAAAACTAAACCCCGACAGCGAGCGCGATGCGCTCCTATGGATCGAGGCCGTCGCCGAATTCGATGCCGATGAGCCGCGGTGATGTGATCATTGTGTCTGCTCCCGGCGATTACGGCATAGCGCGGCCGGCCGTAATCGTGCAGTCGAATGCGATCCCGGAGAGCCACGCCTCGGTCGTGATCTGCCCAGTGACCTCTGAGCTGGTAGAGGCAGATTTCCGCGTCACGATTGAGCCCGGCTCGAACACGGGGATGCGGGTCCGTTCTCAGTTAATCGCGGACAAACCGGTGACGATCCGCCGAGAGCGCATCAGGGAACGGATCGGCCAACTCGGGGCTGCAGACATGGCGCGGCTCAATGTGGCGCTGGCGCTCGTGATGGGCTTGGCCGACTAACGCGCATTCTCACTCTTCTGGCAATCCGGCCTTGCGCAGACCTTCGACCTGAATGGCGAGGATTTCAGGTGAGAGCGATTTGCCCCCGAATGTTCTAATGGTAGTCCCCCCGGGACGCAGCTCGCAAAAGTGTCGGACGCACGCGCGCGCCTCTTCGATACGGCCGAGATGGGCACAGGCAGCGGCCTTGACTGCGACAACGGCAGGCATCCTCGGCTGTGCATGGAGGGCGCGGTCAGCCCATTCTATCGCCTCCTCGTAACGGCCCGCGGCAAAGTAGGTATGCGCAAGGCCTCCAAAAAACACCCAACGCAAAGGATCGCGCGGGCTCAAACGGATTGCACGCTCGAGCGCTTCGATCGCCAGAGCCGACCGATTGTGGAAGTGAAAGCCTTGCGTCCACCCGAAGAAACACCACGCGAGGGCGCAGTTGGGATTGAGCGCGAGCGCCTGCTCAATCGCGCTCAGGCCGGCGGCGCGATCACCGTTCAGGGCTAAAATCGTCCAGCCGCCCATCCATGACGCATCCGGGTCTTCGCTTCCCACCTCGATTGCCCGGCGCGCGAAGCGAACGCCCTCGGCAATCTCCTCTGTCAATCCCGTTGACGTCACCCGGTTCGTCAATTGCAAGAGTCGACACCAGGCAAACAAACCGACGGCTCGGGCGTAGGACGGGTCAATAGCGAGTGCGCGCCTCAACAGACCTATCGCTTCTAGCCAGCTTTCGCGCGTCCATTTTCGGAACTCTGCCAGAGCACGCAGATGCAGATCGTAGGCGTCGAGGCTATCGGTCGGCTTGCGGATTGCGCGTTCGATCTCGGCCGACCAGAGCTTGGGCTCGATCGCACCGACGACGCTGCCCGCGACCTGGTCCTGCAGTTCGAAGATATCGTCGAGGGCGCCGTCAAAGCGGTCGGCCCAGATATGCGTGCCGCTCGCTGTGTCGATGAGCTGGCCGGTGATGCGCACGCGGCTGCCGGCTTTACGTACAGAACCTTCGAGGACGTAGCGCACGCCCAATTCGCGCGCCACCTGCTTAACATCGACGGCCCGGCTCTTGTAACTGAAGCTCGAATTGCGCGCGATGACGAACAGCCACGGAAGACGGGAAATTGCAGTCGTGATCTCCTCGACAACGCCGTCGACGAAATAGTCCTGCCCGGCGTCGCCGGTCATGTTCTGGAACGGCAATACCGCGAGCGAGGGCTTGTCGGGCAACGGCAACGCAGCCTTGGTGCGCGTCGTTTCGGCTTCTTAAATGCGGTAGACGTGCACCGGCCTGGCAATGTTCTTGACTTGCTGCTCGCCCAGATCTTCAAACCCGAAATCGACCTTATCGCGCACCTGGTCGCGCACAACCTTGCTGACATAGATGCCGCCGGGCGCGGCCAGTGCCTCCAGCCGCGCGGCGACATTGACGCCGTCGCCGTAAATGTCGTCGGCCTCGATGATGACGTCGCCAAGATTGATGCCGATGCGGAACTCGATACGCCGCTCTTTGGCGAGATTCTCATTGCGCAGCGCCATCTCGCGCTGCAATTCGACCGCGCAACGCACTGCGTCGACAATGCTCGGGAATTCGGCCAGAAATCCGTCGCCAGTGGTCTTGACGATGCGCCCGCGATGCTCGGCGATATTCGGTTCCGTCACCTCGCGTCGCAACGCGCTTAATGCCGCGTGCGTACCCTCCTCGTCCGCGCCCATCAGCCGCGAATAGCCTGCGACATCGGCCGCCAGGACCGCCGCCAGCCGACGCTCGACGCGTTCTCGCCCGGAGTTCATGCCCGCGATGCTACCGCGATTCCAACATATACCTACAACGAGACGATCATGCCGCGCTATATCGGTCTTGCCGTTCACTACACCCCTTTACAGCGGCTGCCGACCACCCGAAACTTCGGAAAAAGCTGAAAACTCGTGCCGCTTTTCGGCGGCTTGCTAAGAGGGACGGATTGGCCGGAATTCGCATTATTCTCTCGGCTTTGGCCGTGATGGTGGTGTTCGCCCAACCACCCCAGGCTCGCGCCCAGACGCCGGGACCTGCGCCCGAGTCGCGGCAACTGGTCGTCGGCACGAAAGTAGCGCCGCCCTTTGCGATGAAGTCGGAGGACGGCACCTGGCGCGGCATCAGCATCGATCTCTGGCGGCGCATCGCCGATCAGGCCCATCTGCGCTACCGGTTTCAAGAGACCACGTTGGAGGGTCTGACCGACGGCGTGGCGGAGGGCTCGTTGGACGCCGCGGTGGCGGCGTTGACCGTGACCGTCCCGCGTCTTCGCTTGGTCGATTTTACTCAGCCCTTCTACAGCACCGGCCTCGGCATCGCGGTGGCGACCAATGCGCGTATTAGCTGGTGGCCGATCGTGGGCAACGTATTCTCATTCGGTTTTCTTCGCGCGGTCGCGGTGCTGTTCGCCATCGCGCTTGCTGTCGGCATTGTGCTTTGGCTGCTCGAGCGCCGGCACAACGAGCATTTTGGCGCCCACCGTCGAGGTTTGGGCTCGAGTGTTTGGTGGTCCGCGGTGGCGATGACCCAAGGCGGAGGCGCCGCGGGTGAGAGGGTGCCGGTGACCCTGCCGGGCCGGCTGCTCGCCATCATGTGGATGGTCGCCTCGGTGATCGTAATCGCCAGTTTCACCGCGGCGCTGACCTCGCAGCTCACCTTGAAGCAGCTGCGCGGGACGGTGCACGGAGAGGCGGATCTGCGATTTGTTCGCGTCGCCGCAATCGCCGGGACCGAAACGACCGAATATCTCGACCGCGAACACATCCCGTATCGAGCTTTCGCCGACGCAGAGGCGGGCCTGTCGGCCGTGCAGAGCGGTCAGATCGAGGCATTCGTGTACGACCGGCCGCTGCTGTTGTGGCTCGTCAACCGGCGGTTCTCCGGCGCGCTGCAGGTGCTGGACGCGACTTTCGATCCGCAAGGGTATGCGATCGCGCTGCCGCAGGGCAGCAAGCTGCGGATTTCGATCAACCTCGCGCTTCTCGACGCAATTCGGAGCGACTGGTGGCGCGAGACATTGCTTGGGTATCTCGGGGGCAGTTGAGGTCAGTCGCGCGCGTCGGCTCCAGTTCGTCCGGCGGCCGAACTGACCCCGAAACTTTGTGTGACCTGCGTAAGACGCAAGCAGCCTGGAGGAACTGCTTGCCAGCCGGTATTGCACTCGGTCACGTAAAGGTAATAACCGGCCGGGTCCTAGCAGTAATACCAGTACTGCGCAGGCGAGGCCGGTAGCCACAATCCGAGTAGCCGTAGGTCGTACCTCGGGGCGCGACGGAAGTGTACGGCGCACCGAGGAACTCCCGGACGCGGACGCGAATTGATACAAATTTTTACGAGATAGCTTGCCTGCTGGGCGGTTTACTTGACAGCTACCTGGAGCAGGGGGTGCAGTAATGAAAGAGTCCGCACAGAAGCCGAGCCGAGTTACGGCGGTCTTCCAAATTTCGAAACTGTCGTTCGACTTGGCGCGCGGAGCGACATTCGCGCAACTCGCTGACCATCTCGGAGGGCTGGGCGAAACCCGCGGCGGTCCGCCGCTGTCCGTGGACGTGCGGGTCCCGATCGACTAACCACATTAGATGCGAACGGCCGCGGCTATCGCGGGAACTGCCCCGCGACATCGCTCGCCCAAGCGATCGCGTGGGACTCAGCAGCGCCTTGCCTGGGGCGATCCTAAGTGCGTCTCTACGGTTGCGTTGGCCCGCTCTGAGGCGCTAAGACCCGCCAGCACTCAAGAAGGAGGCACGGCGTGGCGCGCGGTGACGAGCAGCACAGAAACCCCAAATCCAACATCGAGATCGCCCAGGCCGCGGCGATGCGTCCGATCGGCGAAATCGCCGCCGAGAAGCTCGGCATCCCCGACGAGGCCGTGTCGCTCTACGGCAGGTACAAGGCCAAAATCTCGCTCGACTACGTCCGCTCGCTGCGCGACCGGCCAAACGGCAAGCTGATCCTGGTCACCGCGATCACCCCGACCCCAGCCGGCGAGGGCAAGACCACGACAACCGTCGGGCTCGGCGATGCGCTGAATCTCATCGGCAAAAAGGCGATGCTTTGCCTGCGTGAGGCGAGCATGGGTCCGTGTTTTGGCGTCAAGGGAGGGGCCGCCGGCGGGGGTTACGCGCAGGTGGTGCCGATGGAAGATATCAACCTGCACTTCACCGGCGACCTGCACGCGATTGGCGCCGCCAACAACCTGCTCGCGGCGATGGTCGACAACCATGTCTATTACGGCCTCGAACCGCGCCTCGATCCGCGCCGGGTGAGTTGGCGCCGCGCCATCGATATGAACGACCGCGCGCTGCGCTCGACCATCTCCTCGCTCGGCGGGGTCGCCAATGGCTACCCTCGTGAGGACGGGTTCGACATCACCGCCGCCTCGCAGGTGATGGCGACCTTCTGCATCGCCACCGATCTGCAAGATCTGCAACGCCGCCTCGGCAATATCATCGTCGGGCAGACGCGCGAGCGCAAACCGGTGCGGGCCGCCGATGTCAAGGCGGCAGGGTCGATGACCGCGCTTCTTAAGGACGCGATCGCGCCCAACCTGGTGCAGACGATCGAGAACAACCCGGTTTTCATCCATGGCGGCCCGTTCGCCAATATCGCCCATGGCTGCAACTCGGTGATCGCGACGACATCGGCTCTGAAGCTGGCCGATTACGTCGTTACCGAGGCGGGATTTGGCGCCGACCTCGGCGCCGAGAAGTTCTTCGACATAAAATGCCGCAAGGCCGGGCTCAAGCCGGACGCGGCCGTCGTGGTCGCGACCGTGCGCGCCTTAAAGATGCACGGAGGTGTCGCTCTCGACCAGTTGCGGAACGAGGATGTCGGGGCGGTCGAACGCGGCTTTGCCAATCTCCGCCGCCATCTCGCCAATATCCGGCAGTTCGGCGTGCCGGCGGTGGTGTCGGTCAACCGCTTCAGCGCCGACACCGCGCGCGAGCACGCCCGCCTGCAGGAGCTGTGCGCGGCGGAGGGTGTCAAGGTCGTGATCGCCGACCACTGGGCGCAAGGGGGAGAGGGGGCGGTCGAACTGGCGCGCGTGGTCGTCGACCTCGCCGAGAGCGGCACGGCCGATTTCCGGTTTCTGTATCCAGACGAGATGCCCCTATTGGACAAGGTGCGCACTATTGCCCAGCGCATCTACGGAGCGCGCGATGTCGAGGCCGATAAATCCGTCCGCGACCAGTTCGCACAATTGCAGGATCAGGGGTTCGGCCATTTCCCGGTTTGCATTGCCAAGACCCAATTCAGCTTTTCGACGGACCCCAACGCCAAGGGCGCGCCGAGCGACCATGTTCTGACGGTGCGGGAATTGCGGGCGTCGGCCGGCGCGGAATTTGTCGTTGCGATCTGCGGCGACATCATGACGATGCCGGGCCTGCCGCGGGTGCCGGCAGCAAACAATATTCAAGTCGATGCAGAGGGCCGCATCACCGGGCTATTTTGAGACCGACAGTTGGATGCCGCGGAACTCAGACTCTGGCGGCGGTCGGAGCGGCAGCGCCTGTTGGCGCTGCGTACTGCCGTGCTGCCTACTCAGCGCCGGCAGTGGGGGAAGGCCATTGAGGCGCAGCTGTGCGGTTTGCTGAATGAGCAGCCCGCGATAATTCTCGGCGTTTATTGGCCCTTTCAAGGGGAATACGATCCGCGGCCGCTGGTTGACTGGGTGATGGCGCAAGGATCGGCGGTGGCGCTGCCGGCCGTCATCGACAAGAAGGGGCCGCTCGAATACCGGACTTGGCGACCGGGGGAGCCGCTGGTAGACGGAGTATGGAACATCCCGGTTCCTGAAAAACGCGATCTCGTGATACCGCATGCAGTGCTGGCGCCAGTAGTCGGTTTTGACCGGCAGTGCTACCGGCTGGGCTATGGCGGCGGTTATTTCGATCGCACATTGGCGGCGTTGTCTCCGCCGCCGCGGGCGATCGGCGTTGGTTTCGAGCTGTCGCAGATTGAGACGATCTACCCGCAGCCTTTCGACATCCCAATGGATGTGATTGTCACCGAGGCCCAAATCCGCCGTCGTTGACCGAGCCCCGGGCCGATGACAAATCCGCCCGAAGATTTCTCTGCACAACTTCGCGAGTTGATCAGCAACATAGATCGCGCGGTCGGTACGCGTTTGCTGCTTTATACAATGCAACGGCGCCGCAACAATTTGGTGTGGCGCTTCTTATTATTCGATGGCGGGATCCGGGAGGGGAGGTTCCAGCTTTACCGCGACCGGTTTGATCGGTCCACCGCAGTTTCTGGATCACCTGCCAGCTGGCAATCATTGCCTGCAATTTTCGCCAAGGTGATCGGATCTACAATCGCGCTTCCGTTATTGTCCAGCATTCCGCTGGCCATTGGCCGCAGTGAACGCCGATCGGTGCCGGGCGGCAATGGCGGCCCTCGATCGTGCGCTCGATGACCGACCGGATAAGATTTACGAAGATTAACCCGAGGCTGTCCGTTGTCTCGTCCAGTGGCATTATGAGCTTACCGCCAGCTGCGCGAAGGCGCTGCCAGCAATCGCCTGGAGCGCAGTAATGCCATTCTGTGGCGGCCAGTACCCATTGGCCGTATCCGTCTGCAGAAGGCTCGCGATGGACTCGCTTCGCTGCTCGATGAGCAGTCCAGCTAACGCCCTTCGCTCCAGCGCCCCTGATCGGGCAGACGGCTTGGCTCGCGTTCGGCGATTGCGTTCAATCGATCGAGCACGATCGTCGTGCGCGCCGCCACGCGCATCAGATCCGATGCGGCTTGGCGCAGGCGTTGGCGGACAACGGGCGATCCCTCGACGAGCGCCGCGTCGAAGCTCGCGCGAAAGGCCGCGATGGCGGCTTCCGCTCGCCCGTGCAGTTCGCTATCGAGACCCGCCGTGAGCGCTGGAGCGGAGCCTGCGGCGCGTCGGGAGGGAGCGGGCTGGCCTCGCTCCACAAGCATCGCGGTTGCCGGCTCGCGGATCGGGCGCGCCTCAATCGGCTTTGCGGTCACCGGTCCGGGCTCATCCCGCGCCGATCCGCTAATTTCGTGCTCTGCGCTGCGCGGCAAGGCGGTGCGCGAAAACGGCGGTATTGTCGAGCCTCGCGGCTCGCCGGGGACGCTCGTCGCCGAACCCGGCATCCCATTCACCCTCTGCTCAGGGTTCTGCGCCGCACGCAGCCGGCTTCGTTTGAGGATGTAATGTATCGCCGGAGGAGTGCAGCCGTAACTCTGGGCAATTCTGGTGATCGACTCGCCCTTTGCATAACGTGCCGCAATGGCGCTCCATTCGCCTTGCGGTATTTTGGACATCCCTACTCCTAGATAGTCTGTCAGAGGTCTCTCCGCATCTTTCACGGGACCTCTCTCTCGCCCGAGAGGCGTCGCCGAACCTCCGGCGTTGCAACCACCAACGCCGCCGGGCATCACATCGGCATACCGAAAGGTGCTGAACGGCGAGATGGTCACTCAATTAACTAATTCAAGACATAAATCGGTAACGTACCAATTCATTGCTTGGTTTAATTGCAATGGAGCAAGTCCCGTAAATCGGCAGTCGCGGATCTTTGACGCACCCGATGGGGACCGAGCCGATCGGCCCACAGCGATCCGGCGTGATCGGCATGTCGCAACCCGGCCGTTCGGTGCCAATATAAGGGTGTGCTCGAGTACCCACCCCCTGGCGCGAGCAGCGCTCCCGCGTCATCCGCGCTGCGCATAATCATTTTTTAAACATGCGTTAGATGATGGAGGGCATCATGTACGAAGCGCGGGTGATGACGGCGCTCCCCCGGCCCGGCCCCGCGATGAAAGCGCTTTCGATGTTCCCTTTAATCCTGCCCCCGGCGCGCCGAATGAGATTGACACTCCTTTCACTCGGGATCGCCTTCACGGCCCTCGGCTGTACGCAAGCAGACCGGCTCTCCCCAGCGGGCGGCGGCGCGGCACCGAGTTTTGCCCCGATTGTTCAGGAAGTCATGCCCGCGGTGGTCAATGTCTCGGCAGTCCAGCGAGCGACCAGGGCCGCCGACGTCCGGGAGGGCTCGCGGGCAGGCTACGGCATTGATCCGGTCGCCGTCAGCAGTGTTCCGCCATCCGTGCTGGACGAGCTGCTCCGGCGCTTTCTCGACGAGCGCCACCGGTCGGGGGGCCCTGGCCCGAAAGTTGCGAGCGTGGCTCTTGGGTCAGGTTTTATCATCGATCCGGGCGGCTACGTCGTCACGGATGACCACGTCGTGGAAAACGCCGAAGCTGTCACGGTCGTCCTGCAAGACGCGACCGAGTATGTGGCCCGGATCGTCGGACGCGATCCGCTGACCGATCTTGCGTTGCTTAAGATCGACGGCGCGCGCGCGTTGCCGCATGTCCGCTGGGGCGACAGCGACACAGCTCGGGTTGGCGACTGGGTGCTCGCCATCGGCAGTCCGTTCGGTCTCGACAACACGGTAAGCAGCGGCATCATTTCGGGTCGCGGGCGCGACATTCACGCCGGTCCCTATGACGACTTTCTGCAGATCGATGCGGCGATGAACCGAGGTAATTCCGGCGGCCCGACCTTCGACCTCGAGGGTAACGTGATCGGCATCAACACCGCGATCTATTCTCCCAACGGCGGATCCGTCGGCATCGGGTTCGCGATACCGGCAAACCGGGCGCGACCGGTGGTCGATCAGCTCAAGACCTATGGCAGGGTCGCGCGCGGTTGGCTCGGTGTGCAGATTCAGCCCGTCACCCCGGACATCGCGCGCAGCCTCGGGCTTCCCAAGGTCTCCGGCGCGCTCGTCGCCAAGGTTGGGGCGGGCAGCCCCGCCGCCGTGGCCGGCTTCCGGCAAGGCGATATCATTTTGTCCATCAATGGGCGGGAGATCAGCCGAATGCACGATCTGCCGCTGGTCGTCGCCGAGACGCCGATCGGCCAGATGGCAGCGGTTACCGTGTGGCGCGGGAACACAGCGCTGAGCCTGCAGCCGATCATCGGGGAGATGCCGGTCAATCCGGCGGTCGCAGAGTTGAGCAAGGAGAGATCCGGAGATCGGCGATCGTATGGGGCGGCGGCGCTGCCTTTACCAGTCTCGGCTTCGTCGCCGGCCATCTGATGGCTAAGCGGCCCGCAACCGGATATGAAAAACCGGCGGCCCAAAGGGCTTTAATTTTGCCTGGCGGGCACGAAATAAGCGGCGGTCTGTTGGCTGTATATCAGGCCCCGCTGCGGTCGTTCGCCAGGGAGGAAACCAATGCCGGACCATGTCTACCGGATCATAGAAGTAGCAGGCTCGTCGGAGAATAGTATCGAGGACGCGATCAGGAATGCGGTAGCCCGGGCTTCCCGCACCCTGCGGCAGGTGGGCTGGTTCGAAGTCGTGCAGACCCGAGGCCATGTGGAAGACGGCAAAGTCGCGCACTTCCAGGTCATTCTCAAAGTCGGGTTTACCCTGGAAGATTGCTGATCTCTTGCAGGCGCACTGGCGGGTCAGCCGCTGCGCCTGGTTGCGCCCACCACCAGGAGGCCGGCGAGCCCCGCGAGTGCTCCGGCCAACCAGAACGTCGTCCTGAAGCCGCTCAAGAAGCTCGCCACCGGCGGCCCACCCTCGGCTAGCCGCGCCGCTTCGACAGTGTGAAATACCAATGTCAGGAACGTCGCTCCGGTGACGACGCCGACCGAACGGCTTAGCATCGTTATACTGCCGGCTATTCCGCGCTGATGTCGGGGCAGCGTCTGCATGACAATGTCCATATAGGCGACCTGGAAAAGGCCGACGCCAAATCCTTGCAAAACCAGGGTGGCCAAAATCACGGTGATTTGCCCGGCAGGGCCGGGTTCCCAGCTGCCGATCAGTCCTAGCCCTGCAGCACAGAGGAAGGCGCCGAGAGCGGCGATGGGGCCTGCCGAGATGCGCTCTAGCGCCCGCCCTGCCAGCGGCGAGGCGATGAGGCTGCCGATAAACGAGGCGCCGAGAATTCCGCCCGCGATCGCCACCGACAGGCCGGTAAGGCGGACGAGGTAGTAGGGACCCAGCAAAAGAACCGAGAAGCTCGTCAAATAGATCAGCACGCTGGCAATATTGAGGCCGGCAAAGGCACCGCGCCGGAACAAGCCGAGATTGAGGATCGGTTGCGCGACCCGGTTTTCCCAGCGGACAAAGCCCCACAGACTGGCTGCGGCGGTCACCAGCAGCACGACTCCCAGGACCTCCTGGCCTTCCAGGCGCTGCAGCCGGTTGAGCGTCAGCAGAAACGTGCTGATGCCAACCGCCAGCAGAGCGGCCCCGACGATGTCGACCGGCTCCCGCGCCGCGCTGTGGGTTATCGCCGGCCTTTCTTCTGAAAACAGTACCGCAATAAGGGCGAGCGGGGCGCGAAACCAGAATACCGCCGGCCATCCCCAGAATTGCACCAGCAGTCCGCCGAGCAAGGGCCCGGCGGCGGAACCGATCGCGTACATCAACGTGAAGATGCCGACTGCGCGGCTACGCCGGTTTTCGGGGAACAGCCCGGTAACCAGCGCCGGAGCGCAGCTCACGATCAACGATGCACCGATCCCTTGCAGAAATCGGCAGAAGAGCAGCCAACCGTAATTGGGCGCTGCGGCGCAGAGCAGATAAGCCACACTGCTCCAAGCGAGCCCGACGCGAAAGACGCGGCCGTGGCTCCAGATGTCACCGACGCGTCCAAAGGCCAGCATCAGGCTGGAGTAGGTCAGGACGTAGCAGATGACCACCCACTGGATCATTGCGACCGGCAGACCAAAGCTGTCGGTAATCTCGGGAAACGCGATGTTGACAGCCGTGTCGAGCGGGACGACCGATGTCCCCAGACCGACCAGGACGAGGCGAAACGCCTGACGCGGCGTCATCGGCGCTCGACGAGCGATAGGCGACGCGTTGGGTGTATCATTCCTCAAATGTCACCAACACCACCACCAAGCACGAGCCCCACTTCGCCGGTTGCGGGCGGATCCGGGTTCGCCCTCGCCGTTCACGGCGGCGCGGGAACCATCCCACAAGAGAAAGCCGGAGTCTCCCGCCGGGCGTCATACCATGACGGCCTGCGCCGCTCCTTGACGGCGGGGCGCGACGTGCTCGCCGCCGGCGGGAGCGCTCTCGACGCGGTGACAGCTGCCGTCACAGCGCTTGAGGACGACCCGCTCTTCAATGCCGGTCGCGGCAGCGTGTTCACGCGCGCTGGAACGCAGGAAATGGATGCCTGCATCATGGATGGAGCAGATCGCCGGGCGGGCGCGGTGGCCGGCATCTGCGGGCCGCGCAACCCCGTTCAGGCTGCTCGCGCTGTGATGGAGAAGTCGCCCCATGTGCTGCTGATCGGCGAGGGAGCGCTCGCCTTCTGCCGGGAACAAGGGGTGACCTTTTGTGAGCCAGGCCACTTCCACACCGAAGTGCGCTGGCAGGAACTGCAGCGCGCGCTCGCACACGCCGACCGCGAACCGCCGCAATACGGCACCGTAGGCGCCGTCGCCCGCGACCGGCGCGGCGACCTTGCTGCCGCGACCTCGACTGGCGGGATGACCGGGAAAAGGCCCGGCCGGGTCGGCGACACCCCGATCATTGGCGCCGGCACCTATGCGGACAACGCGACCTGCGCGGTCTCGGCGACCGGTCACGGCGAGTTTTTCATCCGGTACGGTGCCGCCTTCGAGATAGCCGCACACTTGCGCCATGCCGGTGAATCGCTGGCCGAGGCGGCACAAGCGGTCATCGACCAGCTGGCCGCCGCCGGCGGCTCGGGCGGGGTCGTCGCTGTCGACCGCAGGGGAGCGCTCGCCTTGCCGTTCAACACCCCTGGGATGTATCGCGGTTTCGTTCGGGACAAGATCGCAATCCACACCGCGATTTACGATGAGCCTTATCGGTCGTGGTGCTAAGACGGGACATGTAGTCCGTGGCACATCGAGTGTCACAAGTGCAGAAAAGCCCCGGCCGGGGAGACCGGGGCTTCTGCGGCCTGCCGGTGTGCCGGTCCGACAGGCCAATCCGCATCGTTGGGGGACATAACGATGCCGCCGCTAAAATGTCCCAATTCTACCGGAATTGCAAATCCTATTCGGCCAAATTAACTACGAATTGCATCCGCCCTTACAGTCCGAGCATGCGCGGCAGCCATAATGACACAGACGGGATATAGGTGACGAGCATCAGTACGAAGAACATCACCCCATAGAACGGCCAGATTTCGCGGACCACCTGCTCGATCGTCACGCGACCGACAGCGCAGCCGACAAAGAGGATCGCGCCGACCGGTGGATGGCACAATCCGATCCCGAGGTTCAACAGCATGATCATGCCGAAATGGACCGGATCGACGCCGAACTTCATCACCACCGGCAACAGAATTGGCGTGACGATCAGGATCGAAGGCGCCATGTCCAACAGGCAGCCGAGCACGAGCAGCAGAATGTTTATCAGAAACAGAATGACGTTTTTGTCGCTCGACAAGGTCAGCAGCAGCGCCGTGACCCGCGCCGGCACCTGCATCAGCGCCATCACGTAACCCACACTTGAGGCAAAAGCGATCAAGGTCATCACCATCGCCACCGTGCGCATCGTGCGGTGGATGAGGTCCGGCAGGTCGCGCCAGCGATAGTCGCGATAAACAAACATCGTGACGAAAAAGGCCCAGATGCACGCGACCGCGCCGGCCTCGATCGCAGTGAACACGCCGCCGAGTATGCCGCCGAGGATGATCGCCAATGTCACGAGCCCCCAGAGTGCGTCGACGGCGATCTTGACCGCAGCACGCAACGGCACCGTTTCGCCTCGTGGGTGGCGGTTGCGATAAGCAAGGGCGACGCACAGCACGACGAGCGAGGCGCCGAGCAAGAGGCCCGGCATGACGCCGGCCATAAACAAGCTGATGATCGAGATCGTGCCGCCGGTGGCGAGCGAATAGATGACGGCATTGTGGCTCGGCGGCACGAGCAACGCCTGCACCGAGGCGCTGATCGTCACATTCGTCGCAAAGACCCGCGGATATCCGGTGCGCTCCATCTGTGGGATCATCACCGAGCCGATGGCCGAGGTGTCGGCGACCGCCGAACCGGAGATCCCGCTCAGAAACGTCGTCGCGAGGACGTTGACCGCCGACAGTCCGCCGCGGATGCGAACGAGCCCGACGAGCACATTGGCGAAAGCCACCAGCCGGCGCGCCATGCCGCCCTCGGCCATGATCGCGCCGGCCAGCACAAAGAACGGGATCGTCAGCATCGCGAATTTGCTGACCCCGCTCGACACCTGCAGCATCACCGCCTCCAGCGGGATGCCGATCCAGTACGCGCCGGCGAGCGCTCCGAGGCCGAGCGCGTAGGCGATCGGCACGCCGAGAGCAAAACAGACGAGCAGCGTCCCGACGACAATCAGGATTTCCACTGTCGAAACCTCAGGCGAGCGTTAATGGGCGGAAGTTTCGCCAGCCTGCGGCGGGCGTCCGATCAGCAGCCGCTCGGCGACGAAGAGCAGGGTGATGGCCCCGGCGATCGGGATCGGCAGGTAGGTGACCCCGACCGACAACGCTGGAAATTCGGCGATTGACTGGTGCCACGTCGTGTCGACCAGTCGCGCACCCCAGATCATCATGAATAAGGCAACCAGCGCGACCAGCACCTCGGACAACTGCTCGACGACCCGCCGCAATCGCGGCGACAGGGTCCGTACCAACACCGAGACGCGCATATGCGTGCCCGCGCGGTAACAAGCCGCCGCACCGAAAAATGTCAGCACGATTGTCAACAAGATCGCCATCGGCTCGGGCCAGGACGCGGCGCTGTTGAGCACATAGCGGGTAAAGACGCCCCACGGGATCACCGCCGAGATCAGCACCAAGGCGCCGCCGGCGACGATGACGCAGAAGCGGTAGAGCGCATCCATTGCCGCGCGCAGAGGCATCGCCCCTTACCCCCTTCCCAATCCTCCCCCGCGCGCGGGGGAGGGGAGGGTTGGGGCAACCGGGTACGACGGCAGTGACCGGCTGCTCATCAGAGCGCCGCGCTGATCAATTCACTGCCTGGATGCGCTTGATCAGCTCGCCGTATTTGGCGCCGTATTTGTCCCAGACCGGCTTAACTGCCGCCTGATACGGGGCCTTGTCTTCGACTGCGACAATTTCGATGCCGGAGGCCTTCATTTTGGCCATAGCCTCGTCTTCGACCTTCTTCCACAGCTGGCGCTCCTCCAATTGCGCCTCGCGTGCCAGCTTTTTGATGAGCGCCTGGTCGTCTTTCGAGAGGGTGTCCCAAGTGGCGCGCGAGAACACCAGGACCTCGGGCACGATGAGATGCTCGGTCAACGTGTAGTACTTGGCGACCTGGTAGTGGTTGTCGAAGACAAAGCTCGGCGGGTTGTTCTCGGCGCCGTCGACGACGCCGGTCTGCAATGCACTGAACACCTGGTCGTAGCCCATTGCGACGCCGTTGCCGCCGAGCGCGTTCATCATGTCGACAAACATCGGATTGCCCATGACGCGCACCTTCAACCCCTTGAGATCGTCAATGCTCTTGATCGGCTTCTTTGTGTCGTAGACGTTGCGTGCGCCGGCATCCATCCAGGCAAGGCCAATCAGCCGCGTATTGGGATTATTGCTGACCTTATCGAGCAGCTCCTGGCCGATCGGGCCGTCAATGACCTTTTCCATATGCTCGGTGCTGCGAAACAGGAACGGCAGGTTAAAGACGTTGAGGTCGTCGACCACCGGCCCCAGCGTGCCAACGCTGACCCGGGCGAACTGCAAGGCGCCGACCTGCGCTTGCTCGATCGCTTCCTTCTCACCGCCCAACTGCATCGAGGCGTACATCTGGATGCTGAGCCGCCCGCCGGTCGCCGCTTCGAGCTTTTTCCCCATATTTTCGACTGCCTGAACGGTCGGATAGCCTTCGGGATGCACGTCGGAGGCCTTGAACGCCATC
>Ga0306926_10003975_pt1 | contig 15447 bp, 9 predicted proteins | sample flu12Cox44000178_FD_203759 | JGI IMG/M metagenome (GOLD analysis project Ga0306926, IMG submission 203759) | Lab enrichment of tropical soil microbial communities from Luquillo Experimental Forest, Puerto Rico - flux8day.12C.oxic.44.000.178 (v2)... | ecosystem: Environmental > Terrestrial > Soil...
GCGAGATGCTAGCATCGCTCGCGAAGGGACTCTTCGACGTTCCGAGACAGGTGCAGACAGCACCCACCGCTCACATCTTCACTGGTTTATTCTCCGAACTTGTCGACGGCGGTTCGGGATTCGGCCTGCCGGGACGTCGATCGAATTACTGCACAGCACAGGGCCGCAACGTAAGTGAACCCAGTGGTGGCCTCGACAAAAAAGAACTCCGGAGGCCGAGCCCTCTAGCGGCACGTCACTCCGGCGGGGTGGTTAGGGGCAGCACGGTGACAAGGACATGTCGAGCAACGTTCCCGACCCTACCGCCAGGCCACGCCAGGGCCGCCACGCCTATAATCGCCGTGTGCTTCTCGCGCGTCGAGGGACCGGATGCTCGGGGCGAAATGCATGCTTCACGCGGTCGGTAACTGGCGTCCGTCGGTCGCGGCATTTCGGATCGGCCGCCGTCGTCGAACACGCCGAAGATGCAGGATCTCCGCAAGAGCGATCCCGCGCAGTGCGAGAAGTTGATTGGCGGAATCGCGGCGCGCCAGCGCCGACTATAGGCGCGACTCCGCGCTCTACGACGAAGAGGCGATCGCCGCCGTCGACAAGTTCCGCGCGGATCGCGGGCAGACTTATCAGGGCAATGCACCCGGACTCGAGGCGCGTTTGATCAACGCGCTGCGCGCGGCGTACTTCGAGAAGAAGGCCGCGGCGAAGAAATGGAGCTGCGAAAACACTATGCGAATGTGTCTTGTTGCGTTGCTCGTGACGGCGACGGTGTCGGCGCAATCGACGGCGCCGCAGAAGCCGAAATATCCGGCGCTGCCGAGCGAGACGCCGGCCGAGTTCAAGCCGGTCACCGACGACTTCGACTTCGTCCGCCGCGACGTGATGATCCCGATGCGTGACAGTGTGCGGCTGCACACGGTCATCCTCGTGCCGAAAATCGCGCTGGGGAAGACGTCGGCGCCGATCCTGCTCACGCGCACGCCGTATAACGCGACCGCGCTCACCAGCCATGCCGAGAGCTCGCATCTCGGATCGGTGCTGTTCGGGTACGACAACGCCACCGACGTCATCGTGGAGGGCGGCTACATCCGCGTGGTGCAAGACGTCCGCGGCAAGTACGGATCGGAAGGCGACTACGTGATGAACCGGCCGCTGCGCGGACCGCTCAACCCCACGCCGGTCGATCACGCCACCGACACGTACGACACCATCGACTGGCTGGTGAAGAACGTTCCCGAGAGCAACGGCAAGGTCGGCATCCTCGGTATTTCGTACGACGGCTTCCTGCCGCTGATGGCGCTCTTCCATCCGCATCCGGCGCTGAAGGTATCGGTGCCGATGAATCCGATGGTCGACGGCTGGATGGGCGACGACTGGTTCCACAACGGCGCGTTCCGACAGTTCGGGCTCGGATTCATCTACAGCCAGGAAGCGACGCGATCGAACGACGTGAAGTGGTGGTCGACGCACGCCGACGACTACGACGAATTCATGCGCGGCGGATCGGCGGGAGAAATGGGACGCCGCCGCGGGCTCAAGCAGCTCGGCTTCTGGCAGAAGATCGTCGAGCATCCAGCCTACGACGCGTTCTGGCGCGAGCAGGCGGTCGACAAGCTGTTGGCGAAAGAACCGCTGACCGTGCCGGTGATGCTCGTTCACAGCCTATGGGATCAGGAGGACATCTACGGCGCGATTTCTGTTTACAAGGCGATCGAGCCGAAGGACACGGCGAACGACAAAGTGTTTCTCGTGATGGGCCCGTGGTACCACGGGCAGGAGATCGGCGACGGCTCGACGCTCGGTCCGCTGCGCTTCGGCAGCGACACGGCGCTGTACTTCCGGCAGCGCCTTCTTCGTCCGTTCCTCGACCACTATCTGAAGGACGGCGCCGGGGACCATCGCATCGCGCCGGTCACGGCGTTCGAGACCGGCACCAACGAGTGGCAGAGCCTGACGACGTGGCCCGCGGGCTGCGCCGGCAGCTGCGCGGTGAAGCCGACGCCGCTCTACCTCGGTCAGCGCCTGACGCTCGGCTTCGAAGCGCCGCACCCGGGCGATGCGCCGTTCGACGAATACATTTCCGATCCCGCCAAGCCGGTGCCGTATCAGGCGCGTCCGATTCAGAGCAAGACGTGGTCGCAGTGGCTGGTGACCGATCAACGCGAAGCCTCAGGCCGGCCCGACGTGCTCGCGTTCGCGTCGGCTCCGCTCGCGACGCCGGTGAAGATCAGCGGGCAACCGATGGTGAATCTCGTTGCGTCAACGAGCGGCACCGATTCGGACTGGGTGGTGAAGCTCGTCGACGTCTACCCCGACCAGGTGCCCGGACGCCCGGAACTCGGCGGCTATCAGCTCGCGGTGTCGATGGACATCTTCCGTGGCCGCTACCGCGAGGGTTACGAGACGGCGAAGGCGATAACGCCCGACACGCCGCTGCTGTACGCGTGGGCACTGCCGACGGCGAACCACGTATTCCTGGCGGGCCATCGGCTCATGGTGCAGGTGCAATCGAGCTGGTTCCCGCTCTACGACCGCAATCCGCAGACGTTCGTGCGCAACATCTTCTTTGCGTCGCCGGGCGATTATCGCAAGGCGACGCAGCGCGTCTATCATGCGCCGAGTCAGGCCAGCTTCATCGAGCTGCCGCTGGTTAGCCGCTGACGGCCGCGGATGTTCGCGGAGCTATCTGCTCAGAAAATGCGGTCGATTCCACAACATGTTGTGGGCCGAACGCCGAAGGACCACAAGCCCCATTTTCATGCAACGGGGTGTCCGCAGGACATGAAGACTCCACGAACATTCTGCACTTTCTTGCGCGAGTTCCCGTCGTGTAGGTGGCAAGGGGCTGCTATTGGGCAGGGAACATGATCCCGGACAGGCTCTACCCGTCTACTCGCCTCACGCGCGGTCCCCGGTTGCTCCCGGCGCTGTTCCCAGATGGACGGGGCCGCGGGTCGCGGTGGTCGGCAGACGGGCCGCTGTCGGTGATCAGGCGGCCGCGTCGATTGAGGGGCACGTCCCGCAGGCCGCGGATCGGTTGGCCTCCACGCGGGCCCGTCGGGCGGTGGCCGCGCCTGACGCCAGGTCGGCTGGCACCGCGTCCCCGGTGCCGAAATACATCTCGTCCGGCGTCTGGCCGCGAAACGCGGCATGCGGAAGTACCTGGGTGTGCTCCTGGACGTAGAACGCGACTCATCGACGGACCGTGGTGACGCCGTCCAACGCGTGGAGGAACAGCCGAGCTGTCTACACGGACATTCTGCACTTTTGCGCGTGAGTTCTCGCCGTGACGCCAGCGTTGTGCGTGGGCAGCCTCTGACCGCTAAGAACCTCTTGGTCGTGTGCGCGAGCGACCGATTCGGCAGTCGAATCCCAGAGGGCAGTGGCCCGCAGGCTTCTGCCGTCGCGATGAAGGTCAACAGTCGCCGGTCATGCCGCTGTGTCGAGCGACGGGCATGTCGCGCAGGCCGCACATCGGTTTTCCTCCGCGCGGGTCTGTCGTGCGGCGGCAGCGGCTGACCTCAGATCTGCCGGAACCCCATCGCCCGTCCCAAAATACATCTCGTCAGGTGCGAAAACTCCGCCGACGTCGGATTACCCGATAATTGGCGGATCGACGCAGCCGGAGAAGGCGTGTGCCTTCGGAAATTCGGCGGAATCGCCATCGTCCTTGAACCGGCGCAGCGCCTCGGGCACGCTTCCGCCATGGACCCGTTGCCTCCGCCTCTCGCGTTCTTCTTCCTGCTGTTCTCCGGTTGGGTCAACCGACAGCAGCAGGCGGTCATGACTATCTGCTCGAGGAGAATCGGGTGCTCCGCGCGGCGCACGGATCCCGACGTCTGCGTCTCACCGACGACCAGCGCCGCCGCCTGGCGGTGAAAGGCAAAGTCCTCGGCCGGCGCCGTCTTGCAGCCGTCGCCGGCATCGTCACGCCGGACACCATCCTGCGGTGGTATCGCCGCCTTGTCGCCCAGCAATACGACGGCTCGAAGGCGAGACGGCTTGGTCGCCCGAGCACCAAGCCAGAGATCGCGGCGCTCGTCGTGCGCATGGCGACCGAGAACCCAACCCGGGGCTACACGCGGATCCGCGGCGGGCTGAAGGGCGTCGGCCACGACGTCGCCCGCAACATGATTAAGGCGATCCTCAAGGACCATGGCATCGAGCAGGCAGCGGAGCGGGGCGCGAAGACGTCCTGGAAGACCTTCCTCGCGGCGCATTGGGAGGGCCTCGCCGCGGCCGATTTCTTCACCGTCGAGGTCCTGACCCTGCGCGGCCTCGTGCGCGACGTGGTCTTCTTTGTCATGAGACTGAAGACCCGCACCGTGGAGATCGCCGGGATCACGTCGGAGCCGGACGGCGCGTGGCTGACGCAGCTTGCCAGGAACCTGACCGACTCGAGCGACGGGTTCCTGCGCGGTTTGCAGGACATCATCCTCGATCGTGACCCGCCGTACACCGCGGCGTTTCGCCGGCTGCTGCGCGACAGTGGCGTGAAGCCACTGGTCCTCCCGGCGTGGAGTCCCCATTTGAACGCGTTCGCCGAACGGTTTGTCGGGTCTGCCAAATCGGAGTGTTTGGATCGCATGGTGCTCCTCGGCGAACCGCACCTCCGAGCGGCGGTCCGCGAGTTCATCGATCATTATCATGACGAACGTCCTCATCAAGGTCTGGGCAACAAACTGCTCGCGCCCAAGACAACAGTGATTGGAACAGGTCCGATCGAATGTCGTGAGCGCCTCGGCGGCCTGCTCAAGTCTTATTACCGCGAGGCCGCGTAGCGCCGTGGATCGAGTTTCTGCACCGGACGGGGGCAGCTCCTCGGGCACGCTGTCGCGATATTGGTGTGCGACAGCGGCTGGGAAACGGTACACAGTGGCTGTCACTAAGCATGAACGAGCGTGCCACCTGGCCCGGGACGTTTCCGTGACGGTTCGACTACTCAGGTCTGACAATCGAAAGTCGCTCGAAGGTAAGCGTTCGAGCGCAACTGCCGGAGGAGGGGATGGCTCGCATCTGTGTGCAGCCCAGCAGTTGGCGCGACAAGATCAATGGTGACAACGAGAACAGGCATGCAGTAGGGACAGTGTTCCTCTCGATGTGGAGCCGCATGTTCGCCGGTCGTTTTGTGTCTCTCGCCGCAGTTCCGACAATCGTGTTGGGGTCTCAAGCCATCGCCTGGGCTCAGTCAGCCATTGCGCCGATGGACTACTCGCAGGAGGCTGTCGTCGTCGAGCAGAGCCGAACGTTTTTGAAATTCGACGACGATGGCACCGGCCGCCGCGAGGTGTACATGCGTCTTCGAACACAGAGTGAGGCCGGCGTGCAGCAGTTTGGTCAGCTCGTGTTCGGCTACAACTCGGCGAACGAACGCGCGGAGATTGCGTTCGTGCGTGTCCACAAGCCAGACGGTATCGTCGTCGCGACTCCTCTGGATTCCGTACAGGACCTGAGCTCTCCTGTGCAGCGGATCGCGCCCGTCTACACTGACTTTCGCCAGAAGCACGTCACGGTTCAGAGCCTTCGGCCGGGCGACATTTTGGAGTTGAGCGTCGTGACATCGATCCACGCGGCCCTGGCCCCAGGTCAATTCTGGAGTGAGTACACCTTCGAGCAGGACGTCGTGGTGCTGGATGAGGAACTGGATATTGATGTACCTGCGGGTCGAATGGTTACGTTGAAGCTGCGTGCCGGCTTCGAGGCGGTGCCGGAAGATCACGATGGCCGCCGCGTTTACCACTGGGCCCGGTCGCAGCTGAAAACCACAAGTGATAGGAAAGTTGCAAACGCCGACGTCAACCGAGTGGCTCAGGAGGGTGTTACCGGTGACCCCAAGCTGGCCGACATTCGGTTGACAACGTTCCAAACGTGGGAGCAGGTCGGACAATGGTACGCGGCGCTGGAAGCTCCTCAACGCGTGCCAACTCCTGAGGTGCGTCAGAAGGCAGCAGACCTGCTCGTTGGCCGCACTACCGACCTCGAAAGGCTTGAGGCGCTTTACAGCTTTGTCGCCACCAACTTTCGGTATGTGAGCCTGTCCCTTGGTGCCGGACGATATCAGCCGCGACCTGCTGGCGTTGTCTTACGAGAACAGTACGGCGATTGTAAGGACAAACATACGCTGCTCGCGAGTCTCATCGACGCGGCAGGACTCAAGGCATCAGCGGTTCTGATCAGCACGACGACGAAGCTCGATCCTGACTTTCCGTCCCCGTCACAATTTGACCATGTGATTACGCTCACGGGTGCCGGAGGCGAGGACATTTGGCTCGATACGACGAGTGAGGTCGCGCCCTTCCGGCTCCTGATACCGCCGCTTCGCAACAAGCAGGCACTGGTCGTCGGCCCGGTTGGAACGCGGCTCGAGAAGACCCCTGCGAATCCACCGATGAAGAGCATCGTCGCAGAGGACATCGAAGCGACTCTCGGGACCAGTGGCGAGCTTGACGCGCATGTCCGGATGACTCTTCGCGGGGATGTCGAGCTGCTCGTTCGAACCGTTTTTCGCAGCGCGCCGCCGGCGAGATGGAAGGAAGTTCTCGAAAAACTCGTCGAGGGGGAGGGAACCGCTGGCGCAGTCGCAAACTGGAAGCTCTCTGATCCAGCGAGCGTGCACGAGCCGTTTTTCCTTGAGTTCGACTTGCACGTCGCACGGTACGTCGACTGGTCCTCGAACCGTGTCTCGGTTGGGCTGCCCCTGCCTCATGCGACCGTCATCGAAATGCCCAGACACATTAATGATGTCACGGCGCCTCTCACGATCGGTGCGGCGCCAACAGAGCTGTCCTACAAGTTGCGGCTGGCCCTCCCGGCAGGTACCACGGTCCGGACCCCGGTGCCGGTAGCGATCGCGCGCGACTACGCAGCCTATCGCACGACCTACGCGTTCAAGGGGACGACGGTGACCGCAGAACGGCTGACGACAATCCAGCTGTCCGAGGTACCAGCTGCGCAGAGGCAGGATTTCGCCGCGTTTCGCAATGTCATCGCAACGGACGTGAGCCAACGACTGGCGCTCGAAACGCCCTCGCCGATCCGATCGACCGCACTGTCTAGCCTCACCGCCGCCGAGTTGTATCGGAGCGCTTATGAGGCCCTACAGGCCGGTAACTTCGACCAGGTTGTGACGCTGCTCACCCTTGTTGTCGAGCGCGATCCCAAAGACAAGGTCGCATGGAACCTCCTCGGGCGCGCCCATCTCGAACTGCGGGAAACGGACGCGGCAATTGACGCATTCCAAAGGCAAATTGAGGTGAACCCGTATGATGATTCCGTCTACCTCGGCCTCGGGCGGGCGTACGTCGCGAGACAGGATTACGACAGGGCCGAGGCGGCTTTCCTCAAGCAACTGGAAGTGAATCCCCTCGACAAGTACACGCCCTCCAGCCTTGGCGCCCTGTACCTCGAGCGTCACCAGTACGAACGCGCCGCCACGCAATTCGAGAAGGGAATCGTGCTCAACTCTGACGATGCGTGGCTGCAGCTTCAGGTCGGGAAGGCGTACCTTCATTTGAAGCAGACTCAGCCTGCGATCGCGGCCTTCGACCGGGCGGTCGCACTGTCGCCGACGCCGCTCATCTGGAACAACATCGCGTACGAGCTGGCGTTGACAAGCACCGAGCTCGATCGCGCACAACGGTACGCGGAATCGGCGGTGTCCTCGATATCCGCCGCCTCGCGCAACCTGGACGTCACTCTGGCCGACGCGAGATCGTTGCAAGTTGTCAGATCTCTCGGGTATTACTGGGACACGCTCGGCTGGGTGCATTTCGCGCGAGGCGACGTCTCGAGGGCGAAGCCGTATGTCGAAATGTCGTGGAAGCTTTCACAGGGTGCGGAGGTCGGAGATCACCTGGCCCAAATCTACGAGAAGGAAGGCCGTCGAGACGAGGCGATCCGGACATACGCGCTCGCGCTGGCGAGCCCGCGTCCCCCTAGCGACGTCAGGAATCACCTCGCCGCAATTCTCGGCGACGCGGCGAAGGTTGACAGCGTCATCGACAGTCACCGCAAACAGCTCACTGATATACGCACCGTCCGCGTCGAGGCGAAGAGCGCAACCAGCACGACCGCAGAGTTCCTCGTGCTGTTCTCCCAGCCCGAAAGCGTCGAGAGCGTCCGGTTCGTTGGCGGCGACGAGGCGCTTCGCCCGATGGCCGATGCCATTCGAAAGACATCGTTTGGGCGAATGTTCCCCGACGATGTCCCTGCCAAGATCCTGAGACGCGGCGTCCTGGAGTGTTCGCCGACCGGTGGGTGCGAATTCGCCTTGACCACGCCGAATGACGCGAAGCCCGTGAAATGAAGCGAGGGGCTCGCACAACCCTTGTGAGCGCCGCAAATATTCCGTGTGAAGGAATTCCATCGGCCGACTGAGACACGGTGAGACATGTTGCACCGGTCAGCACAGACCCGCACCAACATGCACTGAATCTACTTCACGAGAATCCTCGGCAAACAGAGCAGAGCCGCAGCGACCGAAACGGCGTCGCCGAAGTTCCGCGACTTCTTGCTGGAGTTCCGATGCCGTCAGGTCCGTCACGTCCAGGCTTGTCACGACCTTCGGTGCTTGGCTGAGCCCCCCGGCGGTCGAGCGAGGGTGTGCCTCGCCAATACTCTGCGCGTCGCCGTTAGAGATGTGCGCTTTCAACTCCAGCGAACCAAGGACGAGTCGGCTCGCTCGCGAGAATTAGACACGGAATGATCCAACCCTTGCCGATGTCGAAGCAGGATCCCCGTGTGGGCCGCGCTTGAATCTAACCGAAGCTCCTTCGGCGAAAGAAGCCCTGGATGGAGGACGGCCAGCAGAAGTTTCGACGGCTCTCGACCGCGGCGGGTCCGTGCCAGATGTGAAACGTGTGCGGGTGCGGCAAAGGTGATTCTGCGCGAAACAGCGGCCCAGAGACGCCGGTTGATGCGAGGCAGGCCAATCAACCACGGCCCACGGAGTGGACCCGTACGGCCCGCATGACAGCGGAACAGGGCGGCACGGCCCCGTCGACGTGAACGCCAGGTTGCCGACGTGGTTCGCGAAAAATGTCCGCCAGGTTTGGGACCGTCTCGTCCGTCGGTCTGGCAGATACCGCGACACCGTGCGTTCTGAAACAAATGAATCCGCTTCAGCAACTCGCCGTGGATTCGCGGGGCGCCCCAGAGACCGTTTTCCAGCGCCATACGCTGAATGAGGCTTCGAAGCTGGGGTTCGATGCGTGGTCGTCCCGGCCGCCGCCGTGCGCGATGCCCCAACCATCGGAATCCTTCACGCCGCCAACGGGCAACCGTGGCCGGATGAGCACGAGCCAGTCCTTCCAGCGGAGCCACCACCGGCGCACGCACACCCAGAAAAGACGGTCAGACCGGCGGAAGCGTCGAGCCGAGTACGGCCAGTTGATGGCGCAGCGCCACCATCTCGAGGAGGAGGTCTCGACGTGTGGACAGCGCGGCGAGGAGCGCCGAGACCGTGAACGCGTCGCACACGGCCGGTAGAATGAGCCGGCAGCCGCGCCAACGTCAACGATATTTTGTCTCATTTGCCGCACGCGATATTGGCGAACGACAAGCTAATTTGCTCGCGCGCCGGGCGATATCAGTTGATCCGATCGTGGCATTGATTTCGGAGTGACGTAGCAGGCGCTGCTCGAGCGAACCGGCCTAGCGTAGGGTGAGCTCCAGGTATCAACGGAGCAATTTCTGTGATAAATGTCTCCGCGCGATGTCCGAAGGAGCCAATCGGCCGACTGGATACTTCCTCTTCGCGGCCCTGATCGGCGGCCTTCTGCTGCTGAACTATACGGGGGTCTTCAGCACTCTCTTCGGCATCGACACGGCCATCTTGCTCACATTGGTGGCCGGCTACAAGGTCTTCTACAACGCAATTGCCGGGTTGCTCGAGCGGGAGATCTCAGCAGATCTGGCTATCTCTATCGCCGTCATCGCCGCGCTTGCCTCCGGTGAATACCTCGCCGGAGCGCAGGCGATGTTCATCATGCTGATTGGAGAAGGCCTGGAAGCTTATGCCGTTGGCCGTACCGACGCGGCCGTTGCAAAGCTGGCGGCGCTTCTGCCCCGACGTGGCCGCGTGAGCCGCGACGGCAAGGAGATCGATGTCGCCCCAGCCGACATCCGAGCCACAGATGTGGTCTTGGTGCGACCGGGCGAACGCATTCCTGTGGACGGAACCCTGCTGCGCGGGCGATCTTCGCTGGACGAGAGCACGCTCACCGGGGAATCCGTTCCCGTTGAGAAAGAACCTGGAGACAGTGTCTTCGGCGGCACCTTCAACATTGGTGGTGACGCAGTCGGCCTTCTTGAGGTCGCGCCGACTGCGGCGGCAGAAGAAAGCGCGCTGGCGCGCATCGTTCGCCTCGTGCAGGCCGCACGTGAAAACAAAGCGCCGATTGAACGGGCGGCCGACCGCTACGCAAGATTCTTTTTACCCTTGCTTCTGACGGCCGGCCTGATTGCCCTGCTCGTCACGCGCGACTGGATGCGCGTCGTCGCCGTGCTCATCGTGGCCTGTCCATGCGCGCTTGTGCTGGCGACGCCCGCCGCGATGCTCTCGGCGATCGGCCGGCTGGCCCGTGTCGGTATCCTCCTCAAGGGAGGCGTTCACCTCGAAGCCATGGCCGCCGTGAACGCGATCGCGTTCGACAAGACCGGCACGCTGACAAAGGGGCAACTTCGGCTGACGTCTGTTTACGCGGTCGGGGATCATCGTTCGACTCGAGTTTTGGAAGCCGCGGCCGCGGCTGAAAGCAGCTCAGAACATCTGCTTGCGCGCGCTGTGGTGGACGGCGCGGCCGCGCAGGGCATCGCTCCATCTCGTGCGGACGACTTCCGCGCGCTGCCCGGTCTCGGCGTTCAAGCGAACGTGAACGGCCGGAACGTGATGGTCGGGAGTCCGCGGCTATTTACGAGCCGCGCGATCACCGTGCCGCCCGAGGCGGAGGCAGTCCTCGATGTTCTGGAGCGCAACGGAGAGACGCCACTGCTCGTGGCCGCGGATGGCGAAGTTATCGGTCTGTTAGGGTTGCAGGACGAGCCGCGCGACGGCGCACGCGAAGCCGTGCATCGCCTGCGTGAATTGGGCATTGAGCGGATTCTCGTCCTGACCGGCGATCGTCGACGGAACGCCGAGTCCATCGCACGTCAGGCCGATATCACCGAGGTTCACGCTCAACTGCTTCCCGAGGAAAAGCTTCAAAAGGTCCGGGATCTGCAAGGATCCGGTTTTCGCGTCGCCATGGTTGGTGACGGCATCAATGACGCTCCGGCCTTGGCAGCGGCGAACGTCGGCATCGCGCTCGGAGGCACGAGCGTTGATGTAACGGCCGAAGCGGCCGACATCGTGTATCTGGCGCATGGGCTGGATCGACTTCCGCTCCTTGTCGACGTCAGCCACCAGGCGCTAGCAACAGTCCGGCAGAATTTCTGGCTCTTCGCCCTCCTGACCAACGTGGCGGCGGTGACGGCGGCAACGCTCGGGATCATCGGACCGGTCGGCGCGGCGGTGTTCCATCAGAGTTCCTCATTCCTTGTGATGTTGAACTCGTTGCGGCTCTTACGCGACCGCAGCCCGCTGGACTCACTCCGCACACTTGTGCAGCGGCCGATCGTCGTGCGGTGCGGAGCAGCGTGCCGCGACATCACTACACGTGCGCCGCAGATTCTCTGGCGCGAGCGCCGTCGGCTGTGGAAGCCGATGCTTTCCGGAGCAGCCCTCCTGTGGGTGTTGAGTGGAATCTACGCGGTCCGGCCACAGGAGACGGCGGTCGTTCAACGATTCGGCCGGCAGCTGTCGCCCTATCGCGCGCCCGGACTGCACTATGCCCTTCCGTGGCCAATCGAACGAGTGACCCGTGTCGAGGCGGCGCGAATTCGCGCGCTGGAAGTCGGCTTTCGGACTCTCGACCGCACGCGCGCCGGCACTCCGGAACCAGCGGCGTACGAATGGAATGTCGCGCATCGCACAGGGAGGTACGAACAAAAGCTCGAAGAAGCGTTAATGCTGACGGGCGATCAGAACATGGTGACGCTCAATGCTGTCGTGCACTATGCGATCGACCAGCCCGGCGATTACCTGTTTCGCAATGTCGATCCGGAAGCTGCGATGCGAGCGTCCGCTGAGAGTGCCATTCGGACGACGATTGGCACATCCGAGCTCGACGTCTCGCTGACGACCGGCCGGGAGACATTGGAGGCGCGTGCAAAGCAGGAAATCCAGCGCAGGCTGGACCGATCCGGACCCGGCCTCAGGGTTCTGAGCGTGAGGTTGCAGGACGTCCATCCCCCACTCGAGGTTGTCGACGCGTTTCGGGAGGTGTCCAGCGCATTCGAAGAGAAGAACCGCAAGGTGAACGAGGCCGAAGCGTACCGAAATCAACAGGTCGCACTCGCCCGCGGGCAGGCGGCAAGCCGACTCGAGGAGGCGCTCGGCTATCGCCTCGCGCGCGCCAATCGCGCCACAGGCGACGCCGACCGGTTCACGCAGGCGGAAGCTGCGTATCGCTCTGCGCCCGGTCCTACCGAGACGCGGCTCTTTCTCGAGACGATGGAGGAAGTGCTGCCAGGGCGCAGCAAGCTGATCCTCGACTCGTCGGGGAAGGGGCGACGCGCCATCATGACAGTCGACGCACAAAGCCTGAAACAACTGCTGCCCGAATTGAATACCCCTGGGTCGGCCACGCCGCCGCCCGTTTTGCAGAAGGACGAAAGATGATCACTCCACTCAATCCCAATGTCCAAGGTCGGATTATGGCCGTTTCTGGCGGCGCAATTATCGTCGCCGCATGGCTGAGCGTTTTCACCGTATCGGAAACCGAATTCGCAATCGTGACTGAATTCGGCCGGCCGGTCCGTACCCTTGCGAGCGCCGGGTTGCATGCAAAGTGGCCATATCAGGGATTGCTGCGCTTCGATCGACGCCTCCGCGTCTACAATCCACGCCCTTCAGAGTTCCTGACAAAGGACAAGAAAAACCTCGTGATTGAGAACTACGTCTGCTGGCGCATTCAGAACCCCGAACGCTTCGTCCAGTCAGTCGGCGACCCCATCGCGGCAGAGATGCGCCTCCACGACATCGTCTGGTCGGGGCTGGCGGCGTCATTGGGGAATCTCGAACTGGAGTCGCTGGTGGGCTCAGACCCGCATCGGGTTCACGGCGATGAACTGATGGAGACACTAACACGCGACACAAGCCGGCGCGCCTTAGAACAGTACGGAATTGAAGTGGCAGACGTTCGGGTCAAACGGCTGAATCTACCTGAACAGAACAAACAGAGTGTATTCGCGCGGATGCGTGCCGAACGGGAACGCATCGCGCGTCAGTATCGGGCCGAGGGCGAGGAACAGGCCCTGAGAATTCGAGCCGAGGCCGATCGGCAGAAAGAAGAGATCCTGTCGGCGGCCTATCGCGAGGCGGAACAGATTAAGGGTGATGGCGACGCCCAGTCGACACGCACCTACGGCGCGGCCTACGCCCGCGATCCACAGTTCTACAAGCTCGTGCGAACACTCGACGCGTACAAAAAGATTCTTGATGACAAGACCACGGCCGTCCTGTCGTCCGACTCCGAGCTGTTGCGGATTCTGACGAAAGGCGCCGAGGTACGGAAGTAAGGACGGCAGAGCGTGACGACTTTTGTCTCCACTCTCGAACCGGTCGAATCCAAGGACCGTCCGGTCGAACGGATGGGACGGCGGGAAACCCCGCGGGCTTCACGCAATTTTACGGGCAGGGTAATTGCGACGGTCCTGTTCGCGTTCTATCTGCTCTCAGGGCTCTATATCATTCCTGCCGACCAGCAGGCCGTAGTGACGCGCTTCGGGCGTGTAACAGATCGGCGTGTGCTTCCCGGCATCCATTACGCACTGCCCCGGCCAATCGGCCGCGTGTACACGCTCAAAGTGCTCGAGACGCGGCGTGCAGTGATCGGAGGCGAAGCTGCCGATCAAACACTCGGACGAAGCCAGCCGTTTCAAATGCAATTCCTCACTGGCGATCAGAACGTCGTCCAGATGCGCATCGTCGCTCAGTACCACATCGCGTCTCCTCCGGACTTTCTCTTTCACGCCCAGGACGTCAAGACGCTGGTGCGCGTGGCCGTGGAAGCGGAGCTGACGCGCGAGACGGCCGGGCGAGGTGTTGACGCGCTGCTCACGACGGACAAAGCACAGGTGCAGCAGGCGGCGCAGAGCTCCGCGCAAACCCTGCTCGACAGCTACGGCCTCGGCGTGAACGTGTCATCCGTCAACATCGAGAGCGCTGGCCCGCCGCCGGAGGTCGCCGATGCGTTTCGGGACGTGTCTGGAGCGCGCGCCGACGCCGCGCGTATCGTCAACGAGGCGCAGGGGTACGCGCACGACGTGATTCCACACGCACGCGGCAATGCGACGCAGATGCACGAAGCGGCCGAAGCCTATCGCGCGCGCAAGATCAACGAGGCTGAAGGCGATGCCGGTCGCTTCCGGAAGCTCAGCGACGAATACGAGAAGGCGCGGGAGGTGACCTCCCAACGCATGTACGTCGAGACGATGGAGCTGGTCCTACCGCGCATCAAGAAACTGATTCTCGATCGTGACGTGGACCTAAGCATCCTCCGCAGGCCTGAGTGACGATCTCCCGGCCCGTCTTGTCGCGAGCGTTCACAGTTGCGATAATGGCGGGCATTCTCTGGACGTTCGGCTATAAGCGCCGGGCGGTTCCGTCGGAGCCGGCGCCGGGCGGCGGCGAATCGCGCGAATCAGTCGAGTCGCGCTCTAGCACTTCAGATGCTGTGACCGAGGGTGCGCCCGAGTCGGCGGTGTGGCGCATGGTGGATGCGGCTCGAGCCGGCGACCCCGCGCGGTACCTTGAGTGTTACACCGGAGATCTGAAGCCGCGCATCCGGAAGGATTTTCAGGAGATGGGCCCGGTCCGATCTCGCGATTACCTCCTGGATGCGCATCGCCAGCTGAAAGGCGTGGCTGTCCGATCGGCGCAAATGCGCTCTGCCCTCGAAGCGCAGGTTCCGGTCGAATACGTCTACGAAGATCGCAACGAAGTCCAGCGGGTGTACGTGAAGAAGGTCGATGGCTTGTGGAAGATCGACCGGGTCGATGGCGCGGAGCGAATCGAGACGCCCGTGCCCTACGGCACGCCGGTCGAACGTTGATGCGCTTGGTCGGGGCGTTTCGACCCGTGATGCCCTTCATCACTATGTTGGAGTTCGGCCGAGAAGAATGACTTCTGTGATTGTGTGCGGTATGGTATCAACCGCGATCGGCAACAACGGAGCCGTTGCTTGATAAGTCAGATCGGACCCACGGCGCTCGCCTTCGGCTTCACCCTGGGATTGCGGCATGCCCTCGATGCCGACCACATTGCGGCGGTGTCGACGCTCGTCAGCGAATCTCGAAATATCTGGCGCTCTTCGCTCGTGGGCACCTGGTGGGGACTTGGTCACACGGCGGCGC
>Ga0306926_10003976_pt1 | contig 15447 bp, 12 predicted proteins | sample flu12Cox44000178_FD_203759 | JGI IMG/M metagenome (GOLD analysis project Ga0306926, IMG submission 203759) | Lab enrichment of tropical soil microbial communities from Luquillo Experimental Forest, Puerto Rico - flux8day.12C.oxic.44.000.178 (v2)... | ecosystem: Environmental > Terrestrial >...
ATCGACAGTTCGCCAATTCCGGGGGCCGGGAGCTCGTGGCCGCCGACCAGCCGCAACGTGCTGACCACTACCTCGGCCGGCGACTTCATGTGCTGGAAGCGAGCGTTCTTGAAGAAGTCCGAGTTGAACAGCACTCGCAGAATTGAGCGCATGTCGAACTTCGAATCACGGAACGCCCCGACCAATGTGTCGATCGCCTTCTGATCGCGCGGCGCTTCGATCGGCCAAGCCGGCACTTGCGGCTCGTCGGCGACGAAGAAGTTGTACAGATGCCGGCAGATGAACCGACCGCATGCCGGCTGCTGCACTACGATGTCGATGATGTCTTCGCCGTTGAACCGGCCCTTGTGACCGAGAAATACTTTCTCGCCGTCATCGTGATCTTCTGCGCGATACTCGAATTGCCAGGGGAACCGACCGTAGGGCGCTCGCGGGATCTTGGTTGCGAATGTCCAACCGGTGAAGGCCCGTGAGCATTCACGCACGTCCGTCTCGGTATAATTGCCCGCGCCGAGGCTGAACAACTCAAGCAGCTCGCGGCCCCAGTTCTCGTTGACGGCGTTGCCGTGATTCTGCTGGTTATCCAGCCAGAAGATCATCGTCGGATTCTTGGCAACGTCGAGCAGCAGATCACGGTAATTGCCCATGCCCTTGTCACGGAAGAGCTTGATCTGGGTCAGCAGCTGATCGTAGTTGTCCACCTTTGAGTTGCCGGTGGCGAACACATGGTGCCAGAAGAGCGCCATCTTCTCTTCGAGAGGCCGTTTGGTGTTCACCAAGTGATACATCCAATTGACGTTACCCATCGGGGGCTGCCCCCCAGGCAGCAGCGCGGCCGGCTGATACCGCATTAGCGTATACTCATCGACTTCCGGCTGCGTCTCGGGATTCAGCAGCTCTTCTACCGTCGCTTCGTAACCCCTGGCCACGCGGGCTTCGAGCTCGTCGCGGCCGGCGCCGAAGCCCGCACGCCGCATCAAATGCGCCATCAAACCGATGTCTTCTTGGTATGCCATCTCGGGCCCTCCTCCTTAGTGGTGTTGGCGGTGATCGGCTACTCTCGACTGAGAAACGGTGAAGCGAACGTGGATTTGGCTGAAATTTGCACGTGTTCCACCCCTACGCTCGTTCATTCTCAAGCCAGCACGACATGAACGTGCCGGCCTCGAACCGGACCGGTGCAGGCGGCCCTCGTACCTTGGAACCATTTTATCCTAGGTACGGAGGCTGTCAAGCGGCGCGCGCGCCGAATTTCGGGTGATGCCAAGTTTTGCCATGTACGCAAAATCAACTTTGTTCTCTAGTCGTTCGCGGCGGGATGGCTGGAAAGTAATAAGGGTATGCCAACGACTGCCTGGAGCGAGGTTGGCAATTTACAGCTCGATATGAGCGTGGCAGTTTCCCCATATGGCGGGACGGCTCGCGGGCAAACGGGCACTGGTGACGGCGGCTGCACAGGGGATCGGTCGGGCTGCGGCGCTCGCCTTTGCCGCGGAGGGCGCGAGCGTGTTGGCGACCGATATCGCCGAAGACGGGCTTGCTTCCCTCGCCGACGCCCTGATCGCGACGCGCCGCCTCGACGTGACTGAGGATGATGCGATTGCCGAATTGGCAGGCGAGTTGGGGCCGCTCGACGTGTTGTTCAACTGCGCCGGATTTGTCCATCACGGCACCGTCCTCGATGCCGAGCCGATCGACTGGGATGCGTCCTTTGCCCTGAACGTGCGGTCGATGTTCATGGTGATCCGCGCCTTTCTGCCGAAAATGCTCGAGCGCGGCACCGGCGCCTCGATCATCAACATGGCCTCGACCGTGTCGTCGGTCAAAGGCGCGCCGAACCGTTGCGTCTATGGCGCGACTAAGGCCGCGGTGATCGGGCTGACCAAATCGGTCGCCGCCGATTTCATTACTCAGGGGATCCGCTGCAATGCGATCTGCCCGGGCACGATCGAGACGCCCTCGCTCGAGAACCGTATTGTTGCTCAGGGTGCGCGCATCGTTGGCGGCAGCGAGGCGGCGCGCCGCGCTTTTGTCGAACGCCAGCCCTTGGGCCGGCTGGGCACGCCGGCGGAAGTGGCTGCCCTCGCGGTCTACCTCGCCTCCGACGAATCTTCATTCACCACCGGTGCGATCCATGTAATCGACGGCGGCTTTACGCTGTGAGCTGCAACAGGAGGCATTGCCGATGAAGCTTCTTCGCTTTGGACCAGCCGGCCACGAAAAGCCGGGTCTTCTCGATCGCGGCGGTAGGATCCGCGATTTGTCGGGCGTGGTCCGCGACATCGACGGCGAAACCCTCGCCCCGGCCTCGCTAGACCGGCTGCGGAGGACGGATCCGGCGAGCCTGCCGCTGGTACCGGGCACGCCGCGGATCGGCCCTTGCGTCGGGCGGGTGCCGAAATTCATCGCCATCGGCCTCAACTACCGCCAACACGCCGCGGAAACCGGGGCGGCGATCCCGAAGGAGCCAATCATTTTCATGAAGGCGACATCCTCGATCTGCGGCCCCGACGATGACGTCGTGATCCCTAAGGGCTCGCAAAAAACCGATTGGGAGGTCGAGCTTGGCATCGTCATCGGCAGCCTCGCGCGCTATGTCGCGCAAGCCGATGCGCGCCGGCACATTGCCGGTTACTGCGTTGTCAACGATGTGTCCGAGCGCGAGTTTCAGATCGAGCGCGGCGGGCAATGGACCAAGGGCAAGAGCGCCGACACCTTTGGCCCGATCGGCCCATGGGTGGTCACCGCCGGTGAAGTCCCCGACCCGGGCAAGCTCGCCTTGTGGACTGAGGTCAACGGCAAGCGGGTGCAGAACAGCAACACCGCCGATTTGATCTTCGGCATCGACGAGATTGTCAGCTACGTCAGCCATTTCATGACCTTGATGCCCGGCGACGTGATCGCCACTGGGACCCCGTCCGGGGTTGGGCTCGGCATGAAGCCGCCACAATTCCTGAAGCCTGAGGACCGGATGCGCCTGTCGGTCGAGGGCTTGGGCGAGCAGAACCAGCGCGTCGTAGCGTATGGCGGATAGCACCAGCCGTGGAGCGGCGCCCCGGCCGGCATGAGGCTATATTGCGGCGGCACGACGAGTGGCGCGAGGCTGACGAACCGAGATGCACTTCGGTTTCAGGTCAGGTTCAACCCACATCCTACGGCGCAGCGGGTTGCGGCGCTTGAACCCGGACGGCGAGCCAGGGCCGAAATCGACGATCGCAACAAGTTTTAAAGCCGAGCGCATCGCGGTGATCTGACGAGTCTGCCGCACCGGCGCTGTCGACGATCCGCGCTGCCGTGGCTCCGCATTATTGGTCCGCGTGGCGCCGAGGCCAGCATGTACAATATGACGAGTTTGTTAAAGACAAGGATGACGCAAGGTGCGCGGCGTGTTACGCGTAGTCTATTAACTGCGCCTGCAACCTCCGGCTCCGAAGGCGCGCCGCGCATTGCGGCTCCGGTCCTGTCGGTCATGACGCGAGCGAGACGATGGACTTGCACGATACAATCCGGACCTACCGCTTGTTCTCGGGTTCTTATGACCTCGTTTTCGGCCCGGTTTTTCATCCCGGGCGTAAGGAGGCCGTGCGCATCGCCAATGACCGCCCGGGTCAGCGCATTCTCGAAGTCGGGGTCGGCACTGGCCTGTCCCTGCCGCATTTTCGCGCCGATTCGCGGGTGACGGGTATCGATGTCTCGGCCGAGATGCTGGATAAGGCTAAACGGCGCACCGGGCGCCTCGGCCTTGCGCATGTCGAGGGCCTGCATCTGATGGACGCGGAGAACCTCGAATTTACCGACAATTCGTTTGATGCGGTATTGGCCCTCTATGTGGCCTCAGTGGTGCCCGACCCGGCCCGTCTTGCCGCGGAGATGCGGCGGGTGTGCATCCCCGGCGGCACGATCGTGGTGGTCAATCATTTCACTAGCGAAAACCCGGTGGCGCGGTTCGCCGAAAAGCGTCTGGCGCACCTCGCGCGCCATATCGGCTTTCACGCCGATTTCCCGTTCGAGACATTTCGACGGGATAGCCGGCTGTCGATCCGCGAGGTCCGGCGAAGCAATCTGTTCGGCTATTGGAAGCTGTTACGGTGCGTCAACGAAAAACCGGCTTCGGCCCCCCACTGACGACGGACGCCCGGGTGACCTGAATCTAAGGCGTGCGATACCAGGCCGGTCGGCGTCTCTCGGCAAAGCTCGCGAGCCCCTCGGCCGCTTCCGGCGAATAACGGCGCGCGGCGGCCTCGCTGACGATTTGCTCGCGGAAAGCCTGGCTGTCCGGGGTCTCAACCGCCTCGGCAATAAGCTGCTTGGTCATCGCAGCCGCTTCAGGCGCCGGCGCAAGCAGACTCTCGACGATTTCCGCCGCTGCGGTGTCGAGCCTGTCGGCCGTACACAGTCGATGAACGAGCCCGATACGCAACGCCTCCGCGGCGGTGAAGCGCTCGCCGGTCAACGCGAGCCGTCCCGACGCCCGCGAGCCGATGCGGTCGACCAGCAGCGGGATGATCGGCGCGGCGGTGATGCCCCAGCGCACCTCGCTGATAGCGAAGACCGCGTCCTCGGCGGCGACCGCGATGTCGCAGGCTGCGGCGATGCCGATCCCGCCGCCAAAACAACCGCCATGGATCAGCGCCAGGGTCGGGTGCGGAAAATGCCGCAGCCCATCGATCGCGGCCAAGGTGCGGCGCGAAAAATCGAGATTCTCCTCGGGTGGGGCCGTACGCAGATAGCGCAGAAAAGTGAGGTCGGCTCCGGCCTGGAAATGCCGCCCGGCGCCGCGCAGCACGACGCAGCGCAGGCCCGGTTCGCGTGTGAGCCGGTCGAAGGTGTCGATCAGCCCGTCGATCAGCGCGCCGTCATAGGAATTGCCGACCGCCGGCCGGTTGAGCGTGACCGAAGCGACGCCACGGGCGTCGACCTCATCCAGCACCGTGTCATTGCCCGTCATGGCCGAACTTCTCGCTGCGGGCGCCTTCGGCTGTCCGCCATAGCCGGATCTCGCGCAGCAAGGCCTCTACGGCGCCACAGGCGAAGCCGAGCGACATCTCGTCGACGAGTCGGCCGTCGCGGATCTTGTCGGCGCAGGCTGTTATCAAAACCTCGCGCGCCACCACCACCCGCGCCAGCATCGAATCAAGCGCGACCCGCATATGCTCGAGGCAACGAGCGCCGCCAAGCGACCCGTGCGCAGTCGCCATGAGCACTACTGGCTTATATGCCATGACTGAAGTGAAGGCCGGCCGCGAGGCCCAGTCGAGCGCGTTCTTCAGTACTCCCGGAATGCTGTGGTTGAATTCGGGGGCGCACAATACCAAGCCGTCTGCCGCATCGATCGCAGCCAGCAATTCCTTGACCGGCGCCGGGCGTTTATCGCCCTCGAAATCCTGGTTGTAGGAGGGGATTGGCGCGAGGTCCCAAATCGTCAAGTCGGCGATCTCGGCAAACCTCTCGCGCAGGGTCTCCAGCACCGCATTCGAATATGAGCCGGCGCGCAGACTGCCAGACATTCCGATCAGGCGCGGCATTGTTTCGATCATCGCTGTTGATTTCCTCAAGCGGCGAGCCGCGGCTGGTCATAGCCAAAGCCCCTCGCCAAAGGCAACCTTCTCCCGCAGGATGACAAGGTACTGATATAAACGCGATTAGGGGATGCCCAAATTGAGGCCGATGCCCGGATGAGTTTGCGTGCGTCGCGGCGGGGGCTGGTCCCGCCCTTCATCGCCATGGACGTGCTGCGCGCCGCCAACGAGCGCGAGGCCGCCGGCGCCGATGTGATCCACCTAGAAGTCGGCCAGCCCGGGACCCAGGCGCCCGAAGCCGTGCGCGAGGCTGCCCGGCACGCGCTGGCACAGGAACCGATCGGTTATACCGACTCGCTCGGCATCGCGCCGTTGCGCGAGGCGATCGCCGCCCATTATCGCGCGCAGTACGATCTCGCGGTCGATCCCGGCGAGGTCGTGGTGACGACCGGCTCCTCGGCCGCCTTCCAGCTGGCTTTTCTCGCCGCGTTCGAAGCGGGCGACCGGGTGGCGCTAGCCGCCCCCGGCTATCCCGCCTACCGGAATATCCTCACGGCACTCGGGATCGAGCCGGTGCTGATCGAGGTCGACGAAAACAGCCACTATCAGCCGAACCTCGAACTGCTCGCCGAAGCGGGGCCGCTCGACGGGCTGGTCATCGCCAGCCCAGCCAACCCCACCGGCACGATGATCGCTGCCGCCGATCTGGCGCGGCTCGCCGGCTGGTGTCGCGACCGCGGCATCCGCCTGATCTCGGACGAGATCTACCACGGCATTACCTACGGGACCGAGGCGGCATCCACGCGCGCCTACGGGCCCGAGGCCGTCGTCGTCAACTCGTTCTCGAAATATTACAGCATGACCGGATGGCGGCTCGGCTGGATGCTGGCGCCGCCCGATCTCGCCCGCTCGGTCGAGTGCCTGGCGCAGAATTTCTACATCTCGCCGCCGGCGTTGTCGCAGCTCGCCGCGATCCCGGTCTTCGGCTGCCGCGCCGAGCTTGACGGTCATGTCGCCCGTTACCGCGCCAACCGCGATCTGCTGATCCGCACCTTGTCGGCGGCCGGGCTCACCCGATTCGCCCCGGCCGAAGGGGCGTTCTACCTCTATGCCGACATCTCCGGCTTTACCCGCGACAGCGTCGATTTCTGCCGCCGCCTGCTCGTTGCGACCGGTGTGGCGATAACCCCGGGGCTCGACTTCGACCCACTAAAAGGCGGCGGCTGCGTGCGCCTCTCCTTCGCCGGCTCGACCGAAGACATAGCCGAAGCCGCCCACCGTCTCGCCGATTGGCTACCGCGCGTGGGGTAAGAGCTCAGAGGCCGAAGACAACGGCGCACGTCGCAAAACGCGTGGTGGACGATCAGACGGCATGCGTCGGTATCATCGATGACGCTAAAGCAATGCAAGTGTTAACGCCGATGGCGTAGGCACCCTGGTATTGGGATTCACTGACGGAAGCCGGCCGGCCGGAGTTGAACTCGACGGTACGCAGGGCGACTTCACACCCAAATCGCTAGCGCTCGCGACCGACGCGGATCGGTGCGTGATCGGTCTCAACCAGCGCGCGTCGATTTCCTTCGCGACCTCGCTCCCAAGAGCGATACGCTTCGATTGTATCCACCAATAATCAAGGGGAGCGTTGGGTCATGATGCTTGATTGGAACGCCTATCTTGAGCAAGTCAGTGCGCGCGTAACGGAGATGCCGCAGTTCGCACCGAACGCAACTGCCGGCTTCATCGCGCTCGCGAATGGTGCCAACAAGACCACCTATCTAGACACCAAGACCCGTGAACTTATCGCCATCGCCATCGCCGTCACCACACGCTGCGACGGCTGTATCGGCGTGCACACCGACCGTGCCATCCGGGCGGGGGCGACCCGCGAAGAAGTAGCCGAGGCTCTTGGCGTCGCCATCGCGCTCAATGCCGGTGCGGCATTGACCTATTCGGCTCGTGTGTTGGATGCCTATACCGCGATCGACGGCGCGGCTAAGTCGAACGCCGAATAGGCCAGGTACTGCGAAGGGCGGCGGCTCGGTTGTGGGCGGCGTCGAAGGTCGCCTGGCTGCAGGAGGCGGAATGCGGTGCGGATGTGGTATCTTGAACCTAGCTGAAGGTCACGCGCTCGCCGTCGAAGGCAAAGGGCCGGCTATTGGCAATAACCACCGGGTGCGAGAAGCGGGATAGGTAGGCGAGGACAGCCGGTGCGGCGGGAACCGCTCTTGATGCCTCGATGCGGACATCCGCCATCGCCGGAAAGAAGATCGGGTAGAAGGGGCCATTGCCCGTTGGGACGTGCCCGCCTTGTGTGTGATAGTGATCGGGGCCGTCTGCTCTCGCGCAGCGGTTCTGCATGCGAAGCCCAGAGTATTGCGACCAATTGGGGCGGCCTGATGACTGACAAAGGGATCGCGATCCACGATAGCAGCAGCCAACAATTTTACGTTCAGATACCAAACAAGATGCCCCTATTTTATGACCAGGGACTCGGCCCAGTAATGTTCGTCGATTTTGCCGAGGATATAGTGCGGCGGGCCGCTGCCGCATCACCGCTGCGGGTGCTGGAGGTCGCAGCGGGCACCGGCATAGTCAGTCGCCGCTTGCGCGATTTCCTACCGGCAGAAGCGCACCTTACCGTGACGGATCTTAACTCCGCGATGCTCGATGTCGCGCACGCTAAGTTTGGTCCCAACGAGCGGGTCGACTTTCAACCGGCAAATGCCCTCTCACTACCGTTCCTAGACGAGAGCTTCGACGCGCTAATCTGCCAATTTGGAATTATGTTCTTCCCCGACAAGGACAAGGCATGTCGTGAAGCTCATCGAGTACTCGCCTCTGGGGGTCGCTATGTATTCAGCGTCTGGGATTCCGAGCGCCACAACCCGGTCGCGACGCTGATCAAGGACGTCGTCGCCCGATTTTGCCCGGTAGATCCTCCGCGGTTTATCGAGGTGCCGTTCTCCTATCATCGCATTGATCCTGTTCGAGACTTGCTCGATAGCATCGGATTTACCGGCATCAACGTCTCGGTCGTGGGCATCCAGAAGGTGGTGGAAGATGCGTACTCTTTCGCCCGGGGTCAGATCCATGGCAGCCCGCTGGTGGATGAGTTCCTGTTGCGCGGCGTCGATGTCCACAGCGTAGTGGACGCTTTCACGGAGATATTATTGCGCGAATTCGGCAGCCAGCCCATACGCATGCCGCTCCGGGCAATCGTTTTCGATGCGCGACGGCCTTGACAAAGCCGCGCTTGGGCTGAGTGCGTGGCGAGATCTCGCTCCATTTCGCGAGGGCTCTGAAGCCCCGGCGAGATCGGTCAATTAGCGCCAAGCCGGTCTGGTTTGATCGAACGCAGCTGACCGGTTTCGCGCACAACCGACCGCCAGCGTCACGAACTCGAACTGCTCCTGTGCGGTATCAGCGGTCCCTCGGACCCCGGTGCCAAACGTTAGATTTTGGCCGCTAGCATCAATGTCCCCGGGACCAGCCGATCTAGCAGCGCATACTGCCCTCGGCGGAAGATGGTCGAGCAGGCGACGGCATTTTATCGAACGGCTGGGGATTGACAATCCGCCTTAATAAGAACAAAAAGGCAACATCGGATTGTCACTGGCATGTCTCGCGATCTTCTCCCGACCCTTCGTGAACGGATCCGGCGCATCGAGCGGCCGGCAGCGGCGGTGCATGGGGTGTTGCCGTTCGGTGTCGCTGCGATCGACCGGGCATTGCCAGGCGGCGGGCTCGCGCGCGGCGCCGTGCACGAGTTCGCCGGAATGGGCGGCGACGAGGAGGATGGCGCGCTCACCGCCGGCTTCGCCGCCGGCATCCTCGTCCGGCTCGGCTCCCACCCTAACTCTCCCCCGCGAGCGGGGGAGGGAACGGGAGGGGGCATCGTGCTGTGGTGCCTGCCGCGCCCGGATCTTTACGGGCCCGGCCTCGCCGCCCTCGGGCTCGACCCTGCGCGGCTCGTGCTGGTCCAGGCGCGACGCGACGCCGAGATCCTGTGGGCGGTCGAGGAAGGGCTGCGCTCTGCCGGCGTCGCCGCGGTGGTCGGCGAACTGGGCATATTCCCGACGGTGGCGAGCCGTCGGCTGCAACTCGCGGCGGGGCGTTCCGGGGTCACCGCCTTTGTGCTGCGGCGCTGGCGCGACGGCGCACAGGCGGCGCGCGAACGGGGTTTGCCCAACGCGGCGGCGACGCGCTGGCGGATCGCCGCGCAGCCCTCGGTCCCGGTTCGCGCCGAACCGGGGATCGGGCGTCCGCGCTGGCGGGTTGAGCTGTTGCGCTGTCGCGGCGGCGAACCGGCATGCTGGGAGATGGAGGTAGCGGATGCGACGGGTTCTCTATCTCTGGTTGCCACGTTGGCCGATCGACCGAATGGGCCGTTCCGCGAGGATGCCGTCCTGCCGCAAAAATTCCGCCGCGCTGGCTGAGGAGGCCCCATTCGCCACGGTGATCGAGGCTGCCGGCCGGCGTCTGCTCGCCGCGGTCAACCCGGCAGCTTCCGCCGCCGGCCTCGCCCCGGGAATGCCGTTGGCCGATGCGCTCTCTTTTCTGCCCGGTCTCGCCACCGCCGCCGCCGAACCCGCCGAAGATAGGGCGGCATTGCGGCGGCTGGCCGAATGGTGCGGTCGCTACAGCCCGTGGATGGCGCCCGACGGGGCGGACGGGGTGCGGGTCGAGATCACCGGCTCGGCTCATCTGTGGGGTGGGGAGGCCGCTCTCACCGCCGATTTGATGTCCAGACTCGATCGCCAGGGCATCGCCTCGCGTATCGCCATCGCCGACACGCTCGGCGCGGCCTGGGCGCTGGCCCGCTTTGCGCAAACTGGCGAGCGCATCGTGATCCAGCCGCCGGGAGACGCGCGCGACGGCCTCGCCGGGTTGCCGGTCGAAGCGCTGCGTCTCGACCCGGCTACAGTTCAAGGGTTGCGGCGGGTGGGGCTGAAGCAGGTCGGCGATCTTTATGCGATGCCGCGCCCCGCTCTTGTCCGCCGGTTTGGTGAAGCGGTGGCCCGGCGTCTCGATCAGGCGCTCGACGATCTGCCCGAGCCGTTGTCGCCGCTCGGCGAAACGCCGGTCCGCCGCGTGCGGCTGAGCTTCGCCGAACCGATCGCCGACCCCGCCGATCTCGCGCTTGCGGCCGAGCGGCTCGCCAAAGATCTCGTCCTTCGCCTGGCGCGAGAAGGGATGGGAGCGCGGCGGCTCGATCTCGCCTTCCATCGCATTGATGGCCAGGTCGAACGGATCGTCCTCGGAACTGCTCGCCCCAGCCGTGACCCGCATCACCTCGCCGCTCTCCTTAAAGAGCGGCTCGACACCGTCGATCCCGGCCTCGGCGTCGAAGATATGATCCTTGCCGCCTTTGCGGTCGAGCCATTGCCCCCCGAGCAGATCGGTTTTGCCGGCTCCCCCGGCACCGGAACAATGGCGGGCACGGCCTCGCTCCTCGATCGGCTCGGCAACAGGCTCGGGCTCGACGCGCTGTACCGGCTCGAACCATGCGAGAGCCATATCCCGGAGCGGGCCTCGGTCCATATTGCATTCCCTCTCCCTTCGCGAGCGGGAGGAGAGGGTAGAGTGAGGGGGGCAGTTTCGCGGCGTGACCCCGGCCCCCGCTCGCCCGCTGCCTTGGCCTCCGCCAAGCCACCGCGTCCGATCCGGCTGTTCGAACCGCCGGAGCCGGTCGAAGCCTTTTGGCTGTTGCCCGACGACCCGCCGTTTCGTTTTACGTGGCGGCGGCGCCCGCACCGGGTGATGCGCGCCGACGGGCCGGAGCGGATAGCCGAAGAGTGGTGGCGGTCCGAGGGATCGGGCGCGGTCGACGCGATCCGCGACTATTACCGGGTCGAGGACGAGGAAGGGCGGCGCTTCTGGCTGTTCCGGGCAGGCCTATCCGACGGCAGCCAGCCGCCGCACTGGTTCATCCATGGCATCTTTGCCTAGATCCGGCTACGCCGAGCTGCAAGTCACTACCAATTTCTCGTTTCTGCGCGGGGCGTCGCACCCGCGCGAGCTGGTGATGACCGCCGCTGCGCTCGGCCACGGCGCGATCGCGATCACCGACCGCAACAGCCTCGCTGGAATCGTGCGCGCGCACCAGGCGGCGAAGGAGGTTGGGCTGCGCCTCGTCGTCGGCTGCCGGCTCGATCTTTATGACGGCAAAAGCCTGCTCGCCTTTCCCGAGGACCGCGCCGCCTATGGTCGGCTGACGCGGTTGCTGACATCAGGTAAGCGCCGCGCCCCCAAGGGCAAATGCCGTCTCGACTACACCGATGTGGTTGCGCACGGCGAGGAGCAGATCGTCGTCCTGCTGCCATCCTCCGAGCCGGCGGTCTCGGACGAATTCGCTGCCTTTGCCGCCCGGGTCGCGGCGGATTTCGTGGGCCGCGCCTATCTCGCTGCCCACCACCTCTATCGCGGCGACGATGCGCGCCGCCTCACCCACCTTGCCGCGCTGGCCGAGGCGGTGGGTCTGCCGCTGGTCGCGACCAACGACGTGCTCTATCACCGCCCCGAGCGGCGCCTGCTGCAGGATGTGCTGACCTGCATCCGCGAAGGCTGCACGATCGGCGAAGCCGGCTTTCGCCTCGCCGCCAACGCCGAGCGTCACCTGAAACCGCCGCAGGAGATGGCGCGGCTTTTTCGCGGCCATCAGGACGCCGTCGCGCGCACCCTCGAAATCGCCGAACGCTGCCGTTTCAGCCTCGACGAGCTGCGTTACGAATATCCGGACGAGACCGCCGAGGATGGGCGTACGCCGCAGCAGCGGCTTGCCGTCGTGGCCTGGGAAGGGGCTGCCGAGCGTTTCCCCGAAGGCGTCCCTGACAAAGTTCGCGATCTGATCGTGCACGAGCTGCAATTGATCGAGCGGCTCGACTACGCCCGTTACTTCCTGACCGTGCACGACATCGTGCGATTTGCACGCCGGCGCGGCATCCTATGCCAGGGGCGCGGCTCGGCCGCCAATTCGGCTGTGTGCTATTGCCTCGGCATCACCGCGGTCGACCCCGCGCGTATCGATGTGTTGTTCGAGCGCTTTATCAGCGCCGCGCGCAATGAGCCGCCCGACATCGATGTTGATTTCGAGCACGAGCGGCGCGAGGAAGTGATCCAGTACGTCTATGATAAATACGGCCGCGACCGGGCCGGTCTCGCCGCCACCGTGATCTGCTACCGCTCGCGCTCGGCGATCCGCGAGGTCGGTAAGGCATTGGGCCTCTCGGTCGATGTGGTCGCCGCCCTCGCCGGCATCATCTGGGGCTGGAGCAACGACCCGATCGCCGATATCAGGGTGCGTGAGGCCGGGCTCGATCCCGCCGACCGCACCTTGCGCCGCGCTCTCGATCTCGCCGCCGAGCTGACCGGCTTTCCCCGCCACCTGTCGCAGCATGTTGGCGGATTCGTGATTACTCGCGGGCCGTTGTCCGAGTTGGCGCCGATCGAGAACGCGGCGATGGCGGACCGCACCGTCATCGAATGGGACAAGGACGATCTCGACGCGCTCGGCATCTTGAAGATCGACATCCTTGCACTAGGCATGCTGACCTGCATCCGCAAGGCTTTCGCGCTGATCCAGCGTCATTATGGCCGGCGGCTAGAACTTGCCACTGTCCCGGCCGAGGATCCCGCGGTCTACGACATGTTGAGCCGCGCCGACTCGCTCGGCGTCTTTCAGGTCGAAAGCCGGGCTCAGATGACGATGCTGCCACGGCTCAAGCCACGCGAGTTCTACGATCTCGTCATCGAAGTCGCAATCGTGCGGCCAGGCCCGATCCAGGGCGACATGGTCCATCCCTATTTGCGCCGTCGCACCGGAGCCGAGAAGGTCGAGTACCCGTCCGATGGGTTACGCCGGGTATTGGAAAAGACAAAAGGCGTGCCGCTGTTCCAGGAGCAGGCGATGCAGATCGCGATCGTCGGCGCCGGCTTTGCCCCGGAAGAGGCCGACCGGCTGCGGCGCGCGATGGCGACCTTCAAGCGCAACGGCAACATCCATCTGTTCCGCGACAAATTCGTCGCCGGGATGGTAGCAAACGGTTACGACCGCGACTTTGCGACGCGCTGTTTCAGCCAGATCGAGGGGTTCGGGACCTACGGCTTTCCCGAGAGCCATGCGGCGAGCTTCGCGCTGCTCGTCTATGTCTCGGCCTGGATCAAGTGCTTTTATCCCGAAATCTTCGCCTGCGCGTTACTCAACAGCCAGCCGATGGGTTTCTACGCCCCAGCGCAGATCGTGCGCGACGCGCGTGAACACGACGTCGAGGTGCGTGCGGTCGACGTCAATCACAGCTTCTGGGACTGTACATTGGAGCCGTCGGTTGTTACCCCCGCGAAAGCAGAGGGACAGGACCGCCATTCAGACCCTGGACCCCCGGATTCCCGCTTTCACGGAAATGACGTTAGTCAGCGCCTCGTGCTTCGCCTCGGGCTGCGTCAGATAAAGGGGTTTGCCGAGGCCGATGCCAAGCGGCTCGTCGACGAGCGGGGATCTGAGGGATACCCGGACCCGCAGTCGTTATGGCGTCGCAGCGGTCTCGGCCGTGGCGCGCTCGAGCGCTTGGCCGAGGCCGACGCGTTCCGCTCGGTCGGGCTAGATCGCCGCCGCGCGCTATGGGCATTAAAGGCACTCGGCGAGGCCCCGCTGCCGCTCTTCGCCGCCGACATAAGACCTCTTTTTGCAAAAGAAAAACCCTCTCCCCCGATTGGGGGGCGAGAGAAGATCAGGAGCGAGGAGAGTGACGGTGAGTCGCGCGCCATGGCGCTGTTGCCGGAAATGCCGCTGGGCGAACATGTCGTCGAGGATTATGTCAGCCTTAGCCTCAGCCTGAAGCGCCACCCGCTAGCCTTTCTGCGCCGTGAGCTTGCCGGCGAAGGGCTAGTCACTGCCGCCGACCTCGCCCGCCTGCCGGTCGACCGCCGGCTCGCCATCGCCGGGATCGTGCTGATCCGGCAGCGCCCAGGCAGCGCCAACGGCGTCGTCTTCATCACCATCGAGGACGAGACCGGGATCGCCAATCTGATCATCTGGCCTGCCATCCTCGAACGCTTCCGCCGCGCCGCAATCGGCGCCACCCTGCTGCGCTGCACCGGCAAATTGCAGCGCGAGCAAAGCGTGATCCATATCGTCGCCGAGCATCTCGCGGACATGACACCCCGCTTCAACACCTTGCGCGGCCGCACCGGCGAAGAGCCGGCCCAGCCGGCCGCGAAACCGCTCTTTGCCGTTCCGGTCAGGGCCCCCGGTTACGATATCCGCGACATCGTCATCCCGAGCCGCAACTTCCGTTGATTGTCGCAGGGCTGCCGGTTGGGGCTGCATCGGCGGGCCACAGCGGCAAGCGGCGAGCCCCGCGAACCAATTGCCCGGGCCAGCGATCCTCGACCGCTTTCGTCGCGTGGCATTTGCTGTCATCCTCGCCGCGAGATAAGCGACCTGGAGTTTTCCGATCCCTAAATGCCCGATTACCGGACTGCCGCCAAAGCGCCTGATCCAGTGGGTCAGCGCACGCCTGGTTAGCGGCCTGTGGCGGTATCTCTTCGGAGTTTCGGCGGACCGCCAACTCAACGGGATCGCGCGGTTCGGATTGTGGGAATCGGCATGTGGCCTCGCCTTCTTCGACCCGATGGTCGAGGGGGATAAGAGCTTCTACCGCGATCTGTATCGAGGCATCGCTTCTCATCGCGCTCTCGCCGCCCCCGGTCTTGGCAGATGCGAATTCAAGCGGATCGCGGAGCTGGTCCGGCCGGGTGAGAAAGTGCTTGATGTCGGCTGCGGCGAGGGCGGCCTGGCGCAACACCTGCCAGAAGCAACCTACACCGGCCTCGATCCAAATTTTGCCCAAGCCGACGCCGAGTTCGATCTCAGGAATGAGACTGCGGCTGCGCACAGCCTGCGCCATCCGCTCGAATACAATGTCGTCTG
>Ga0306926_10003977_pt1 | contig 15445 bp, 24 predicted proteins | sample flu12Cox44000178_FD_203759 | JGI IMG/M metagenome (GOLD analysis project Ga0306926, IMG submission 203759) | Lab enrichment of tropical soil microbial communities from Luquillo Experimental Forest, Puerto Rico - flux8day.12C.oxic.44.000.178 (v2)... | ecosystem: Environmental > Terrestrial >...
AGACGGCTGAACTCCTGCTTGCTCATCGACAACACCGCCACCACGGTGCACCTCCCCGGACCCCAAAACCCGGGCGAGTGTCACCTCTACTTTGCAGAGGGGTGTCATCTCTATATTGCTCCCACATAGGGTGTCGGTGGACGCTATCGTTTGGTTGTTAAGTATCGATAGTAACAATCTCCGCAGCGACCAGTGCCGCGCGCTGCCGAAGCTTGGTTCGTTGGCACAAATCCTCCGCGAGACTGCGGCGGCCGCCTCGCTCTTCCGCCCGGCCCAGAGATGAGCGCGATGAAGCCGAAATCTATCGCCATTGTCGGGGCCGCAGAGAGCACCCGGCTCGGCGTCATCCCCGACACCTCGCAAATCCAATTGCATGCCGACGCCGCACTCAACGCAATGGCCGATGCCGGGCTCAAACCCGCCGACATCGACGGGGTCGCGACCGCCGGCGAGACGCCGGTGACGGTGGCGCATTATCTCGGCCTGACCCCGAAATGGGTCGACGGCACCGCGGTCGGCGGCTGCTCGTTCATGATCCATGTCCGCCACGCCGCTGCAGCAATCGAATCGGGTCTGTGCAAGACAGTGCTGATCACCCATGGCGAGAGCGGCCGCTCCGGTGTCGGGCGCACCCGCAATGTGGTGTCGCCAGCGAGCCTCGCCGGCCAGTTCGAGCAGCCCTATGGGCCGATGGGGCCGCCGACTTTGTTCACGATCCCGGTATTGCGCTACATGAAGACCTATGGCCTGACGCACGAGACCTTGGCGATGGTCTCGGTCGTGCAGCGCGAATGGGCGGCCAAGAACCCACGCGCCACCTTCAAAACGCCGATCACCGTCGAGGACGTGCTGAACTCGCGGATGATCGCCTACCCGTTCCGTTTACTGCAGTGCTGCCTGGTGACCGACGGCGGCGGCGCGTTGATTTTGGTTTCAGCCGAGCGCGCCAAGGACTTCCCGCAAAAGCCCGTTTACCTGCTCGGCACCGGTGAGAGTGTCGAGACGCCGATGGTCAGCCAGATGGAAGATTTCACCTCCTCGCGCGCCTTCCGCGTTGCCGGACCCACGGCCTTTGCCGAGGCCGGCATCACGCACAGTGACGTCCACCACCTGATGATCTACGACGCCTTTGCGCATCTGCCGATCTACGGCCTCGAAGATCTCGGCTTTGTTGGGCGCGGCGAGGCCGGCGCCTTCATCGCCGAGCGCAACACCGCCCCCGGCGCGAACCTGAAACTGCCGCTCAACACCAATGGCGGCGGCCTCTCCTACATGCATTCAGGCATGTACGGCATGTACGCCTTGCAAGAGAGCGTGCGCCAGATGCGCGGCACCGCCCCCGCCTTAATCCCCGGCGCCAAGATCTCGGTTTGCCACGGCGTCGGCGGCATGTTCGCCGCCTCAGGCACGATCATCATGTCGAACGAGGCACGGTAAGCCCGCCAAAATCTCGGCTCCGGCTGGCTTGTAGACGCGAGCTCGAAACTTCTTGCCGTTGGGGTTCAGGCGGCAGACATTAACGCTTCCGGCTCATGAACGTCGATCTCGGGAAAGCCGATGAAAGACACCAGGGAATATCTGGTGCGCTGATAAAATCTAGGAGGCTGACATGGCAGAAATTCCGCAATGGCACGTAGCTGGTGACTGGTTCGATGTCTGCAGCTGCGACATCGCCTGCCCGTGCATATTCGGGCAGCCGCCGACAAACAATGCCGCGCGGTGCTGGCGTATCGCGTCCGCGAGGGACACTACGGCGATGTGCCTCTTGCGAATTTAAAACTCGTATTGACGGCCATCTTCCAGGGCAACATCTGGGCCGGTCAGGCCACCGGCTTCAAAGCTGCCCTGTTTGTGGACAGCGATGCCAGCCCGCAACAACAGGAAGGGCTTCAGATGATCTTCAGTGGGCAAGCGGGAGTCGTCCCAGCGCGCCTGTCGGCGATTTGGGGACCGCTGGAGATGGTCGGCATGGAGGTAGCCCCGATAGATTTTGAGGTCGCCAGTGACCTCGCCTTCTGGCGCGCGGAGGTGCCGGGCAGGGTAGCGGCGCGCGCCGAGGCGTTGACCGGACCCATGACGCCACCGGGACAGCGCGTGCAGCTGCTGAACGCACCCGGTTCCGAAGTGGGCCCTGGACAAACCGCGACCTGGGGCAGGGCCACGACACACCGAGTAGACGCGCTGGGACTCAAATGGGAAGCGGACGGCAAGTCCAGCAAGCACATCCCGTTCGATTGGTCGGGCCCTCAGTCCTCATAGCGGGGACGTGTCAGCGGCGGATCCGGCGAGCGGGACGGCATCGCGACCGCCGGCGAGACCCCGGTGACGGTCGCATTATCTCGGCCTGACGCCAAAATGGGTCGACGGCACCGCGGTCGGGGTCCCCGGGACCGCCCGCTAGGGCCGGCCGCCCGGGGATCGCTCATGATCCATGTCCGCCACGCCACCGCGGCGATCGCCTCGGGGCTGTGCAAGACGGTGCTGATCACGCATGGCAAGAGCGGTCGCTCCGGCGTCGGCCGCACCCCGCAATGTCACAGCACCCACGAGCCTCGCCGGTCAGTTCGAGCAGCCCTATGGACCAATGGGACCGGCGACTTTGTTCACGATCCCGGTACTGCGTTACGGGAAGACTTACGGCCTAACGCACGAGCAGTTGGCAATGGTCTCGGTTGTGCAGCGCGAATGGGTGGCCAAGAACCCGCGCGCCACCTTCAAGACGCCGATCGCCGTCGAGGATGTGCTGAACTCGCGGATGATTGCCTACCCGTTCCGCTTATTACAGTGCTGCCTGGTGACCGATGGCGGCGGTGCCTTGATCCTGATCGCCGCCGAGCGCGCCCGCGACTTCCCGCAAAAGCCGGTCTACCTCCTCGGCACCGGTGAGAGCGTCCAGACACCAATGGTCAGGATTTCACCTCCTCGCGCGCGTTCGCGTCGCCGGCCCCACCGCCTTTGCCGAGGCCGGCATCACTCACAACGACGTCGACCATCTGATGATCTACGACGCCCCCTGTTCGCTGCCAGGGGCAAGCTTTGCGCATCTGCCGATCTACGGCTTCGAGGATCTGGGCTTTGTGCCGCGCGGCGAGGCCGGCCGATTCATTGCCGAGCGCAACACGCGCCCGCGTCCCCGGGACGGCCCGCAAGGCCGGCCGCCCGGGGATCCCGCTCAACACCAATGGCGGCGGCCTCTCCTACATGCATTCCAGCATGTACGGCACCTTGCAGGAGAGCGTGCGCCAGATGCGCGGCATCGCTCCTGCGCAGATCCCCGGCGCCAAGATCTCGGTCTGCCACGGCGTCGGCGGCATGTTCGCCGCCTCCGCTACGATCATCATGTCGAACGAGCCGCCTTAAGTGGGAGTGGCGATAACGCCGATCCAAGGAATTCCCAGCAGATCGACGCCGATCGCGAACCTGAGTAATAACTGGGCAGTGTGTGCAACACTGCGGAGGGCCGCGGACCAGAGGGTCTCGTCTTCTGGTTCGGTGCGTTCGCCGGGGCAGGCCTAATCGGATACCTCGATAAGCAAAGGGTTTCCTTGCTTTGGTGTGCCGCGGCCTGCCCCGGTACCGGCCACGATTTTGGTTGACACCGGGAATGTACAAATTTAGGTTAACCTAAACGTTAATTTCGTTGGCGATCGTCGCGCCGGAGAGGCATGAGCGCTACGAAATAAACACTACAGGTGTGACACGAACAGGAGAGGATCATGTCGAATCCCTGGATCCCGACCTATCCCGGTGCATGGGATCGCCTATTCGCCAACACGGTCAGCGGGGCGCCAGGCGCGCAAGGATCACCGGACTCCGTCTCTGACGGCCCACTCATGTCCTTCAACGGCCCCAGCGCCATGCGCGGTCATACCTTGTCCGACCCCATGCCCATGATAGTGGGGCGACTGGCTGCTGCGGTCGGCGTGCTGCAGCTCGCTGACAACCCTCCGCTGTCGGCCTCCTCCGTGAGGGACCAGCTCATCGGAAGTGCGAATTCGACCATTAACCAGGTGCTCGAAGACTACTGTGGCACCCCGCCGCGCTTAATCCCCTGGCCTTGGCCGGGTCCGCCGCCATGGGTCTTTTCCATCGTGGCGGAGCTCAGCAGGATTGCCAACACTGCCGAGGCGGCGGGCATGCAACAGGGCCTTCTCAAGGTCGCAGGCCGAGTGCTGGAGCGCAGCTTCGGGCGGGGTTCAGGCTGAGCACGAATCGAGAGGATTAAGGAGAGCGGGCGCAAAAGGCTGTGCGATTGGCTTACCCTTTGACCTGTACAGGAGGACCTCATGCCGGCGTATGACGATTTGGTCTGGAAGGTGCTGTGGTGGCTGCGCACGCACCAACACGGAGCGGGGGTTAAGCACACCACCGAAGCCGTCCCCACAGAACTACTGGAGCCGCTCGGACCGCATCCCGATCCGTGGATGACGGCTATGCCCGCGCTCGTCGCCGCGGCGGCCGTGCTCCAAATGGCTGCGCCAGAATTGGCGCCAGAATTGGGGTCGGATTTGAAACAGCGGCTATTAGGGAGTGCGACTAAGAGCATTCAGGATGTGCTCGATGACTATTGCGGCAACTATTCCGGCCCCCCGATCCCGCCCCGTCGAATGTATTGGCCGTGGCCCAGTCCGCCGCCCTGGCTTTTTGCCATGGCTGAAGAACTCCAAAGAATAGCCAATACTGCTGAGGCCGCGGGCATGCAAGCCTACCTACTCAACGTAGCAGGCCAGGTGGTGCAGCGCGGGTTGAAGCCGGGCCCAAGCTGAGCACTATGATGATCAGCTACTCTCAATCGAGCGGCGCTGACTCCGACAGACTTGGTAGACAAAGCAGGAGGTGGTTATGGCAGATGAAAAGATTGCGATTGACGATATCGTTGAAGCAGCGGCTCGCGGCGCTCTCAGGGCGCTCGATGCCCGTAAAGTGGGGGAAATTGCAGCTGGAAACACCCTTGAGTTGGTAGGTTCTGGTTTTTTTGTAGATATTGTGATTAGATGCGGTGGCATTCAGGGTCCGGTGCTCACCCCATTCTCTCGACAGGGGTTAAATCCGCAACCGTTACCGCCGTGAGTGAAATTAAGAGTGAAGGACGAGCTTCTTAGCAACGCTGAGCCGCTTTGCCCGAGCGCGCAACCCGATTGGGAGGGCGCCTCGACTATTGGCGTTATCGGCGGGACGGCTAACGAACCGTTGATGGGATATTTAGGTAAACCGCTGCCAGTGACGGACGAGATTGTTGCGTTATCGGCTCCAGTAACCCCAACCGAGGTATTCAGATTTGCAGCTCCCTGCATGTGCGCAGGCTGCGTGCATTTTGAGGACTCGTCGTGCCGACTGGCGACACGCGTTGTGAAGCTGCTTCCAGCTGTTGTGGAGCGATTGCCTAAATGCGCTATTCGACCAAAGTGTCGCTGGTGGCAACAAGAAGGGAAAGCGGCCTGCCTACGCTGTCCGCAAGTAGTTACCGAGAACTATAACCCGTCTGAAGCAATGCGACAGGCGGCAGATCCTGCGTCGCAAATTTAGCCTAGTGAGTGTGTGTCCTGCGACGGGTCGGGTAGAAACGTTATTCGCGTCCGCCCAACCGCCCCGATTCGATGCGAATAAGTTGATGAGCTGCCGCGGCGATCGCCTCGGGCCTCTGCGAGACATGCTGATCACGCATGGCGAGAGCGGCCGCTCCGGCGTGGGGCGCACCCGCAATGTCGTGGCGCTGCCGCGCCTCGCCGGGCAGTTCGAGCAGCCCTATGGCCCCCGGGCGGCCGGCCCTGCGGGCCGTCCCGGGGGCGCCGACTTTGTTCACGATCCCGGTCTTGGCTGCATGAAGACCTACGGCCGGACGCACGAAACCCTGGCCATGGTCTCGGTCGTGCAGGGCGAATGGGCGGCCAAGAAACCGCGCGCCACCTTCGAGACGCCGATCACCGTCGAGGATGTGCCGAACTCGCGGATGATCGCCTACCCGTTCCGGCTGTTGCAGTGCTGTTTGGTGACCGACGGCGGCGGCGCGTTGATCCTGGTCGCGGCCGAGCGCGCGAGGGCTTTCCCGCAGAAACCGGTCTACCTCCTCGGCACTGGCGAGAGTGTCGAGACGCCGATGGTCAGCCCACCCGTCATTCCTGCGAAAGCAGGAATCTAGAGCCCGAAGGATTCCGACGGTGGCTCTGGACCCCCGTTTTCGCGGGGGCGACGAAAAAGACGCCCCCGCGCGCGCCTTCCGCGTCGCCGGCGCCAAGGCCTTCGCGGAGGCCGGCATCACGCACAGGACGTCGACCATCTGATGATCTACGACGCTCCCTGTTCGCTGCCAGGGGCGAGCTTTGCGCATCTGCCGATCTACGGTCTCGAGGATCTGGTCCCCGGGATGGCCCGCAGGCCCACGGCTGCCCGGGGATCCCGCTCAACACCAGTGGCAGCGGTCTTTCATACATGCATTCCGGCATGTACGGCATGCGTTGCAGGAGAGCGTGCGCCAGATGCGCGGCACCGCCCCCGCCAGATCCCCGGCGCCAAGATCTCGGTCTGCCACGGCGTCGGCGGCATGTTCGCCGCCTCCGGCACGATCATCATGTCGAATGAGTCGCCTTAGGCGGGGAATGCGCCTCAGAGCCGGACCGATCAGGAAAGTGGGTTCCCAAAGATTGCCACCATACATAATATCATCGGCGATGTCATTTATTACCTCATATGCGGTGCGTGCTCGATACCAATGTCATCGTTGCGGCCATGCGTAGTCCGACCGGTGCGTCGGCTGGATTGCTGATGGCAGCCCGCCGGTCGGAGGTGACGTTGCTCGCCAACGTCGCGCTCGCTCTTGAATATGAGGCCACCTGCCAACTTGCCGAGCATCGCTTGGCCGCCGGCCTCGATCTCGACGATGTCGGCATCTTCATCGATGCCGTACTTGCGATGGTCGAGCCGGTCGAGACGCATTTCATGTGGCGGCCGCAGCTGCGCGATCCCGCCGACGAATTTGTGCTCGAAGCGGCGGTCAATGGGCAGGCTGCAGCGCTTGTAACGTTCAACCGGCGGGATTTTGGCGCGGTGCCAGCGCGGCTCGGCATCGATGTGCTAACACCCGCTGAAGCGATACGCAGAATCAGGACATGAAAAATCAAAGTACCTATCCACTCCGACTGCCGCGCTCGGTAAAAGCGGAAGTAGAGCGGCGCGCGAAACAAGACGGTATCAGCGTCAATCAGTTCGTCGCGACCGCTGTCGGCGAGAAGCTGGCCGCCATGAATACGGCCGAGTTCTTTGCCGAGCGTCGCGGGCGGGCGGACTTTGACGCCTTCGAGCGGCTCATGCGACGCAAAGGCGGCGAGCCGCCCCGGCCCGACGATACGATCACCTGACCGCGGTGATCGGTGATCGGTGCGCGGGGTCGCGACCGCGGGCGAGGCGCCGGTCACCGTCGAGGATGTGCTGAACTCGCGGGTGATCGTCTACCCGTTCCGGCTATTGCAGTGCTGTCTGGTGACCGATGGCGGCGGTGCGCTGATTCTAGTTGCCGCCGATCGCGCCCGCGACTTCCCGCAAAAGCCGGTCTACCTGCTCGGCACCGGCGGGAGTGTCGAGACCTCGATGGTCAGCCAAATGGCGGATTTCACCTCCTCGCGCGCCTTCCGCGACGCCGGAGCCAAGGCCTTCGCCGAATCCGGCATCACCCACAAAGACGTCGACCATTTGATGATCTACGACGCCCCCTGTTCGCTGCCAGGGGCAAGCTTCGCGCACCTGCCGGTCTACGGCCTCGAAGACCCCGGCTTTGTGCCGCGCGGCGAGGCTGGGGCCTTCATTGCCGAGCGCAACACCGCGCCCGGCGGCAAATTGCCGCTCAACACCAATGGCGGCGGTCTTTCGTACATGCATTCCGGGAGGTACGGCATGTACGCGCTGCAGGAGAGCGTGCGCCAGATGCGCGGCACCACCCCCGCCCAGGTCCGGCGCCAAGATCTCGGTCTGCCACGGTATCGGCGGCATGTTCGCCGCCTCTGGCACGATCATCATGTCAAACGAGCCGCAGAGGAGGTTACCATGACCGCGAGAACAGATGACTACGACGAGATTGTTCGATTTGTGCAGCTCTACATCGATGGCTTCAATGACAAGGATATCAGCAAGTTCAAGGAGGTTTTGACGAAGACGCCTGGATTTTCTTCATCGATGCTGACGGCGGGCTGCGCAAGCACCTGATCTCGAGAGCTTTTGAGGGGTGGGCAGCGCCGCAGTTTGGGGGTCGTAGGTCGAATTATCTCCGTAACCCAGGTCGGATATGCTGCCGCGGTCCAACTCAGCTGGGACGTTGCTTCGGACGAGTCCAGTTCGTTTATCGACTTCTACAATCTGCACAGGATCAACGGGGTCTGGAAGATCACATACAAGACCGCCACTCATAGCAGCAGGTAGGCCTCGTGGGCGTGGAGGGCGAATGGGCGGCGAAGAACCCGCGCGCCACCTTCAAGACGCCGATCACCGTCGAGGACGTCTTAACTTAAACTCGCGGATGATTGCCTACCCGTTCCGCTTATTGCAGTGCTGCCTCGTGACCGACGGCGGCGGCGCGTTGATCCTGGTTGCCGCCGAGCGCGCTCGCGACTTCCCGCAAAAGCCCGTCTACCTGCTCGGCACCGGCGAGAGCGTCGAGAGGCCGATGGTCAGCCAGATGTAGGATTTTATCTCCTCGCGCGCCTTCCGCGTCGCCGGCGCCAAGGCCTTTGCCGAGGCCGGCATCACTCACAACGACGTCGATCACCTGATGATCTATGACGCCCCTGTTCGCAGCCAGGGGCAAGCTTTGCGCATCTGCCTATCTGTGGCCTCGAAGATCTCGATTTTGTGCCGCACGGCGAGGCCGGCCGATTCATTGCCGAGCACAACACCGCCCCCGGCGTCCCCGGGACGGCCCGCAGGGCCGGCCGCCCGGGGATCCCGCTCAATACCAATGGCAGTGGGCTTTCCTACATGCATTCCGGCATGTACGGCATGTACGCGCTACAGGAGAGGGTGCGCCAGATGCGCGGCATCGCCCCCACCCAGATCCCGGCGCCAAGATCTCGGCCTGTCATGGTGTGGGCGGCATGTTCGCCGGGTCCAGCACCATCATCATGTCGAACGAGAAGCCATGAGCCTTGGGCAAGCGAGCGGGGCCGGGGAACCCCGGCCTTTCCTTGGCGGAGGGGAAGATAAGAAGACAAGAAAAGGAATTCGCGGTGAAAATGCTTGGCTGCGATCGAAAATCTCGGCGCAATCAGACGTTTGTGATCCAATTTTGGCGCCGTTTTCGGTGCGCCGTCGATGCCGTTGGTAATCCCGGCCGGCAGTGCAGGAACAGAGCAGATCGCTTGGCCGCGCTCACATAGCTTAAGCCGCCGGCCGGCAAGGCCCTTTCCAGAGCCCTTATGGAGCCGCGGTCGCTTGCGCGCAGGTCGTGTCCTTGGAGGACGTCGGCACCGCTACCATCATCACCAGCGAAATTGGCGCCCCCTCTTCCAGGCCGGTCCGTGGCCCACCGGAATCGGGCCGGGACGGTTCGTCGACACTCTCGAGGAATTCCGAACCCGCACCGATTGCGCCTTGCGTTCGCAGCGGGTCCGCCTAAGATTAAAGCGATGAAGTGCGGCTAGCTCGGTTGGCGGCAGCCTCCGATTTGGCTCCTGTTGCGGTCGGCGAGATGCCCCGCCCAGAGAAGGCACAGACCATGGACGAAATCTTTCCGATCGTCGCAGGTATCATTCTGGGCGTGTTGATCGCGCGCGAGGTGCGCGTACTGCAAAGCCTTTGGGCGCGCGTATCGATGATTGCACTCGTCGGCGTGGCCGCCACTGTGCTCAGCGGCGAATACCACGAAAATTGGGGCTTTGTTCTCGTCGATATTGGAGAGGTCGGGCTGGCTGCCTGGGTGAGCGCGACGCTCGCGCGCCTTCTCGCCCCTCGTTTGCGCAGCGTCGGTGGAGGGCCGCAGAACAGCTCGGGAGACTGATCGTAGCCCGCTATTGCAGTTCGACTTTCCGGGAGCAGTGACATGCCGACCGTCATTCACGGCCCGCGGTACAACCGTCGCGTCACCTGCGACACCAATCCCGAGAACGCCCGCAGCGAATCGGACATCGCCGTTAATCCGCGCGATCCCTACAACATGGTCGGCGCGTCGAAGCGGTTCACCGACCTCGCCAGCTACGCCTTCTCGCTGGCGGCATATGCGACCTTCGACGGGGGTCAGACCTGGACCGAGACGGTCCTCCCGCTGACCGACACCGACGGGCGGACCTACCCGAGCACCACCGACCCCGCCGTCATCTTCGACGATCAGGGCAACGTCTACGTCGTCGCCCTGCCTTGGCAGGGCGAGACCGGGCCGAATTCGGGGCAGACGATCGGGATCAGCGTCTACCGCTCCAGCGACGGCGGCCGCAGCTGGGGCGCGCCGACGCTGATCCACGCTAGCACGACGGATGACAAGCAGGCGGTGTGGTCGGATACGACCGGTGGGCCCACAACGGCTACGTCTACGCCGCGTGGGACGATACCTCGGGTTCGGGCGCCATGCTGTTCGCGCGCACGACCGACCACGGCGCGACCTGGAAGGGCATTACCGTAGGCGGGGTCGACCAGCCGGCGGGGACCGCGATCCCGGGCATCTTCGATTCCTTCTCGCCTGAGATCACGGTCGCCGCCGACGGCACCCTGATCATCGTCTGGGCGCCGGAGGGCGGAGACAATGTGCAGCTCGTTACCTCCAGCGACGGCGGTGCCAGCTTCTCGGCGCCGGTCGTGGTGGCGAGCGGCATCACCAACCTCTATGGCGGGCTGCCGATGCCGTACGGGTGGCCGGTCTTCCCCGGTGCCTCGTTTCGCGTCATCACCTATGGCGCCGATACGACGAGCGGTAGCCATCTCGTCGTCGTCTGGGCCGATGTGCGCGAGGGCGTCTCGCGCATCTACTACCGGCATTCCCCGAATCTCGGCGCGAGCTGGGACGGGCCCGCCTCGGGCCAGCCGCTGCTCACCGGTGCGCTGGCCTCGGCGGCCGACATGCAGGACTTTCACCCACAGGTGGCGACAACGCCCATCGGCGAGATCGGCTGCACCTTCTACGAATACGGCCCGACGGGCGGGGGCGAATTCCCGGCCACCTGATCACCGTCTACCTCGCCCTGTCCACCGACGGAGGCGCGAGCTTCACCACCCGCGTGCCGGTGTCGGACGAGGCCTGGAACCCGGCCCTCGACGCGCCTTACGCCGACGCCAATCCCAACGTCACCTTCATCGGCGACTATTTCGGCTTGGCGGCGAGCCCGCTCGGCTTCTTTCCATTCTGGACCGACACGCGCACCGGCATCCAAGAGATGTTCATCGCACGCGTGTCGGTGTATCCGGCCGACCTCTATCTGCGCGACGGCCTGAGCGACGTCGGCGACGTTCCCGAACCGGACCCGGTGTTCTGGGAATCGCCGGACATCGTGGTCCGACACCAGCCGGACGGCGACACCAATTTCGTCGACCAGGGCCTGTTGCGGGACGGGGTGACGAACCACTACGGCTACGGCCGCGTCACCAATCGCGGGCCGAACGACACCGCGGCCGCGACGCTCGCGGTGACGGTCGGCAATTATCCCTCACTGCTCGGTCTGCCCGGGGGCGAGTTCTGGTATCCGCAGGACTGGTATCCCCACGACTGGAGCACGCCGGCGCTGGCGGCGAACCACCTCTACCTCGGCGAGAGCGCGCCGCTCGCCGTGCCAAACGGACAGACCGTAATCCTGGGCCCCGTGTTGTGGCCGGCCGGCCAGATTCCGCTGCAGGGGACCTGGCATCCCTGTCTGCTGGGCGAAGTCCGCTGCGGCAACGACGACTCGGCGGGCGGAACCTACGGAGCGGACATCCCGGCAGATCCGGCGGACACCTGCCCGCACGGCTCCTTCGTCTACGGCAACAACAACGTGTGCCAGCGCAACCTGACCTATGTCACCAAACACAGGAGGGGCGCCACCAGGGTCCAGCTTCCGTTCGTGGTGGGCAGTGTCTGGGATGCAAAGCCCAGGGTGGTCGAAGTGACGGTCGACAAGGGCAGGGCGCTGGCCGAGGTGCCGATGACCTTGCGCATGGAGGGATTGAGCCTCCCCGGCACCGGGGGTTGCGGCGGCGGGGGGGGCCGAGCCCTGCCCATGCGAACCGGGCGAGATCGTGTTCACCGGTCACTGCCGCGTCATTGTGCGGGTCGGGAAATGCGAGGCCGGCGAGATCCTGACCACACCGGGCACCGTCTGGCGCGCCTACTGCCCGGCATCGAAACCGGCGCCAGCGCCGACGCCGACGCCGAAGCGCGGGACCGGGATGGAGGCCGAGGGTCCGACCGTCTGGCAGCTCGCCGCGCCGCGTTCGACCGTGAGCTTCACCGTGGCCGCGGGCGAAATGCGCAAGCTGACCCTCGCCTTCGCGGCGCCTCAGTCGACGCCGGACGGCACCATCGTGCGGGTCTCGGTACGCAAGGACGGGAAGTTTGCAACCGGCGGCGTCTCGCTGCAGATGGTGGCATAATCCGGCATGCGGAAGGTACTTTCGGCTTGCCCCCGACGGCAAATTGCCGCTCAGTACCAACGGGGGCGGCCTGTCCTACATCCATTCCGGGATGTACGGCATGCATGCATTGCAAGAGAGCGTGCGCCAGATGCGCGGGTCAGCCCCGGCCCAGATCCCCGGCGCCAAGATCTCCGTCTGCCACGGCGTCGGCGGCATATTCGCCGCGTCGGGCACGATCATCATGTTCAACGAGCCGCCGTAAGGCGCAAGTGCAGGCGAACAGCGCGATCAAATTCGGGCATACTTGGACAGATAAACGGTTGTGAAGCCCGCTAATCTCTATGCGGAAGCATCTCTTGCTTCTCCAGATCGTGTTTGAAACGCATTCGTGGTCGACAGACAATGACGCCGGTATCGCCACCGGGTGGAAGCATGGACAGTTGTCGGAGCGCGGAAAGGCTCGGGCCAAAGAGCTTGGAGCCCGTCGCCGCAATGATTCTCTGGACGCTATCTTCTCGTCTGATTTGGGGCGCGCCGTGGAGACGGTAGTGATTGCGTTCAGCAACGTCCGGGTTCCGGTGTATTTTGATTCGCGGCTACGCGAATGCAATTACGGCGATTGGAACGGCGCTCCAGTCGACACTCTAATCGGCAAGCGTCGCGGATTTATCAGTTCGCCGTACCCCAATGGTCAGAGTTACGAAGATGTCCTCGCAGCGATGGCGGCTTTCCTCCGCGAGCTGATCCGAGATTGGAACGGCCGCCGTTTACTTCTGATCGGTCATTCGGCAACGCGCTGGGCTTTGGATGCCCTCATCAATCACCAGCGCCTCGAAGACCTCGTCGACGCGCCCTTCAACTGGCGACCAGGTTGGGAATACGCAATTCCCAAAACCTTCGGCCGCTAACCGGGCTCATCCTCAAAAATCCACACACTTGCGGAACGCAATTCGGCAAATCCGTCACCGAGGGTGCGGTTGCGTGAAAATCGGTATCGTGAAATGCGCTGCCCTGCCGTTTTTCGATCACCACTTCCCCCGATCTAGGGTGGAGAGCAGAAAGACATGGCTTGCTGAACCTCGCTGATCACTAGACAAGGGGACATAGCTTCGGACATCAGGCGTAGCGCGCCTTCTTTTCCCAGGGTACGACGATCACCTCAGGCCAGATTGCCTGCGCTCGTCGCGCTTTGCGCGTATGCGAGACTGCATTTTCGAGCGCATAGTTTGGTCGAATCACCATCGAAAAAAGATCATCGAGGCCAAGCGGCGCCACCACGTCGAGCCGATCATCGTACTCTAGCCGAACGCCGATGGCGTGAACGATCGAATCGCTTCATCGGCCGAATACAGCCGGAGATAGGCTGTGCCAAACCGGGCCTCGAACCACAAATGCACCCGAGCTTGGTTGCGAACTTCTACCGGCCCAACGCAACCGCGCGTCGCGGCGGCGACGCCGCGGATGACTCTGTCCTCGGCTGCCCAGCTAAGGTCGCTATCGTCGAAATATATCAGATCATAGTCCTTGATGCCCGTTCCGCGATCGCGGCCGGTGCGGACATTCCAGACCGTCTGGTAAAGACAGCCCGCGACAAGCCGCCATTGAGGTAGCTGAACGCCCCGAATGCTCGCGAGTAGCCGCATCAAGTCAGGGTCGCCACGGATGATGGTCTCGAAGCGACGCAGTTGCTCTTGGGGTATCCCCCCAGCTGCGAGAGTACGAGGGCAGCCGATCATATGAGGCATCAGCAGCCGGCTCAGTCAAAGCCCGTCAGGATACGATAACAGACCGGTATCGTGCAGCCGCGCAATTCCTGGATGGCCGCACTTGGATCGCTCGACGATGAGATCACCCTGCCCCTCTTCCGTCCGGCGCGGGCTTCAAACCCTCCAACATCGACGGGTTCGCTCCCGCCGGTGAGACGCCGGTGACCATCACACATTACCTCGGCATTACCCCTGAATGGGTCGACCGCACTGGAGTCCCGCAATGTCGTGGCGCCACCAGCCTCGCCTGCCTGTTCGAGCAACGCTAGTGGTACAAATCATACGCTTGGTACCCGGTTCGGAGGGCGGCTCGCGTGAAGGGTTTCGGATGCCGGCGCGTCGCGAGCGGTCGACCCGGTAAAGAGCCGGCGTCCGAAAGCCTCCGAAGAAGGAACCCGCGGGAAAGCGATGAGCGTTTGGCCGTCTATGGGGATTTGGCGCGGCAGGAGCTTTGGCAGGGGATGGTTTTCGCGGGATCGCTAAGGGCTGAAAGCCGCTGATGATGGTGGACTGACCGCTGCTGCCGTACTCGACGGCCGGATTGACGACTGGTCGGTGATGTCCTGCCGACGTTTGACGGCGCTGGGATGAAATGGACTCGACGCTGGGAACGGGATGTTCCGGCGAATGGATGCTGCCAGGGGACGGGAAGGAAGGTCATCGGATCAGGTCTGGATCTCGGCGCTGGAGGACGGGGGACCGCGCGGTGCGCTGCCGGGCGCAAAGACCTCGACAATGATCATGCGTCCGCCGCAGCACGGGCATGGCGGACGATGATCGGTCGTGGCGTTTGGATCGGCGGTGTCGTGCACTGCCGGCGGATCAACCTGCGCCATTGGAGCGGCCATCAACTGCCTGGCGCGCGCGATGTTAGTCTTGCAGGCGGCGCTGGCCAGCAGCCCGTAGTGGCGGATCCGATGAAACCCCTTTGGTAGAACGTGGAGCAGGAAGCGTCTGATGAACTCGTCGGCGCGGAGTGTCAGCGTGCCGTACCGCGCCTGCCCGTCGCGGCGGTAGTCCTTGTAGCGGAAGGTCACGCCGCGTTCGTCGAGAGCAATGAGGCGAGTGTTCGAGATGGCGACACGGTGGGTGTAGCGGGCGAGATAGGCGAGCACCGCCTCCGGCCCGGCGAAGGGCGGCCTGGTGTAGACGAACCA
>Ga0306926_10003978_pt1 | contig 15445 bp, 14 predicted proteins | sample flu12Cox44000178_FD_203759 | JGI IMG/M metagenome (GOLD analysis project Ga0306926, IMG submission 203759) | Lab enrichment of tropical soil microbial communities from Luquillo Experimental Forest, Puerto Rico - flux8day.12C.oxic.44.000.178 (v2)... | ecosystem: Environmental > Terrestrial >...
CCATGCTACGATCATGCTGGATCGCGACGAAGTCATCCGTGCGGCCGACCAGGCTGATCTGTTCCTGGTTGGCCTCCCCCGATCGTGACTGCGAGCGACGCGACCTTCATCTTTATCGTTACTGGAGAGCCATCGGGCGATGCACTTGGGGGCGCGCTGATCGCGGCGCTGCGGCAGCGTATCGGCGGCGGGCTGCGGGTCGCCGGAATCGGTGGCGAGCGTATGCGGGAGCAGGGGCTCGACAGTCTCGTCCCGCTCGCCGATCTGGCAATCATGGGCGTGGCCGAAGTATTGCCGCGCGCTCCGATCATCCTGCGCCGAGTGCGCGAGACGGTTGCGGCGGTCCGCGAGCTCCGCCCCGATGCGGTCGTGACCATTGACAGCTCGGGCTTCAGCTGGCGGGTGGCGCACGCGCTGCGTCGCCGCGGCGAGAGCTTGCCTCTCATTCATTACGTCGCCCCGATGGTCTGGGCCTGGCGGGCCGGGCGAGCCCGACGAATGGCGCGCTGGTACGATCATCTGATGACCCTGCTGCCGTTCGAGCCGCCCTATTTCGAGCGGGTCGGGCTTTCGTGCAGTTTTGTCGGTCATCCGGTCCTGGAATGCGGCGCCGATCGCGGCGATGGCGGGCGCTTCCGGGCGGCACATGGTCTCGCCGCGGACGATCTGCTGATCACTGTATTGCCCGGCAGCCGCCGTGGCGAGGTCCGGCGTTTGTTGCCGATCTTCGGAGCTGCTCTGGATCAGCTAACAGAACTGATCGGCCGGTTCCGTGTCGTCGTGCCGACAGTGGCAACGGTTGCGCCGGCAGTCGGCGCTGCGGTCGGAGGCTGGCCGGGGCACGTGATCGTCGTGCAGCAGCCGCAGGAGAAGTACGACGCCTTCGCCGCCAGCCGCGCGGCGTTGGCGGCATCCGGATCGGTCGCCCTCGAATTGGCGTTGGCGCGCTTGCCGATGGTCGTCGGCTACCGGCTCAACCCGATGACCGAAGCACTTCTCGATCGCGTTCTGAAGGTGCGTCAGGTCAATCTCGTCAATCTGCTCCTCGGCAGATCGCTCGTTACTGAGCTGCTCGGGCCATACTGTAGCCCTCTGCGGCTTGCCGCCTCGCTCGCCCAGCTCGTCAATGACGAACAGGTTCGCGCGGCCCATCGGCAGGGGTATGATGAAGCCGTCCGGCGACTCTCCGGGGATGGCGCGTCGCCGAGCTTGCGGGCCGCCGACCAGATCCTCGAGCTCGTTGCCGCACGCCGGTGCGGCATTTCGGGTTCTACAACACAGAGGAGTGCACGATGACGACGACCGATGTGGCCGAGACCTCAAAACCGGTGCTGGATACCGACAAATCCCGATTGTTGCATACGATGATCCGGGTGCGCGATCTCGATGCGTCTCTGAATTTCTACTCGAACCTGCTCGGCATGAAGGTGCTGCGTAAACGCGACTATCCGACCGGCAAGTTCACGCTCGCCTTCGTCGGCTATGGCGACGAGACGAGCAATTCCGTAATAGAGCTGACCCACAATTGGGGGCAGACCGAGCCGTACAATCTGGGGAGTGCCTTCGGCCATCTCGCGATCGCGGTGCCCGATGTCTACAGGGCCTGCGAGCAGCTTGCCGCAGCCGGGGTGAAAATCCCGCGGCCGGCCGGCCCGATGGCGCATGGCGGTTCGGTTATCGCTTTCATCGAAGACCCCGACGGCTACCGCATTGAACTCATCGAGCGCTCGTAGCCCGCCCGCGACCCGGGCGAGACAACACGAAAAAGGTCTGCCGGGTTGCGAGTTTACTACCTCGACGGGTGTGTTTGATTTGACTGCTCAGCACACCCGGGTTACACGGAACGCGGAGCACGCTCCGGAAGAGCGGAAAGCCGCCGGGGTGGCGAACGGGAGTGGCATAGCGATCGGGTGGCGACGATATCGCTGCCGCGGGAGGGCGCAATGATAGAGCTTTTAGAGCGGCAGAAGCGGCTTACGAGAAATCAGTGGAAGCTGATCTGCACCGCCAATCTGGCCGACTTGCTCGATTTCTTCGATCTCTTCCTGATCGGCTATGTGACCGCGGCGCTGACCAAGCAGTGGTCGCTGACCTACATGCAGGGCGGCTTGATCCTGTTGGCTTCGGGCATTGGCGCCCCTCCCGGCGCGTTCTTCTGGGGGTGGCTCGGCGATCACATCGGCCGGCGCACTGTCTTCATCTTGTCGGCAATCACAATCGCGATCGCCACGGGCGTGATGTATTTCACGCCGGGGCCGGACGGCTTCATCCCTGGCTGGCTGTTCCTGGTGATCTTCCGAGTCTTTGTCGGGCTCGGCAACGCCGGCATCTACACGATCGACTTGCCGCTCGTGCAGGAATTCATTCCGGCGTACAAGCGCGGCTGGGTCAGCGCGCTGGTGACGACATTGCTGCCGGCCGGCAGCCTGCTCGCTGGGTTGGTGTCGTGGCAGCTGCTGCCCGTGATCGGCTGGCGCGGCCTCTTTTTGGTCGGCCTCGTGCCGCTCGTGCTGGTGTTCATGATCCGCTACTGGGTGCCTGAATCGCCCCGCTGGCTCATGCGCATGGGGCGGCTCGAGGAGGCGCGCAAGTCTCTCGCCTGGGCATTGATGGTCGACCCCAAGGCGATCGAGCTCCCGGCCGCTCTTCCGTCGCTCGAAACGACGCGATGGATCGAGCTGTTCAAGTATCCAAAGCTGGTCCTGGCCGGAATGTTGACTGGCCTTACCCAAACCGGCGGGTTCTCGATCGGCGTATGGGGCCCGACCCTGCTGGTGCTGGTGATGGGCGCTTCCCCCGAATACGCCGCGTTCCTGATGATCTTTGTCAACGTCTCGGCGGTTCTCGGCCGGTTCTTCATCACCGCCCTGATCGAGCCAATGGGCCGCCGCGGCTCGGCGACGCTGTGCCTGGTGCTCGGCGGAATCCTGATGCTGGTGCAGGGCTATTTTTGGGACGTCAACATCGGCACCTGGTCGCTGTTCTATGTGGCGCTCATCGCCTCGAGCTTTTTCACCAGCGCCAATTACTCGGTGGTTGGCCCGTACATGTCTGAGATCTGGCCGGCTCGGCTGCGCGCCAGCGGCATGGGCTTGAGCTACGGCGTCGGCAATCTCGGCAAATTCGTCGGTCCGCTCGGCCTGTCGCTGATCATGGGGGCGGGTGACGTTATCAAGCCGGCAGCGCCCAATCTCGTCATGCTGGGTCCGGCCTTTCTTTATTTTGCTGCGTGGAATGTGCTCGGCCTGATCGGCTTCTGGGTGTTCGGCCCCGAGACTAAGGGTCGGACTTTTGACGAGATCGACCGCGAGCTCGACGGACCGCCAGCTACCGCGCAACCGGTGGTGCAGGCTGCCGGCAACTGATCGGGTCGCGGCGCATCAGCGGTTCTGCGTCCAGTCTTCGCGCCACAGGAAGTCGGGCCCGAGCTGGTCAAGGCTCGGGCAGCCGATCTGGCCCATGACCAGGTCGATCTCGCCGCGGAAGATGTCGAGCGCTTTCTTCACGCCCGGAAGCCCGCCGGCGACGGCGCCGTAGAGGGTCGGGCGGCCGAAGAACACGAATTGGGCGCCGAGGCAGAACGCGATCAGGATGTCCGCGCCGCGCCGGACGCCGCTGTCGAGCATCACCGTCACTTTGTCGCCGACCGCCGCCTTGATCGCCGGGAGAGCCTCGAGCGAGGCCGGCGCCTGGTCCAGCTGGCGGCCGCCATGGTTCGAGACGATGATGCCGTCGACCCCGATTTCCGCTGCGCGAACCGCATCGGCCGGGTTGAGGATGCCCTTCACGACGAGGGCGCGCGGGAACAGGCGTCGGTAACGTTCGAGGTCACGCCAGGTCTGCGCCGATGCCGGGGTCTGTCCGCGGCCGAAGGCGATGACATCCGAGGTGCTCGCCCCATTGCCGGCGTGAGGCGCCCAGTTCCCCAAAGTCGGTGCGCCACCGAGCCGCATATATTCGATGACCCAGGCGGGATGGGTGATCGCCTCCAGCAGGATCGACGGCTTCAGCTTCAGCGACTCCATGACCCCGCCGCCGCGCACGCGGGAAAATCCGCTGCGGTAGTTGCGCTCACGCTTCGGATGCACGGGCACATCGACGGTCAATACCAGCGCACCGGCGCCGCCGTCTCGCGCGCGCCCGATCAGCGCATCCGTGATGTTAGCGTCCTTGGCCGCATAGAGTTGGAACCAGACATTATTGGGGGCGACCCGCAGTGCTTCCTCCATTGAGGCGTTGCTGCCGCCCGACATGATGTACGGGATGTTTGCCGCAGCGGCGGCCTCGGCGAGCATCACCTCGCCTTCCCGCCGATAGAGGCCGACACCGCCCGTCGGCGAAATGCCGAAGGGGCTCGAATAGGTGCGGCCGAATACCGTGGCGGACTGGTCGCGCTTGGAGACGTCGACGAGATAGCGGGGCAGCAGGCGGTGCTTGTGAAACGCGGCTTCGTTGCGCGCGAGACCGCGCTCGTCCTCCACCCCGCCCTCGATGTAGTCGAAAATGATGCGCGGCAGCTTGCGCTTCGCGATCCGATGCAAGTCTTCGATGTTGATCGCGCTATCGAAGTTCATGGCCTGCTCCCATTATTGCGCAACCCTCACCCGCCTCGCTGCGCCCGGCACCCTCTCCGTGATACGGGAGAGGGGACCAAACCCGAAGGGCTTGGTGGGTGAGCGCCGTGCGTACGGCTGGTCAAACATTGCGCGATCGATCCTCCCGCCACAGAAAATCGGGGCCGAGCTGGTCCAGGCTCGGACAGCCGATCTGGGCCATGACCAGGTCGATCTCGTCATGGAGAATAGAGATCGCCTTCTTTACCCCCGGGATGCCGCCGGCGGCTGCGCCGTAGAGCGTCGGTCGTCCCATAAAGACAAACCGCGCGCCGAGGCAGAGCGCGATCAAGATGTCGGCGCCGCGCCGCACACCGCTGTCGAGCATCACGGTCAGCTTGGTGCCAACCGCCTCCACGATCGCCGGTAATACGTCGAGCGAGGCCGGCGCCTGGTCGAGCTGGCGGCCGCCATGGTTCGACACCATGATGCCGTCGCAGCCGATCTCTGCGCAACGCAACGCGTCGCGCGGATCCATGATGCCTTTGACGACGAGATTGCGCGGGAACAGCCGGCGGTACTGCTCTAGATCGCGCCAAGTTTGGGCGTTGTACGGCATGATCGAGCGCGAATAATTGTAAACTGCCTCAGCATTGGCGCCGTTCGCCGCGTAGGGCTGCCAGTTCTGCAGCATCGGCGTTCCGCCGCCGTGCCGCAGATATTCAACGATCCAGCCGGGGTGGGTCAGCGACTCGATCAGTATGGACGGCTTGAGGCTCAGCGCCTGGAACAGCCCGCCGCGCACATTGGCAAAGCCGTTGCGGATATTGCGCTCACGCTTGGAGCTTACCGGCACGTCGACGGTCAACACCAAGGCGTCGAGCCCGGCGTCGGCGGTCCGCCGGATCATGTCTTCGCGGATTTTCGCGTCATTCGCCGCATAGAGCTGGTACCAGGCATTGTTCGGCGCGATCTTCGCGGCGGCCTCGATCGAGTCGTTGCTGGCGCCCGACATGATATAGGGGATATTCGCCTCGGCGGCGGCCTCGGCCAACATCAGATCGGCGCCGCGGCGGAATAGGCCGGCTCCGCCGGTCGGCGAGATGCCGAACGGGCTCGCATAGGTCCGGCCGAACAAAACTGCCGACTGGTCGCGCTTAGAGACGTCGACCAAATAGCGGGGCAGTAAAAGATGCTTGTGGAACGCGGAGGTATTGCGCTCGAGCCCGCGCTCGTCCTCCAGCCCGCCCTCGATGAAATCGAAGGCGATCTTCGGCAGGCGCCGCTTCGCCATGCGGTGCAGGTCTTCGATATTGACGGCTTGATCAATCCTCATCTTGCGTGTCTTCTCCTGGGCCCGCGGCGGACGTTATGACTTCGCAATATCGTGCATTCTTGTACCATTCGACAATGACCCGCGCAGAAGCGCCGCGCTGGGCCGCTGGCCGGCCGCGCCAAGGGTCCGTCCACCTGTTTTTGCAGGCGATTTACAGGCCAGCACCTCCGCGGCGTTCGTATCTTTCCTCAATCTCACGAGAATGTGGCGATTTTAGCGTTGCTAATTACGCACGATACTTCCAGGTCGTCCTCGTCCTGCAAAACCAGGGTGGGCGAGTCGCCCGACTCAGTTCGGGTAGACGATCGTGCGCAGCATGATCCGGCGCTCCTCGGGATGGTAGTCGCCGGCGCCGCGGTGCATCGTCGCCCGCTCGTCCCAGATCAACAGGTCGCCAACCTGCCAGGAGTGGTAGTAGGTAAAGCGCTCCTGCGTGGCGTACGCGGCGAGTTCCTCGATCAGCGCCCAAGCCTCCTCGCGGTCCATCCCCTCGAAGCCGTGGGTATGCATCGGGTTGACAAATAGGATCGGGCGGCCGGTGACGGGGTGGTTGACCACCGCCGGGCGACGCTGCTCGGCGTATTTCTTGTCCGTCCGGCGCATCTCTTCTTCGGGATCGTAGAGGCGCGCGCCGGCCGGACCATCGGTGCGGCCATGCAGCCCAACGAGCCCGGCGAGGCGATCCTTCATCGTTTGCGGCAGGGCATCGTAGGCGGCGCGCATATCGGCGAACATCGTGCCGCCCTTGCTCGACGGGATTTCCAGCGCATGCAGCATCGCGAGCAGCGGCGGCACTTCCTCGTAAGTCGAGTCGGTATGCCAGTCTGTCGCTCGCTTAACCCCATACCAGTCGACATTGCCGTCCGCGTCGACATTGCGCAGCCATGACACCTCGGGATACTCCTCGTGGCGATAGCTGACGAGCGAATGGATGCGCGGCGTGCCGAACCGCCGTCCGAACGCGGCGATGTCGCCGGCGCCGAGCTTCTGGTTGCGGAAAACCAGCACCGGATGCTCGGCAAACGTCTGTTGGATCCAGACGAAGGTCGGGTCGTCGAGCTTGGACAGGTCGACGCCGACCGCCTCGGTGCCGAGAGCCTTGCCGAGTGGGCGCACTTCCGGTGTGGTCATCGGATGATCCTCCATCGCTGTTTGCATGGCAGTTTACGCTGGCGCCCGCCGCGCGTCTAATCACGCATACCAGCAGTGCCGCCGGAGCAGCGCCATGAAACCCAGTGACAGCCTCTATAAAACCGCCGGGGTCGATACCGCGGCGACACAGTCCGGGCTCCACAAGATCATCGAGCGCGTCAAGGCGACCTGGCCCCCCTCGGGCGAGCTCGGTGCCGTCCAGCTCGACATCGGATATTTTGCCAATGTCATCGATGTCGGCGGTATCGGCCTTGCGATTTCAACGGATGGCGTCGGGTCGAAGTCGGTTATCGCGCAGATGATGCGCCGCTACGACACGATCGGCATCGACTGCGTGGCGATGAATGTCAACGATCTGCTCTGCGTCGGTGCACGACCGATCTCGCTCGTCGATTACATCGCCGTCGAGGATTCCGACGCCGACATGCTCGGTGGGATCGCAATTGGCCTCTCGGCCGGTGCGAAGCAGGCGGGGGTTTCGATCTCCGGCGGCGAGATTTCGCCGCTGAAGGATGTGATGCGCGGCTTCGACCTGGTCGGAACGGCAATCGGCATTGTGCCGCTCGATCGCATCATTACCGGCCGCGACCTCGTGGCCGGCGACATCATCATCGGACTCGAGAGCAGCGGCATCCACAGCAACGGCTTGACCCTGGCGCGCCATGTCTTCTTCAAGCAGCGTAAACTATCGATCGATCACGTCTTTCCCGAGCTTGGCATTTCCTTAGGCGAAGAACTCCTACGCCCGACCCTGATCTATGTCCCGGAGATCCTAGAGATCATCAGCAAAATTCCGGCGGTAAAGGCGCTGATCAACATCACCGGCGACGGATTGCTCAATCTGCCTCGCGTCGATGCAAAGGTCGGCTTCACAATCGACGAGCTGCCGCCAGCGCCACCGATTTTCCAGCTCATTCAAAGACACGGAGGCGTCAGCGAGGCGGAAATGTATCAGGTCTACAATATGGGGATCGGCTTTTGTGTCATCGTCGCCGAGGCGGATTTGGATGCTGCGCTGTCTATCCTGCAGCGCAGCGGCCGGCGTGCTCAAATCATCGGTCGTGTAATCGAAGACGACACCAAAGGTGTCTATTTGCCGCGCCAGCGACTCGTCGGGCACGGCAAAGAATTCAATGTTTTAGACTGAGAATAGATGAAATCTGAATTTTAGCAGTTGCGGACGAGCCCTTCTGCCGATCCGCGCTCAAGCAGCACCAGCGAGCACGTCCCTCTGCTCGGCAAACACCGCCTTTACCCAATCGATGACCGCGCGCACGCAAGCGGAGCGACGCAGATCGCGGTGGACGATGATCCAGTATTCGGCCGCGATCTCGGGGATCGTCGGGGTCAGCCGCTCGAGCAGGGGATGGCCGTCGCCGACGTAGCAGGGCAATACGCCGCGGCCGGTACCGGCGCGGATCGCTTCCAAATGCATCAGCATCGATGAGGCGCGCAGCGCCACCGGCTTCCCCGTCTCTTCTAGCTGCCCCTGGACCCAGCGGGCCGGTGCATAGTGAGCTTGATCCTCGGTATAGGTAACCCACGCACCGGCATCGGCGCCGCGGCGCCGGTAGACCGCGCAGGCGAAGGTGCCGGCCTTGGAGATGTAGAAGTCGCCTCCTTCCGGCGGCTCGTGACGCAGCGCCATATCGGCTTGGCGTCGCACGAGGTTTGCCGCCTGTCGCAACTCGTCGACCAGCTCCAACGTGATGCCCGACGGCAGCGCCGTCGTGGTCTGTCCCGACAGGCAGCGAGCCAGGAACCCGGCGGCACACTCGCCGGTCGAGACCCGCACCGTGCCGCTCAGAACCGGAGAGGCCGCCGCCCGCCGCCGCTCCAAGGCCAGCACCGCACTCTCGATGCCTTCCGCCGCCGGGACCAGCTGCTCGCCGGCGGCGTTGAGGTGTAGGCCCTCGGGCAAGCGGTCGAACAAGGTCGGCCCGCCAAAAGTGGCCTCGAACGCAGCCAATCGGCGGGCGATGGTCGGTTGGCTCAGCCCGAGCGCCCGCCCGGCGGCGCGCATCGAGCCCTCGCGGACAACCGCGAGGAACACCCGGACATCGTCCCAATCCATCGCCCCGCAGCGCGATGGTGCCGGGCGGGTCTTCGGCTGATGCCCCGCTATCGCCGATCCGTCGAGTGCAGCCATCGAACGTTCCTTCATAGCCGGTGCGGTGAACGCGAAATTCTTGAGATCGGGCCATCGTCATTGCGAGCGCAGCGAAGCAATCTCGCGCCCGTCGTACTTGCCGAGATCGCTTCGTCGCTCCGCTCCTCGCAATGACACCCTATTTGTCGATCGGGATAGTTAGGCTCCACGTATCGACTTCGAGCGGTAATTCGTAGCATCAAAACAGGTGCCACGAGAACGTTCCAGTGGTCTTCGAAAATAGAGGACACTGCCGAACAAATTGTAGCGGTACGATCACCCAAACACGCTCACGATCGCCTTTCAGCTTAGGCAGCGCCTAAGGAGCATGGGCAATGGCAATCACCTATCGGCGTGCAAAGTTCGAAGATTTGGAGGAGGCCGAGCGCGTTGTCCAAGAAGCGGGCAACGAGTTGCGTATACGCCATGGCCGGCAGCCGTGGCCGGAGCCGCCTCCAATCGTATTTCCGAAATTCTGTCTCGCAGAGGACCCCCATGGGCTCTGGGTCGCAGAACATGGCGACACTATCGTTGGCTTCGGCTTCAGCTGGATGACGGAGAAGTTCTGGTTTTTGTCACAACTCTTTGTCAGGCCCAAAACGCAGGCAAAAGGCATTGGGCAGGCCCTTCTGTCGAAGACCCTAATGCAAGCCGAGCGCGGCGGGGCGACTAACCGCGCGTTGATCACCCCCGCATACAACCTCGTGTCAACCGGCCTCTACCTGAACAACGGTCTCTATCCGCGCGAGCCGCTCTACCGCATGGCCGCGCCGGGCCAGGCGGTCGCGCAGAAGCTTGCCAGTGTCGAGTATGACACAACGCCGATTGCGCCTTGGCCTGAGCCCGACGAGTGGATCAGCCGGATTGATCAGGAGCTGCTCGGGTTCCGCAGAGATTTGCATCACAAATTTCTGCTGGGCGGCGTCGCGGCGCGCGCGATTCGGATCGAGCGAGCCGGCAGCGTCGCCGGCTAAGCCTACACCTCCGCCGAGGGCCATGTCGGCCCGCTGGCGATCGCACCCGGCGCCGATGCGAAGGTGGTCGTGACAACGGCCCTGCGCTGTGCTCTGGAGAGCGGGCCGAGCCGAGCGTCGATGATCGTTCCGGGACGAGCCGATGTCGTCATGCAAGCAGTATTGGGGCTCGGGTTCCGTATCGAAGAACCCTATGTCCTGATGGCGTCGCGGCCTTTCGGCAATTGGTGCAACTATCTGCCACGCGCCCCGGGTTTCCTGTAGCCGTCAACCAATGGACAATGGAGAGCGAAATGGAAAGCAGAACGCCCATCATCGTCGATCTGAACGCGGAACTCGCGAAGCTGACGATGTTCCGTGGACTGACCCCGACAACAACGCGGGAGGAGCGACGGGGCAGCGCGACGTTACTGGGCCCGTATCGCGACGGTATCCTCTTCGCCGGTAAGAATGCGGGGACAAGCCATTGGGAAGACCATGCCGAGGACGAGCTGGTGCACGTCCTCGACGGCACGAAGATCCTCGACATCGTGTGCGATGACGGTCCGCCCAAGTCCTTCGAGGTTCGCGCCGGAATGATCGCTATCGTTCCGAAGGGCACGTGGCACCGGTTTCGCTCTGCGGAGGGCGGGACGACCTGGAGCGCGACGCTTCCAGGCGACCACATCGAGCTCGATGTCGACGACCCGCGGACCGCAGAGCCAAAGAGGGTCATGCCGAGCGGAACCCCCAGCATCATCGATCTCAACGCCGAACTCGCGAAGCTGACGATGTTCCGTGGACGGACTCCGCAATCGACGATGGCGGATCGCAAGGGCAGCGGCGGACGATTGGCTCCTTACCGCGACGGCGCCCTCTTCACCACCAAGTTCGCCGGGAAAGGTCATTGGGAATCCCATCTCACCGGCGACGAGCTAATCCACATCCTCGACGGCACTGCCACGCTGGAAATCATTTGCGATGACGGGCCGCCCAGGTCTTTCGCGCTCCGCGCGGGCATGATCGCTGTCAACCCGCAGGGTGCCTGGCACCGCTTTCACTCGTTGGAGGGTGTTACCTTGATGACCGCAACACCCTCTCCGAGCGAGGTCATCGATCTCGATGTCGAGGATCCGCGCACGGTCGCGCACAAGCCGGCATAAGAACAGAGGAGCGATTGGCGATGGGCGCGCAAGGCATCGTCGTACAGCCGGGGCAGGGCCCGGTGTTGAACTTCACGCCGGGGCGGTCGATCGTGCTCAAATTGCTGGGCGGAGAGACCGGCGACAGCATCATGATGTTCGAGGAAACCATTCCCGCCGGGACAAAGAGCACGTTCCACCTGCATCACGACAGCGACGAGGTGGCCTATGTCCTCAGCGGCGAGGTCACCTTCAAGATCGGCGACGAGGTCACGGTCGGCGGCCCCGGCACCTGTGCCTTCATGCCGCGCGACGTGCCGCACGCCTGGAAGAGTACCGGCGCAGAAACCGGACGGGTGCTGTTTCTCTATACCCCGGCCAAGGCGGGCGGGTTGTTGGAAGAGCAGCAGCGGACTGGCCGCAAATTGGCAGAGATAGGCGAACGCCACGGCTGGGAGGTTCTCGGACCGTCGCCGCTCTAAGATTCTGCTTCGAAGCGAAAGCGCTACTGGGGACCGCATACTGCGGTAGCGCAAATCGTCACTACTCTGCCACCGCGGCACGGCGCGCCCTCGCCTGGAAGTGCGGGATGACCTGCTCGCCAAAAAGGCGAAGGGTGTGGAGCACCTCCTCGTGCTGCGCCGGCCCGACGGCGCAGAGCAGAATGGCTTCCTCGATCCCCAGGGTCTCGTAGAGTTCGAGAAACCGGATGCAGTCGGCCGGCGTGCCGACGCAGAACTTTGTGCCCTCCTCGCGCACCTCCTGCGGCGTCGGCTCACCTGGATGCGGGCCGCCGGCCAGACGCCGGTCGCGCGCGTAATAGCCCTGGTAATCCGGCGGCACGGTGGCTGGATCATAGTCGCGCCACACCAGGCGGGCGCGCTCGCGTTGCTGCTCGATGTACCAGCCCACCAGCTCGGTGCCGCGCTGGGCGACGATTTGCGGGTCCTCGTGGCAATAGCCGGCCGTCATCAGCGCAGCGCGCGGATGGGCGGCTCTGCCGCCCGGCGCAGTGCGCAGCGCATCGCGATAGAGGGCCATCAGCTGCTGGACGCGCTCCGGGCCTCCTTCGCTGCCAAACAATCCGCCCATCCCGAGGCTGCCCGTCTGGCGCGCCGTCTCGTCGCTGCCGCACGCCGACCATAGCGGCGGGTGCGGCTGTTGCAGAGGCTTAGGCAAGACTTCGCGGCGCGGGATCTGGTAGTACTTCCCGTCGTAAGAGACCTCCTCCTGGGTCCAGATGCGCGGCAGCACGTCGGCAAACTCCTGCCACATGCCGCGGGTGTCCTGCAGGTCCGTCCCATACGGGGTGAGCTGGTAGGGATAGCCGGTCCGGCCGAGCCCGACATCGACGCGGCCGTGGCTTAAGATGTCGAGCGTTGCCATGCGCGCGGCCACATGCAACGGGTGGTGGATCGGGGCGAGCACCACCCCGATGCCGAGGCGGATCGTACTCGTGCGTTGGCTGACCGCCGCGAGGGTGAGGTCGGGAGCGCTGTTGTGCGACCACACCGGGCGAAAGTGATGCTCCGAAAACCATACGCTCTCGAAGCCCTGCTGCTCTGCGTATGGTATTTGCTCCAAGGCTTCATAGATGCGCTGCGCTTCGCTGGACGGAGTCCAGGGTTTGGGCACCTGAATCTGGTAGAACAGGCCAATTCTCATGGGACTGTCTCCTTGCCGGAGGCGGACCGAGGCGGACGAGCGCTGTTCCTCCAATTACACCCAATCGCGGAAACGCCTGACAGTGCAATTCCCGCGGGCCAGCTTTTCGCTGCAGCCGATGCTCGGCGATAATTCCCAAAGAACGGCGGTAACGACCGCATCCACCGGGTAGTAGAGACAGTATTGGCGGGGAGATCAAACCCCAGCGGCGGTGGCGCCTCGCGGCCAAGAGGTGCCGCGGTGGTATTCCGGCGCCAATCGTCCGAGCAGCTGCAACGCCCGCTCTTCCCGCCGGGCCCGGGCGTTTTCCTCCAACTCGTCGATCGACCGGGCGAGCATCGCGTAATCGGCCGTACGCGGCGCCGCCAGGCGGATCGCCGGATTGCCGGTCGGCACCAGCGGCTCGGCGGGGTGAAACAGCTCCTCGTGTAGTTTTTCGCCGGGCCGCAATCCGATGTACTCGATGCCGATATCGCGGCCGGGCCGCCATCCGGCCAGCCGGATCATCTGATCGGCGAGATCGACGATCCTGACCGGCTCGCCCATGTCGAGCACGAAGATCTTGCCGCGGCTATCGGGCACTCCGCTGTCGGGCCCCAGGGCCGAGGCCTGCAGTACCAGCTCGACCGCCTCGCGCACGGTCATGAAAAAGCGGGTGACCTCGGGATGGGTGACGGTCAGCGGCCCGCCGGCGGCGAGCTGGCGCTGGAACAACGGCACGACCGACCCGGTCGAGCCCAGCACATTGCCGAACCGGACGGTCACGTAGCGGGTTCCATGGCTCAAGGGCGAGCGGCGCCGCGCCTCGTGGAGGTCGAGCGCCTGGCAGAAGCTCTCGGCCACTCGCTTGGTGGCGCCCATCACGCTCGTCGGATTGACCGCCTTGTCAGTCGAGATCATCACGACAAGGACGCTGCCGAAGGCTCGCGCCGCCTCTGCGACATTGCGGCTGCCGACGACATTGGTCAGCACCCCTTCGATTGGATTGGCTTCGACCATCGGCAGGTGCTTCAACGCCGCTGCGTGAAAGACGATTTCAGGCTTCTCGGCGGCGGCGACCTCGTCGATTTGCGCACGGTCGCGCACATCGCGCAAAAGGGAAACGGGACTTAGCGTCGGGAAGCGCTCGCGCAATTCCGTCTCGATGCTGTAAAGAGCGAACTCGCTGTTGTCGAGCAGGACCAGCCGGCCGGGCGAGAGAGCTGCGATCTGCCGGGTCAGCTCCGCGCCGATCGTTCCCCCCGCCCCGGTGACGAGGATGCGGCGGCCGCGGATCAGCCGCGCCATGCCCTCGCGGTCGAGAACCGCCTGCGAACGGCCGAGCAGATCCTCGAGAGCGATTGGCTCGATGACGCGTCCCGGATTGTCGAGATTACGCTCGAAATCCGTTAGCCGAGGCAACCTCGCGAGAGGTATCGCCAACGCATCGGCGCGATCGAGCAGCCGCCGCACTTGATGGCCCGGCAGGTTTTGCGCCGTGATGATCAGCTTCTGCGGGCGCTTGCCGCGGCGATCGAGTTGCGCGACGACGGTTTCGAGCGCGTCGATCGTGCCGAGGATCGGGACTCGGTAGATCTCTCGCCCGACGCGCGAGGGCGTGTCGGCCAGAACCCCGACGACCCGATAGACCGCATGCGGGTCACGGCGCATCTCGCGGATGAAGGTGTCGGCTCCGTCCTTGGCGCTGATCAGCAGCACCGGGACGCTCTGGTGCTTCACGCGTTCGAGGACATGGTCGAGACCGCGATCCTTGAACAATCGGTAGGCCAGGCGCGGCGCGCCGAGCAGCGCAACCAGCACGAACCAGTCGATCAGCAGGGTCGAGCGGGGCAATGCTTCGAGCCGCGTCAAAACGAACATGACCGGCAAAAAGGCCAGTACCGTAAAGCTCACTGCACGCGCGATGTTGAACAAGTCCGGAAGGGAGGCGTAGCGCCAGATCCCGCGATAGAGCCCGGTCAACAGGAAAACGCTTGCGGCAATCAATGTGAAGCTGACGACGTAGGTGCCAGTCAGTCGGGGTTCGTAGTCGAGAACGCCGCCACCGAGGCGCAAGTACAGGGCGACGACCAGCGACACCGCCGCCATTGCGACATCATGCAGGAAGGCGAGAAGAGCACGCCGGTTATTCGGAAAAATTTTCACCATCCCCCGATAGCTGCCGCCCGTATACAGGAATCCCGACGCGTCGGAAACACTGCCGGACAGGCGAGTTCTGTTCCAGCCGAGCCGACCAGCGCCTAAGATGCGAGATGCGCAGCGAGCGCCTTTTTCAGCTCCTCGATCCCGAGGCGGCTGGTACGGCCCGGGCTTTTCGCGCCGTCCACCATGCGATGGTGGCGGCCGGAATCGGCATCATGATCGCCAATACAGAAGCTGACTGGCGGCTGGCCTGGTCCGTCGAGCTCGACATCGGGTTCTGGATCGTTTGCGCGTTTTTCGCAGCCGAGTATGTGCTGCGATTGGTCGCCGCATCGCGAGCTCCCGGAGCCGAA